>FTEL01009225.1_pt1 | contig 15633 bp, 16 predicted proteins | sample 1658911 | NCBI WGS metagenome assembly FTEL01 (sample SAMEA3914869, study PRJEB12502) | metagenome | biome: forest; material: soil | place: USA | collected 2012-03-12 | depth 0.1 m
CGCCCAGCCCGCCCAGCCACCCTTCTCGCCCCTTTTCACCCTCGTCGCCTCGACCTCGCACCCGTCAAATCGGCAGACGATACAGTACCCGACCGTCCACTACATCTTTGCCGATGACGACCCCGAGATATTGACCACCGCACTGGCCCACCACCACGGCAGCGCCTTCCAAAACAACGAAGAAGACAACGAGCGAGATAACCCCCCCGACCGCGCCGTGCTCCTAGATATGGAAACTGCCGCCGACGGGTCCGGTGTCGATGTCTCTTGGGCCAGCAGTCTCACCCCCGACTGGGCCGTGACGTCGGCTCGCGTGAGCCGGATGGAAGGCGGGAGCGGCGGTGGGGTAGCGGTCGGGCCCGGTGGCAGCAATGTCCTCAAGATTGAAGGCGTGAGCCTCGAACCTTCTTCGGGCCGCCTTGGCAAGACGCCGGCGTCCGAGACTGAGCTGCAGTCCTCAGGAGGCAGCACAGGACGGCAGCAGCAACAGCAGCCGGCCACAGAAGGGTACGCGGATTTGCTCCAGGAGTTTGAGAAGCGGATGTCGACCCTGCGAATGGTGGCTGACGCCGCCATGGCGCGGCAACGAGCACTCGGGGATGGGGCTGGGCAGTTCCCGGAAGGCGTGGCGATGGAAAACCAGCCTACCCCTTCTCGGCCCGGCACCGGGGGCGGGGATGCACCACCAGGATGAAGAGGCGAGCGGCCATCGGCTTAGAGTTCCGACGATGGTGTCATTGCCCATCGCCAACATGGAACTTCGTCGGGCTAGCTCTCAAGTGGGCTTTTGTCAGGTAATCCGCGCATTTTGGTCCGCGGTCCTAGCTCGGCCTGGGGGATGATTTCTGCGCCGTTCCTGGTTTTCTCTACTGGCCTGTGGCCGGTCTGTACCATTTGTTGGCAGGTTACTCTAGGGTATCGCGGCTGATGCAACAGGTGTGTTGGATTCATACCCTCGACCTCGCAGAGGAAGAACCTTGGGGACATCGGCGTTTTGGCTTTTCGCTTTCAAGACTTGGTGGCTGGGAGCACTAGTCTCAGCTTCACTTGGCATCAGGGGAATGAATAAATAAAGTTCAAGTCGTGGCGAACACAAATTCTATTATAACGCCTGTTACATCCAGATTGATGCAAAGGCAACCAGAAGGCTGGCGGCCCCAACCAAATTCCATCAAAACGCCCTGATATCGTAATAACCAACGGCACGCCATGCTCAGAGATACTCCTCAACAAAAACTAAGCCCAAAATATGAAGAACCAACCATGAATGTCTCAGCGGGACGACAGTGGAACCTGCCCCCGAAGTACACTTCCAAGACAGACCAACACCGCGTAAAAGAGAACAGAAAACACCAGGCTCGACCGGGAACATGCCGTCTCACACGACCGTAGCTCATCCAACGGTGGATGGCCGCGGAGCAAGAGATGCGTCGAGTTAACCGCCACATGCAACTTTTAACCTGAGCCCGTCGGGTCCACATCTTCCCAATCGACGACGAACCGCTTCTCGACCGCAGCCCCCCTTCGATCCTTGATATGGCGGCGCCTCGACAGCGGCAGGGGCGAAGCAACGTCGGGGGATGCCTCGATGGCGCGGGCCGTGTTCATTTGGAGGTCGTCCAGAACGTTCCGTTGGAAAACGCTGCGCTTCTTCTGGCCGCCGTTTGCGGCCCTGTTGACCATGATGTAGGCGACGACCGCAACCACGATAATAACGACGATGAGGACTGGGATCACAAGTTATTCTCAGTGCCGAATCAAAATTGAGTCCCTCCTGCAAGAACATACCGCAAATGCCCAAGCAGATCCACTTCTTCTTGCGGGTCTTCCTAGCCGTCGTGACGGCCACCTCGAGCTCCTCGTTCGCCTTGACCATATCTCCGGCGGCCTGCTCGGCATTCTGGTCGATCTCCATCACCGCCACCTCCTGCTTGGTCAGGAGTTCCTGCATGTCGTTGAGCAGGTCGAGCAGCTCCATCAGGCTACGCTCGATCTGCAGCATTTCTTGGTGGCGTTGCTTGACGGCGCCGAGAACACGGTTCGCTTGCTCCGCACGGCTGCCCATGACGGCTTGCTGGAAAATCTGGGTGTCGCTGTTCACGATCTGGGCGATCTCGGCGTCGGAGGCGTCGGGGTGCACAATCCGTGCCTGGCGCTCCATTCGGCCCTGCATCTCCTTGCGGGATCCTGCCTCCAGCTCCTGGAACCTCTGGATTGCCTTCCTCAGATCTCGGTCCGTCTTGTTCACCTGGGCGACATTCCGAGGGTGGCGGCTGTCCGGGTTGGACTTGACCTTCTTGAGGCGGTCTGTGAGGCTCCGGTACTGGTCCATTATCGCAGGCGTCAGCCTGTCGAGCTGTTGCTTGGTCGCCGAGCCGCCCGAGGTATCCGCGTCATCGAGGGCACGTTTTTGAAGGCCGGCGAGCACGCCGAGCTTGCTCTCAACGTCTTGAATTCCGGCCTGGATGTCGGTGCATTCGTCGAGGATCGAATTCTGGTTTTGCGGTCTGGGCGCTGCGCAAAGACAATGTTAGGGTTCCCGTCCAAAGTCTCTGATGGTTGGCGCCTCTCAACTTACAGCCGCCGTAGCCTTGCGCCATCTGGGGGGAGCCCCCTTGGTTGAATGAAGACATCTCATGGTTTCCGGCTACACACACGTCCCCAGTTAGACGGCTGTCCAAATTCGCGTTGTATTGTCTGGTTTCGACTCACCGCCATATTGCATCGCATTCCGGTCGTCAAAAGGATCCGAGCCGTAACCCCTGTAGACAATGCCCCGTCAGCCATGCCAGGAAAGCGAGTGATCAGATGAGATGTTGCGTACCTCCCGCCGCCGTTCCCGCCGTAGGGGTTGTTGTATCCGCCGTACTGGCACACAGTTAGCGATCACCAAGTGGCGGATTGGCATTTGGCCAGGACTCACACTCATCTTGGAGGGCCAGAGAGGAGCAGGGCGCGCGCGTAGCGAATCCGGGGGAGATGGCCCAGCAAGCTTGGAGTCGTTCGGCAGCAGCGATTGTGTTGTTTGGTATCCAAATAGCGCAGTATCCGGCAGATGACACGAGCAGAATGGGTGGAGAGAGGCTTGAGAATGGGAAGAAAGGTATTTGGCAGGGGATAGAGGGCGTGCCAGAGTAAATGAAGCAGCAGGATCCTCAGGAGTGCCGCGCCGAATGCGGTTAGGGGCTTGTGGCGCGGTCGGCAGGCGAGCCGGGCGTGGTTCCCACCCCTTTCTGCAACCGCTGCTGCGACGAGCTGTTGGTGCGAATTGTGCGACAGCCAACCACCAGAGGAATGAAACACTCAGCGCGTTGCTGTCCTCCACTGCGGCCCCCAATCAAGGCCGAGACCAAAGAGAAACGCTCGGCTGGTTGGAGAGGGGCCTGGTCTCGAAGGGGCCTGAGTCGCGTGCGAATCACGGCCGGCCATTGGCCTGGCCGCTTACCTTGTTGGGTGGGGTGTGTGGGCGACGTGTGGGCGAAGTTTGGGCGAAGCCTGGCGCTTCGCCCCTTGCGAGCTGGCTTGGCTTGGCGGGGAGCAACTCGAAGCCAATGCGGGTCCGGGCCGGCAACCAAAACCGTTTCAGAACGAGGATCGTCAGGCACATCCACAGGGTCAGGCGCTGTTGCGACAAAATGGCCCATTCACCCACCGAGCCCCGGCAGCAAACCAAAAAGGAGCTGAGATGCTAAACACCGGACAGCCCGTCAAAATGCAAGGTGCTCAACCGTTGGATGAACCCGAGAAGCATCCAAGTTTTCCCCCCTTACTTGTAGATGCACGGTTAAACCATGGCGGGGTCCAGTGTAACTCTCCCTGAGCGCGCTGGATCCAACATGCCCTTGCGTCCAGCCAGGATTGGTGTGCTCTGCGATTAGAAAACCGCCCCAGCTTTCAGCTTGGCCCCACCAACAGGCCCTGCTGCTTGGAACATGGACACCAGAAAAAGCTTGAGAACTGGGGCGGATGCTTGTGATTTGGTCCCGGTGAGCAAAATGCGGGAAGATTCTCATTGCTGCAAATATCACACCCCTCTTGAACTTCGGATATATCCCAGATGCAGTCCGCTGACCAGCCCGGCCGGAATTCAACGAGTCCTCAAACCTGCCGCCCCCGGCTCTAAAAAATGATCGCCAATGTGGTGTTTCTGCCGCGTCATGCGCATCAGACCACGGCGTAGGCCGACGCATAGCTAACACTGAAATCCCAGTTCTTCTCGACCAGATTACTCCTCTGGTATTGGACAAAATGGAACTTGCCCTTCCCATCTGCCTCCCCGGCCGACTCCAGAGCGGCCATCATAACACCGATCGGATGTCTCCCGCAGACTGTGTTATGGGTCTCTTTGAGCACCTTGTAAAACTCGCTGTGCGCGCCGGATTCCACCGCATCCATGGCCATCTGGTCCAGGACCTTGATCACCTCGTGGATTTCCGGCCGTTTGGGATCCGCCGCGGCCTTGCTCCAGTCCTGCGCGACATCAAGAACGTCGTGCTTGGCTCCCTGGCCTCTCGGCTTGTCCAAATCCCGCACGACGCCCTCATGGAATTCGGGTCGGTAGCTGAACCGCGACCCCCAATGACAAAAGTCGGACGAGACGATCCATGCGGTCTCCGGGTCCTTCAAGTACTCCGCGAGGAGCACTCCGAATGACTCCTCCTCTTGCTCGGAGGCGCTGCCGACGAGGATGGGAACTATCGGCGGGTATCTGGCGCTGTCGTCACCAAAGGTCTGCTCCAGTCGCTTCCAGAGGTACGGGATGTGCATCTCGAGGGAGTGTTCGTCCACCTCGCGGCGCGTGGGCATGTCGGAGAACCGGCCGGTCTGCCGGAGCTTAGAGGTGGTGGCCTTGTCGACGACGAGGTCACCGAATGGTGTTTCATACTTGTCGAATGTCGTCAGAGCACACCCGCGAAGGTAGTAGGTATGGGACGGTCCGAGAATAAAGACCCGTTTCGCCGATCTCAGGTCGAGGGCCTTGTAGGCCCAGGCCGCGCAAGGCCCAGAGTACGAGTACCCAGCATGACTGTCGGGTGGTGAGAGGGTTACCAAGTCAACTAGGTAGGGATCTCGACATCGACTTACGGCGCAATTATCACCCTCGCACCTGCAATCGGGAGACTGTTGCCGTCCAAGGTTGCGGGAACACGGCCCAGGAATTCGTCAAGCTCCGAGGACAGCTCCCCCGCATCGCCCTCATACCAGGATCCAGCATGGCTCGCCTCCCGCGTTCCCATCCTGACCATAAGAGGGCGTCGCAAACGAGCAAGGATTTACTTTTGTCGTTGTCCTTAGCTATTGTCGAGGTTGTCGTTGAGGGCACGAACAAAAAGCGTCTCGAGGGACCGCGAGGACAACTGCTCTGAGGGGCAACAAGTGAGGCGGGGTATCTGTGTACCTGCCCGATGACCGATGCGCTGCTGACTGCCCCGCACAAGACCAAAGCGGCGTGACGTTCGCGCAACACAACACCCCACACCAAGTCCTTGGGTCTCTGCCCGCTTACTCTAGACAGTCCATCCTGCGTCGCTCCGAGTATTCCGTCGAAACCTGAACTTGTACCAAAACAACGCGAGATTTCTCGCCGAGAACATAGCTACTTCCTCGCACATAAGTGCCGTCTACCTGAGTATGCATACTCGAAACACTGGGCACGAAGGAACCTCTCTCGAATTGCCTGGGTACCTCGGTACTGTTGTCCCGCAAACACACGCAACCAACGCCCTTACTTCCAGACAAACACGAACACCTGCCCCCAAGAACAGCCTAAGAAAAGAAATCCCCCCCCTTCCCCTCCCCTAAAAAAACGATTCAAGCTTTTCCGTATTCAACGCATTAAAGCTGCCTCCTCATCCATGACGTCGCAGCTCCCCGGGCACTCGTTCCAACGCAAGACAAACAACGGCGGCACTCCCCCAGATTACTGACGGAGCAGCTGGAGCAAACCGATTTCCCACACGCCCCGCAAACCCGATCTTCCAGGCCGGGCCCATAGCCATCAAGGTCCATCATAACATCATCATCCCCGCTTGACAGCCCCACGCCGCAGTCCTCGCAATTGACCGACACACTCCGAGGCGCGAGGGCTGGAGATGGTGGTGACATGGCGGACGAAGCGGGGGAGGACGCTAGCGAGTTTGTCGAAGGTGCGGCTCCCGGCAGATTCCAGAAGCTATGCAGTGATCGCTGCTGGAGGCTACCGTGATTCTGCACTCGGACCTCGGTCTGTATCAATTCGCCGGCCGGGATGTTGTGAGACGGTAATGATGAGTGGTGAGGCTCGTGGGGCCGGCGCTGGGCGGAGTATAGCACATCCATGGTATGTTCTGTGAAGGTCAGCTTGAGGCAAGCACATGAGACGGAAATCAGTCTTGCTTACGGTAGATATCCGCCTCGGACGGTCTGTTGTCGCGAAACCGCTTCATGGTGCGGCTGGGTAGATGCGCGGGTGTTGAGAGCCGAGGGGCAAAGAACCCGCGCCGAGCGGTCTCCATAGCCGCAATAGAGTTGAAATTGAAGCACTCGGTGACCACCCCCTGGGGCGATGCGAAGACCGACCCAAAGTCGCATTCAGAGCGCTTGCGCTTGAGGACCATCTTGAACCAAGAAATAGAGGTAACAATAACGTCGGAGAGCCCAATCGATGCTTGGATGAACCGGCGCGGAGTCGGCTTGCCGGCACGTACAGGTATGCTCACAATAAGATGCCGGTAAACGAGGAGAGAGGAGTGATCAGAGACAGAGAGATCGCGTGGGCCAATGATGCCATCATGAGGAGGGAGCGAACGGCGCGCGACTGACGCGAAACACTTAAAGTGCTGGTCCGTGCTTTCGCGTCGCCTGGCTCCGCTCAGTCCTGAGTTCCCCACCTGGTACCACCCCTGCCGGCTACCAAGCGATCTTCTTCCCCCCCACTAGACCTTGGCATCCCCGTGATCTGGCGAAGTGGACGCGGTCCCTGGACGCGACTTGCGCGTCCCTCCCTGCCCCTCGATCCAGCCCAGCCGCTGCGGAACCCAAGGACGAGACAGTCGAGGCCCATCAACGAATTTCGTGCCCGTTCCTGCCAGTGATGCAGAGCACTTCGCTGTCATGACATCAAGCCTCAACTCCCTCTCATGGCCCAGCAGACACCCGCTCAACCTCCCAGCATGACCTCCGAGGAGCCTCCCTCCCCCTCTGACGCGAAGTTGCCCGCGGCGAACGACGAGCAGGGCGGAGATGCCTCCTCCGATCATACATCGCTCAAGTATTCTTTGCTGGGCCCGTCTTTGACCAAGGCCGGTCAGGATGCGGTTGACCAGTCCAAGGTACACTCCGTTCCTCTGACTTCGAAGACATGGCATCCGCTGACCGGGAGTTGTCGCCCCACGGCAGGTCTCCGACATCATTTACAACGCTTCCAAGGGCTCCAAGTTCTTCAGCCACGAGGAGGCGAGGGACAAGTCGTTAACGGTCAAAATCGACGGGATTCTCGCCAAGAAACGCCGCCTCGAAACACTGGACCTCTCTCGGGAGCTGCGGTCCGCCGACAACCTGCTTGCCCAGCTCGAGCTTTCGCGCGACCTGACCCAGCACATTGTTCATATGGATTGTGATGCGTTCTATGCCGCCGTGGAGTTGCTGGACAGACCAGAGCTGCAGGATCGTCCTTTTGCTGTGGGCGGCGGCGTTCTTACGACGTGCAACTACGTTGCCCGGAAATTTGGATGCCGTAGCGGTATGGCCGGCTTTGTGGCCAAGAAGCTTTGCCCCGAGCTGGTTCTCCTCCCCCTCAGCTTTGACAAGTATAACGCCAAAGCCGCCGAGGTGCGCGAGGTCCTGGCAGACTACGACCCCAGGTTCGAGAGCGCTAGCATCGATGAAGCATACCTCAACATCACCGAATACTGCGCCGAACGTGGCATGGATCCTGCCGACGCGGTCTCTCAGATGAGGGAGGAAATTCACCAAAAGACACACATCACGGTTTCGGCCGGCATCGCGGCAAATGCCCGACTCGCCAAGATTTGCTCCAACATGAACAAACCGAACGGCCAATTTGTCTTGCCCAACGACCGGCAAGCCATCATGTCATTCATGCGCGACCTCCCATGCCGCAAGGTGAACGGTATCGGGCGGGTACTTGAGCGCGAGCTGGCATCAGTGGGGATCTCAACCTGCGGCGACATATACGCCCAGAGGCAGTATCTGGAACAGCTCTTTGGCCAAAAAACATACGAGTTCCTCCTGCGATGCCATCTCGGCTTTGGCCGTACCAATATCCAGCCCGCCGAGGAGTATGAGCGCAAGAGCATCGGCACCGAGCGCACGTTCCGCGACATGCACGAGCCGGGTCAGCTACGTGATAAGCTGAGACGGACTGCTGAGGAATTGGAGTCGGACATGCGAAAAGCCGAGTGCAAGGGACGCACGCTCTGTCTAAAAGTGAAGCTCCACACCTTTGAGGTGCTGACTCGTCAAGTCGTGCCTCCGAAAGCAGTGTACCTCGCGGATGACTTGTACAACTACTCGTTGCCCATGCTTGCAAAGTTGGAGCAAGAGATCCCCGGGATGAGGCTACGCTTGATGGGCTTGAGGTGCACGCATCTCGTCAGCACCAAAAAGCCGGATACACGATCTTTCTTTGGGTTGAGGCCACAGAAGACCGAGTCTACCGCATTAGCCGACGAGGCAAATGACGGCGAGGGCAGCGGAGTGCGTGCCGAGGGCGACTGGGGACAATGGCCCGACGAAGATACCAAACCAAAGCCCGGTGAAGAGTCAGGTATGGCAAGCCCTCACCGCAGACATGGGAAGGAGATAGTTCCCAACCCAACACGGGAGATGCCTGCGGAAGCCAAAGAAGAGTTGTGGGATTGTCCTATATGCGCTAGGCCACAACCTGCAGACGAGAGGGTGTTCAATGATCACATCGATCTGTGCCTGTCGCGGCAAGCTATCCGCGACACGGTCCAACAAGACGCCGCTGTGCAGCAGCAGCAGCAGCTCGTAAGGGGGGCGCCGGAACCGAAGAAGTCCAGGGAAAAGAAGCGGGGACGGTCATCTGGTTCAGCAGACCCAAGACAAAAGAAACTCTGCTTTGGATGACCTGTTGGCAGTGGGTGTCGGCGATGACCAACGCGGTACAAGAAACAAGTGTCACACAACCCAAACATGGCATCTCCTCGGAAGGTTTCCGATGCTGTACCCCGCAGAATAAGAGACCGTTCAAGTGCTCAGATGTTATGAGACGACAACCCCATAAGCCAGCACATTTCTAGATGAGACAGTCCCCGTCTATATATATTACCAGTATATCCCACCACGTCGGACGCATTCGTGAGCCTCCGTGACATCACCGCTCTCCAGGAGCAGCGCTGATCAAGACAACTCCGTGTCAATCCAATTCGTCCACAGCCTTCCCCCGCACCCACGCATGCTCGTCAAGCGCAGTTTCTAGTGAGCGTCAATGCTAGTTCTCCGACTTGTCATGCTCCTCCTGATGCGGTGATCCTCCTCTTCCTCTTGGTGTAACGACTCGCCCGGCAACCGGACAGCTCGGTCCAGGGCGACAGGAAGTCCGCGGTGGCGACCGCGGATCATCACGACGCAGAGAACCAGCTTAGCGGCCGTGTGCCATGACCCGCTGAAGCTGAAGGCGTCGTTTGGGACCCCAACGCTGATACCCACGCAGCCATAGGCCGAGACGACCTCGAAGATGACGTTGAACACGCTGAAGTTGACGGGGTCAGCAAGGAAGTAGCTCGTGTTAATGGTGACGATGACGAGGATAGCGAGCACTAGCCACCAGATGTCGTGGGCTAATTGTCCGTGTATTTGTTGGCTGATGAAGTTGATGTTTGACTCCGGGCCCTCCTTTGGCGGCGGGGCCCTGGCGCCGACCCCGTGCAGTGTGAAGGTGTGGCGAACGGCTCGGCCGAGGCTGGCCACCAGCCCGGCGTTGGAGCGACGGCGGCCTTGAATCGGCCGCGGACTGGCGAGTTCAGGATCCAGCTCGGCGACTTCGTCCTTCGCATAGATCCCGAGAGAGCGCTCCTCGTACACATTGGAGTGCCGCATGGTGATCACGACAGGGTACACAGATATGTACATCATGACGACGTACAAGACCTGCAGACCAATGTACACGGACGGGATGGACACGACGTAGAAGCCTCCCGAACGTACGGCTGGGACAAACTGTTAGTGTGCCAGCCACATATGTTGTCCCCTCGCCCCCGGGGGTGGAGGAGGGGGGCCATGGGCTTGCAACTAACCGAGTGCCTGGAACAAGCCATCCAGGACACGCGAACCTCGCGGGATGCTCTCCATGCTCGGATTCCCGAGGTTGAGAAGCTCAAAGGCCACCCAGTCGACCGAGTTCAGGAGGATGAGCATAAACAGCAGCCACCAGGTGGGGCGGGCCGGGAAGAGGTTCGTGTATACGCGACGCGGATACTGGAGTATGAACCTGAACGTGTCTTTGAGCCCCCGAAACTCGTCCTCCTTCGTGACGAGGGTGAGGAGCTTCAGCAGTGACCAGATGATGAGCCTCAAAAAGACTGGATATGCGGTGTTCCCTGCCAGGATCAACAGGCCCATGGTGATCAGAACAAAATAAGAGCTCTGGAAAGGAATCATGTTGGCGTCGAGCAAGGACATGCCCGAGTTGTTGAACGCGGACACGCCGTTGAAGATGCCCAGCCACCAGGGGTTGATGCCATTCCTCAGTGGCGGCTCTGGCTGGTGGTTGTTGATCCAAGCGCCGAGGGCGATGCAACCGAGGAGCTGCCACAGAACAAAGTAGAGCGGTACAATGACAGACAGCACCCTGAGAGCCTGGTACTCGCAGCCTCCCAGACGCTCACGCTCCTCGGTGGTCAATCCATGAAAATGCGCGTTCCGCCCGCTCGCCCCACGGGTGAGAAGATGGCGCATGCCGAACTCGTCTTTCTCGTGGCCCCCGGGGTCATCATTCCCGTTGCGAGTCCTGCGAGTTGGCTGGTTCCCCGTTGGATAATGCTGTGTTGCTGTCGAGGTGGCCTCGCCAGGGTGGGGGGTGTCGACAAACACAATCCGGGCAGGCGTGAGCGGCCGCTCGTGGGGTGATGGAGCAGGAGCATCGATAGCGGCAATGCTGCTCTCCTCGGGGGGGTCGTTCGGTCCAGACTGGCCCGCGCCGGCGCGGGTGGCTCGGGGAGCATCCCCTGGGGCCGAAATCCCATCTGCCCCAGAGACCACCGGGTATTGGGGAAGGGCTATTGTCGAGGACTTTCGGAAAGACAGGAGCCGCTGCAGCCTCGGGAGTCCGGCGGAGCTTCCTGGTCGATTGGCCCTGCGCACGCGTTCGGCGCGCACAATGTCCTGGAACCGCTTCTCGAACGCGTGCTTGCGCGCGGCAACGGTCCAGATGGACACCCATATGGAACTCCCGAAGATGATCAGCAGGAACAACATCATCTGCTGCCATGTCGTCATCTGGCTCAAGTTGACTGTGTTTAGCCCGGCCTCGGTCATGGCGCTGACGACGAGAAACAGGCTGTCTGTGTAACTGATGCTCCGCGCCGGATTGGACGAGCCCCAGAAGATGAGCGAGGCTGCCAAGCAAACGATGATGAAGTAGGCATAATGGATTGTGATGAAGTTCAACGGCGGAAGCCAAGCCCAGTACCGCGAGCGCGGCAGGGCGTGGCGAGAATGTTGATGGCTGATGCTGGGGTGCCCGTGTGCCATCTCGACGTACAAAGGCACAGAGTGCCACACGGTCGCGAGGCCGGTAGGCTATGCCACGAGGGACAGGTGAATGCAGGCTTCAGATGAAACCAGCCATTGTGTGGATGGCCAACTGGACAGGCTGTCGCCGGATTCGATGGATGGGGGCTCGGGGCCAAATTGAAGAAGAGAAGATGAAGTGGTCGAGACACAAAGCCCAATCACATGCACAGCCGCTGCGGGTGTAGTATGAGTGCTGTATCCTGGTTAAAAGCAAATGCTGCACCGTTCGAGTCTGGCTCCTGGGTCCGTTAACTGTGTTGCATCGCGAACCTCCAACACTGCAAAAAACAACTGCAATCAGTTGTGGGCTTCCCCTTTTGAAATACTGGCATACCCCTGTCTCGGCAACGGCCCCGGTTGGTGATCACCACACTGGAGATAACCCACGGGTTGTGTGGAACACGAAACATCGAGGACAAACTGCACGCATGTTTACTGTGCAAGCAACCACCAGCCGGGCCCCAAAAAAACACCGGGATCCGGGGCCTTCTCTGTTCAACACAAAACGTGCCATATTTTCGAGCAAACCAGAACATAGCGAGCAAGGGGATCATCGCTGCGAATTTGGCCAGCCGAGAGCAGTGGAAAGTCAAGATCGAAACAACCACCATCCAGCAGAGGCGAATACTGATATGCACAGAGCAGACGGCACCCCAAGAGGCTTTACCAAGAGCAGGGGAACGATTCGGTATTGGTTTTATCGGGGCGAATAGAGTGTTCCTGAGATCTGCTGCAGCCCCGTGTTGGGGGCTACGAGAGCTGCGCAGTCCCGGCCTTGGATGTTGCCGTCGTCTTAAAGCTCGCTACGCTCCTCGGAGGCATCGGCATCGGCCTCCTCCGCCTCGGTCGCGACCTTCTCGGCCTCCTGGCTGGCAGCAGCCGCCGGGGTTTCCGTGGCGGACTTGGTGACAATCGACTCGGGCTTGGGCACGCCCTCGATTCCCATCAACTCGGTTTCGAAGACTGGACCGCGAGAGAGGTTAGCGACATACGGCTTCAAGTCAAGGTAAAGATGCCGGCGAGGGGCCTCACCCAGGGTCGAGCCCGCCGGAATCGGCCCAACATTCCGGTCCCCGTAGCCGTAGCTCGGCGCAATCGTCAGAGTCCGCTTCTCGCCAATGCACATGTCGAGCAAGCCCTCGTCCCAGCTGCATCCTGTCAGATATTGTCCTTCTTGAAGCCTCTCGCCCTGTAGAAATTACCCCTTAATGACCATCCCAGCTCCCAGGCGAAAGCTGAAGGGCGATCCGCGATCATAGCCTGTCAAGGGCGCCATCGGTCAGTTTCTTGTCCATGGCGAACGCTGAGCGTTGGGGCAGACTGACTGGCATCAAATTTCTCGCCATTGGATTGGAGGGTTCCCCGGTAATGGACGTTCACAGTGTCTCCTTTCTGTGTTTTCCGCTCGCATTCGACGGGGAGCGTGACATCGATCTTCAGATCGTCCGAAGCCAGAGCGCCCACCGCCGCCGAGGCGAGCAACGAGAAGGACACGAGGATGCGCTGCATCTTGAATGGGGCAATGCGCAGAGCAATGGGACAAAACTGGGCGGGTTCGGCGGGTTCGCAGGTTGGCCGGGCGTGGGCTGAGTCGGAATTTTGAGGCTGTCAAAGGTGCTGGGCAACCGTCGTCATGGGGCGTGTTGAGACCGTGATGGTGTGTGCTGCGCTCGTTTGCGCAAAGCGGCCACCTCAGCAAGTTCAGGTTCAGTCGACAGGGGGTCCCCAGTGCCCTCGCCTTGGCTGGGTGATGGGGTTGCCCCTCCATGCTCCGAGCGGCCTGGGCTGGCACCAGGAACCTTAGCGGGGCTTTGAATGGCAACAAGAAAAGCGACGATTCTGTACATACACATGGGGGTTTCCAACGGAGCTCACCGATACCCAGATAACACATGTCCGCCTGCAGTCCTGGCGATAAAGGGTCTCTGCAATGTATGGACGATTGGGCAAGTTCTCTGGCGACAGGCTCTCCGTGGCGGATGCTCGGGCGTGCCCAAGTTCCTTGGGGGCAGTTTGGATCGAGGGTACCTAAAGCCCCACTCAGAGGTCCAGGGCGTGCCCCACCAGGTCGAATTGAGATGCAGGTTCATGACCCCGCATCGCACTTTGCGAATGACTGATCGTCGCGCAAGGGGCGACGACGCACAACAACAGTGTACCCAGATTCTTCATCGACATTTTGGACTTGGCGGTTGGGGCTCCAGAGTCGCGGCGCATCCTCTACGTTGCCCTCTTCGGATCGTCATGTCGTCGGGCGGGTTGAGCCTGGTGCAGCCTGAGGTGACTCATTCCATCTTTCCAGCCACATAGCCTGGCACAAGGTACCTGATCTCGCGGTCTGGGCTCTCAGGCAGCAGCCGGAGGCACAGGTTCGCTTTTGGGCCGCCCGCTGCTCGAGAACGCCCACTGCCCACAGCCGTTTGGCGGCAGCAAGCGGCCTCGCGTTCAGCCCAGAGCCTCACCGAACCGGCCCAGGCAGCGGACGTGGGGCTGTGCTGGGGAGCCTACCTGTTGGACTGGGCACTGTTCGCTGAGGACGGTCGCTGGTCCTTTGCCACCGACGAATCCCGCGCCAGCAGAGGACTGCTTTGCCTCCCTAGAGTGTGGCTCTCGCTTTACTCGAGGACGAGGCAGACGGTGGCCGAAGGGCATAAACTGGGGTGGGGGGTGGCTGGCGCGGATCGCATTTGCCCAGGCAGGCCCAGCAAAGCTTCTCCCAATGTTTGCAGCGTGGACCATAAAACTGACAAAAGGTCTGAGCCGTGAAAGTGGCACTGAGTCACCAAGGTCGCTCCACTTTGCTTGGTCGTTGCCGCCTCGGTGAGAGATGGGGCCCACAAGGCATCGAGGCTTCGCAGTGAACCTCACCGAGTTGGAGCGCCTTGTTTGGCTCGCCTCGTCGTGGCAATGGAGCGGCGCGCCCGATGTGCCCCGGTTGGGACGGGGGCTCTTGAGTATTTATTCTCCACCCGCCCAGATCTAATCATGGATGGGATCGTTGGCATCGATCTTCAGTCGACCCTTCTGTCTCCCGTGTCCGGCTCTGAAGCCTGCGCCTTTCTCACCATCATATCACATACCCAAGTGCCTATCCACCACCGCCAGAGATCTCAACCACATTGAGATGTCCTCGCAATATACTTCCCGCGTTGTCGTCGTAACCGGCGCCCGCCCTTCAACCTACACAGCCTCCACCGCATCGGACACCTCATCCGACGCGCAGAGCTATCTCGCAATGGACTCCTCGAACGCTTCCCGACGGGCCAATGATACACACTATCGCTCCGGGCCTTCAGGTAGGTGACCTTCAGACTGACTGTGCGTTGCTGGGCGAACCCGCTGACTGGGTTATAAGACGACTTGACCGTCTCTGCCAGAGACGTCTCGAACTCTCGGGGCGGCATGAATGTCACAATCTACCATCACCACCGATCCTACGGCGCCCCGGACGATCCAAAGTCATCTGATCGCGACTTCTCGACCACGCGCAAGAAGTAGTTGTGTCTGAGATGTGCCGTGCCTTTCCTGTTTGGGCCTCGGTGTTGGTGGCGTTCAGTTTGGCTGCGTCTTGAGATGTCAGCGTGTATCATCAGATGGGAATACGGACAAGGTTGTACATGGGGGATATATCCAGCAATGGATCGGGTTGGTTAGAGATTTCGGGTTCGGGCGGCTCTCTCGAGACTGGTGGAGTCGTTGTCGTCCAGCAGTTCCAGCGTGCCTTAGATCAACACCTGTCTTGGATGCGGAGCTCCTCGGATCACATGCACGAGTGGTTAGATATCGTGTGAAGCTCCTCACTGGAAGTCGTTAGATGGATCCGCACCAAATCAAGACTTTAATGACAGACCTTGATGGCAGACCTTGATGGCAGAC
>FTEL01008082.1_pt1 | contig 15620 bp, 10 predicted proteins | sample 1658911 | NCBI WGS metagenome assembly FTEL01 (sample SAMEA3914869, study PRJEB12502) | metagenome | biome: forest; material: soil | place: USA | collected 2012-03-12 | depth 0.1 m
ACAGCAAGAAAGGAAGCAGAGGAAGAAAAGGAGAGAATGGGCTCGGCGTGGCGCAGCCGCAGGGTTGTACTGTTCATCCAGATCTGCCCCTCCAGGCAGAATTGTTGATGCAGAGCGGAAACGATTGGCGAGGAGGCTGAGGGGCTTGCTTCACACCACTGCAGCTAGCCGCGGACCCTGCATGACCAGGCTGGGATCTTCCTCTGCTGCTATGCAGGAAATGTCTGTCCACACCCGAGACTCACCGTGAATGTTGTCTGAGGCACATGTTCTTGAAAATGATCGAAGTTGCTTGAACTTCAGCAAGGCCCTACCCGACCTCCCTCATAGGCCCAGCTGAGGGTGGCTGTGTTGTGTGGAACGGGACGGGAGCGGCCGCTCAAGCGGGTTGGGTTGACCCACAGCGGAGGGCGCCAACAGAACCAACCACAAGAGAGGGCAGATGCCTGAAACCCAGAATGCAAGATATCAACCTCCTACAGATGCACGTTGAACAAAAATAGAGACGAGCCAGCTACCTCACTACTGCGGGTGCTTTCTTCGAGCCTCCTGGCCAAGCTATCTTTAAGCTACATCTCACCGTCTCCGTTGTTAGGGTCACGACGAAGCCCATGCCTGCCCCGGGAATTCCACGTCGTGTCTGGTGAGATGCAGCGGGGTTGGATGCCCCAGGCCATCATCGTCTTCGTCATCCACGTATGTGATATCTACGGTTTCCCCAATTATTAGTCTCCGTTTTCGTTCAGCCCAGTCTGCAGCGAGGGGATCAAGCGTCCAACACGCCATCCGCTTTGAGACGAAGGAGAGAAGGTAAAGTAGATCAAGTTGGGGGCCGGATCAGGTAGGGGGCAGATGGGACTCACTCAGCACCTCCCAAGCATCATCATCATTCGCCTCGTCCCTCTTCTTCTTCTTCGTCGACGCGCCAAACGTGATGAGGCAGCGAGACGTACGGGGCACCTGCTGCCAGCCCCAGCCCTCGTTGTACTTTTCGTTGCGCACGCAGTAGCCGTTGAAATCGGGCGGGAACTTAAACAGGTCGTCCTGGCCGAACGTGTTGAGAGCGCAGAGGATGCTGTCGTGGCCCGGCGGGCCCTTGTTCCGGGCGCTGGTGAAGCTGTGGCCCGTCGCGTCCCACCACTGGCTCGCCTGGGCGCTGTTGTCGATGACGGACCACGTGTAGTTGCGGCGGAACAGCCACGACGTCTGCCGGTTGGGCCGTTGGGGCATGCCCTCGGGCGGCGGCACGTCGTCGGGATACAAGACGGCGCGCTGCTCGTTTTCGCCGACTTTGCCGGCCTTGGTCCATTCTAAAGGGGGGAGGGTGGGAATCCGTCAATTCGAGCCTTCCCTTTCATTTTCTATCTTTCAAGGAGAAAGGGGGGGAAAGCCTGCTAGTGGCTCGACTGGGGGAGAGGGGTGGGAGGGGTATTGAACATGGTAGTAGACGAGGCACGTACTAGCATCGGTCCACGACACCCAGTTATCATTCTTCTTGTCTTTTGGTGTGGTCGGGTCGAGTTTGCCCCAATTCGTTGAAAGCTGGTTGACCATTTCTGTGGCGACGGCGTAGCGAGCATGTGGTCAGCGTGTGTGCGCCATGATGGTCGGTCCCGTCCTCCAATTGGGAAGAAAGAAAGAGGAAAAAAAAAAGAAAAAGGAGAAAAAAAAGCCAAAACTTACTCTGACAGTTACCGCCCCAGGCAGAGTTCATAAAGCTCGGCACGCACGTCTGTGCGCGGTTCTTGAAGTCCAGCCAGTCGCCGCCCTCCTCGCTGGACGCCCAGGGGGCCTCATCGCATGACATGGCCCCCCCGCCCTTGAACTTGACTTTGGTGGCCGCTACGAGCGCGTCATACTCGGGCTTGCAGAATCCATTCGGACACTGCGCGCCACGTCGCGACTCCACCGTATCTTTGTCGGGGGAGTAGGTCAGCGTCATGGGTGGCTGATTCATGCTCTTCCATCCCTTGCACATGCCGGGCACGCTGTAGGCCGTCCCTCCGGGGGCAGGGACGACTTGGGTTGGCCCGAATAGATCGCAGTTGACTGATGAGCGAACCCGGATTCGTTAGTGGTCGAAGTGAACAACGGGCAAACAAGAGGAGACGTTACATCGTAGCTCGGGCAGCTTGACATCTTTCGACGAGCCCGGAGGGCATTTGAGATTCTGGGTGAACGACGGGTCGTTTGGATCTAATAGGGACGGACGGTGGTTAGTAAATACCTTCCACGAATACATTGTGCCCTGGATTTCCTGGCAGGACATTACCTAGAATCCCTTGACTGCCATCTCCGTCCGCCCTGGGCAGAAGGAGGCTGCTGTTGGATCCGTAGTCGTAGCCATAGTTATCACGGCCGTCTAGCGAACGCTTGGTTAGTGGTATCTCGCCGGTGACGGGCCCGTAGACGTTGATCCTCTGGTCCTGCGGCCAGGCCTTGCGCGGGCTGAGGGCCCAGTCAAAGAGGCCGAGGATCGTGGCGGTGGCCGAGTAGCCGAGGTTGTAGAAGATGTAGACGCCGTACGAGTAGCGGAAGGCGCCCGTGTTGGTGGCGACGTCGCCCGACGCCTGGAACGAGAGGTCGCCCGTCACGAAGCCGCTGAGATGCGCGTCCATGATGGTGGTGCTGACCAGGCTACCGCCGCCGATCTTGATGCCAATGTTGGCCTCGGGCGTCACAATGACGTCCAGCTGCGCGTCCAGCTTGACGCCGGCCTCGAACTTGGGCGCGATGGTGCTGGATTCGGGGCGCATGGTCTGGCTCTCCATCCCCAGCAGCTTCTCGTACTTCTTGCTGGCCTCGTCGTTCTGCGGCCAGTACACCTCGGCCTTGCCGAAGCTGAGGCGGGCGCCGGCGCTGGCCTCGCCGTGCAGCGTGATCTTGCCGCGGATCTCGCCGTAGACGTCGAGCGTCGGCCCGACAGCCGCGATGCCTTTGATGGCCAGGCCCGGGTAGGCCAGCGTGTCGATGATCTTCTTGCGGCCCGACGTCATCTGCATGACGGCGTTGCCGACCATGTGCAGGCCCAGGTAGGCGTACGGCTCCATGCCCAGATAGGCGTACACGTCGGGCTTGCTGGGCGGGATGAAGGTGCCTGAGAAGTAGTAGGCGTAGGTGGCGTCCATGTTGAGCTCGGCCTCGAGATCCATGCGCAGGTTGGCCGAGAAGGTCTGGCCGGGGCACCCCCACTGCGCCCGGAAGAGGTTGACGGTCTGCGCCCACCCCAGCGGGAGCACACCCAGCTCCGACTTTTCGACCGTCGTCACCTTCTGCAGCCAGCCGGTGAAGGCGCCCCACCAGCGCTTCTCGCTCCCGCCACCATCCTCCGTGCTCACCTCGGCCACGATGGGGTCCATGGGCACCGTGATGTTGACGGGAGCGGAGCGCTTGCGCAGCATCTTGTCCCGCTGCGCGGCCCGGTGGACGCGCCCGTGCCAGTCGGTGGTACCCCTCTTACGTGTCGTTCCCCTTTTCCCAGCGGTTGAAGGTACATCCCGGGCCCGGACGGGATCGGCCTCCATGATCTCGTCCCAGTATCCGAGCATGTTGGTGTAGTCGACCCGCAGGAACACGGGCTGATCCTCCCGCTTGGGCGTGATGGCCATGAAGTTGTAGTCGATGACGACCTCGTACACCGGGTTCTCGTGCAGCCCGCCGGCCGCGCGGTGCTCGAGATGGTGCGCTGGCAGTTTCAGTTCAGAGCCGGCCTGCCTCATCGACACGATGCGAGCAAAGGGGCCCTCGCCGACATGATCCGGCAGCCGGATGATGGTATCCTCGGCGCCGTCAATCCAGATGCGCTCGCACTCGGCCGACCCGGCCGGGGAGTTGCAGTAGGCGTGCAGGACCTCCTCGGAGTGGTCAAACACGCTGTCAAGCACCGTCTGGTTGCGCGTGATCAGCGACCGCTTGACCCGGGGCACGTCGCGCTTCTGGCTGACGAAGGTGTGCGTCGTGGAAAAGGAGTTGTCGAGGGAGCCCTCGGGCCCGTCGAGCATGACGAAGCCGAAGGCGTCGTTGCCGTCCTCGGCCTCGTCGTTGACGCGGTCCTTGCTGTTGTTGAGATAGTCGTCGCTGTAGTGCCAGAGCACGTCCGAGTCGCTGGGGGCGTCGTAGTAGGTCGGGAACAGCTTCTTTGGGTCAACGGGCCACTTCTTGTTGAACCGGCTCGGAGGGTCGCAGCACAGGGGGAAGTGCGTGTCGTAGCCCGGCGGCAGGAGGACGCCGTCGCAGGTCTGGTCCGAGCCCAGGAGGGACGACTTGGGCGGGTCCAGGGCGTTGGCCACCTTGAGCTGGGTGTCGCTGCATGCGTGCGGAGTGCAGTAAGCGTCGGGCGACAAGGGGACGGCGGGCGCGGGACTGCGGCGGCCTGGATCGTTGGACCAGTGACAGTTGGTAAAGGCCGATGTTTCGGGGCAGCACAGGGCGCTGCCGTACTTGGCATGGTCGGAGCTCCCAAAGTTGTTGGAGCACCACCGCGATCCGTCGGGCTTATCGAGGCGGTATGCCTGGGACCGGAAGCCGTCCTTGCACTGCGGGCCGGCGCCGTTGTTCAGGGGGCCCTGGCAGTCGCTCCAGTAGCAGTCGGACAGGATGGCGGTCGAGTCGCAGCAGAGGGCGCGGGTCCCCGTGTAGCACATGGCGTTGCCCTTGGCGTCGACGGCCGTGTCGGTGTTCAACTTGAACTGCGTGCGGCCGCATCGCCCGTCGCAGCCGAGCGCGTTCCGCTCCGGGGCGCCGATCCACTCGCAGTTCTTGGGCGCGGCCTTTCTGGGACAGCAGATGTGCTTGAACCAGCCCTTGTCGCACTTGTTGCCGACGTCCGAGCCGAACTGGAGCTGTAGCGGCGCGTGGGCCGTGGCCACGGACTGGAACGCGACCGAGCACACCTGGTTTGGGCCTTGCTGCCCCGACGACCCGTCGGTGCACCGCGACGTCACGTAGCAGTTCTGCCCCGTGTAGGCGGCCATCTGCCTCGCCAGCTCCTCTTGCTCCTCCGCCGTCTGGCCGCCCCCGTCCAGCTCGAGATTCGACACGTCGCCCAGGAGGCCGTTGTAGGCGTCAAAGTTGCCGTTGTCCTGGTTGAGCGCCCAGACCATGAGGCCACCAAGGCAGCGCTTGGAGAGGAAAGCCTTCTTGTCGTAGAAGGACTGCGCGTCGTCGTACGAGACCCACTGGTCGCCGTCGAAGACCATGTACTTGACCGTCGTCTCGGCATCGTAGTAGGTCTGCACGTCCGAGCTCGAGTTGCGCGCCGAGACCTCCTCGTACGTGAGAACACCCCTCGTGTTGGAACACGTGCCGGGGTTTCCGCCCGTTGTGAACTCGCATACGCCGTTGGGCTCGTGGCAGCTGCGGTCCGCCATAGTAAAGGAGCGGCCGTAGAAGCCGAAGCCCAGGACGACGTTCTCGGGCTTGATGTTGTTCCGCCACAGCAGATCAAGGCCCAGGTCGATCTCGCTCAGGTCCGTGTGGCCCCTGAGGTACGGGCCGGCCCATTTGTTGCCGTGATCCCACGTGCCGTGCAGGTCATACGACATCAGGTTGAACCAGGACACGTAGTTTTGCAGCCTCTCGACGTCGAAGCCGCGGAGATACCAATAGCTCGTCGGCAAGGTTACGGTAATGGTCCATCCAGGGTCCTCGTTGTCAAATGCCTTGCGCATCTCGGCGACAAGCAGCACGTAGTTGCTGGCGTCCTCGGGGTGTCCGGCTCGGTCGGTTGCCGAGGGATACTCCCAGTCTTTTGCCGCGCAGGAAACAGACCGTCAACGTCAGCTTGGCTCTTCCAGAGGAAAAAGAGAGAAAAGTAAGGTAATCGTCAAGACGTACCGAGATCGATGCCGTTCAAACCGAATTTCTTGAGGAACACCACGACCGAGTTGATGAAGGTCTGGCGATTGTCATGGGTGCGAGCCACTAGCCACGGGGGTCAGTCAGGCAGTTCAAGGGCAGAGACACAAAGAGGTTCTGCTGCTGACTGCTGGACCAGAGGTCGGCCGTTTCCCCCTCATTGAAATCCCAGCCTCCGACGGCAATGCACACATGAAGGGCAGGGTTGTCGGTCCTCAGGGCAGTCAAGCGGGCTATGAGGTTGCCGCCAGAATATTCGCTGATCTTGAAATCCGATTTAAAATTGATAAAAGCCACGTTGATATGCGTAAGCCCGGCCACAAGGATGTCTTCGGGCTGGAACTGGTTGCAGCCGCCAACGTGCACCATGACGTTGGACAGCATGTAGTAGGCGATGCGGCGCTCGTACTGCATGGCATCCGTGGTGACCTGGCACTCTCCGGGGCGCCCTTTGGGCTGGAATGTCAGAGAAGAGACATGACACTGGAAGCAAACGGACGGTTGGGGACTCACGGAGCAGGACCACAACCTCCTCCCTTCGAGTTAGGCTGGCAGTCATCACCGCAGAAGTCCTCGGTCGTGCCGCAGAACCCCCATTTACTGTAGTTGACGTCCCCGAGTTAGCTTCTCCGTGTTATGAAATCATACGATATGATTATCTGGGTAGGTAATTACCTGCAGCAGACGTTGATGGGACAGTCCTGTTGGCCCGGTTTGGCGTACTGGCCACAGTCGGCGGTGGCATCGCAGTTGCTCTTGCAGCCTTCGCCGCAATGCTCGGGCGTGAAGCCGCACTGGTTGTCCTTGCTGCAGCAGCCCTTCTCGCAGCGGATGGAATCGGAGCATATCCCCCCTCCTCCGGGTACAGATAGCTGAGCGAAAGTGGTGGTGAGCGGGAGAAGCAAAAGGATGAGTCTAAGAAGATGATAGGAAAGTCTGAACCCCCTAAGCTCCGCCATGGTGAGGCAGGAGCCAGCAAGGCTGATGAGACAAAAAGAATGAGTGTCTGGTATAAGTGAGATGAAAAAGACACCGGCTTGGAGACGGTGAATGCGTCCGTCTGGAACAGAAATAGAGCAACGTCCAGAGGGACAGAGCCGGCATAGGCTGTCCTGCCTCATTGGAAGTCCTTCAACCTCAACGCGGTACGGTCTCTCCAGAGTATCATCGAGTCTAGTCATCCGGTTGCCCCGGAGCCTCCCCCCTGAGGGCCCTGCATGAGGGTGCTCAGGCAAGCTCCGCCTCGACTAGGCCGGCCTCATCCCGAGCAATCTCCGTAGCCGCTTTCATCGATGGCACCCGCGCCCGCCCATGGCCCGCATCTTCCGCCGAGCTTCCTACCCGGACCAAAGGCATGATGTTGGTTCCTTTGGCTGCGCCGACTGGAGATGGCTTTGTAAGTCTACCTGCATGGAGGATGCGGTGCCCTAGTGCAACGCGGCATACGGACCGAATGTGCTTGCTCGAGCTGTCCGTCTTACAGGACAATCACTTGAGGCTGAGTTCGTTAATCTGGCGTTGGTTCGTACATCCCTGACTTTGTAATGTTTCTTCCCCTGGGACCTACGTTGGGGGGGCTATGTTTGCCGTCCAACGTTACACGCACATGTGTATGCTCATATGCAGGTACTTCCCGTTACCAGCATACAGTCGTATTCCATCCATTTGAGACGCGGCCGTGGCGTATGCACCTAGCCGGTGCTGGCAGCGGAAGGGCAAAGCAAATGGAAGCCCCCGCGGGCTCGGGGCAACACCCACCAAACTGAATCTCGCAGCTCTTCATGCTCTTTGTAGCATCCAACAGCACCTAGACGTAGCAGCACCAGCCAATTCCACCCCCCACAACCTGACCATGTCTGAAGCACTCGCCCATTCTGTCCACCACAACCTGAGCTTGTCTGATGAAGCCCAACCGTCTCCTCCGTGGGGCGCCTTACCTGCCGAACAGTACCTGATTGTAGGCTAAACAAAACCCACTTGAAATCACCAGAGAGTTCCTTGGCTTGCCATACTAACCCACGCCCTCCAGCGCAACTGGGACTGGTCCTCCCCCCAGCCAGACCCAGACCAAACGCGCGCCTTGGTTCGCGCATTCCTGGCCCTCGACCACATCCCGAAAGACTGGGACGGCACGAGCCGAGGCTCCGGCGACGTCCAGCCAATGCAGCGCGTCCCGACCGACGACGAGGTGCGCACCATCCTGCAGCCCTGGCGCCCGGCGCGGTGGCGCGACGCGGCCTTGCGGCTCTGGACCGAGCGGTGGAACGACGAGGCCGTCTGGCTGCGCACCCACTACGGCGACGGATCCGACGCCAAATTCGCCGAGTGGCGCGCCATGGACGAGGATTACGACCCCAGCTACGAAGAGAAAGCCGTCTCGTGGACGGTGCTAGACGACGCGGGCGTGTTCGATGTCGGCAACGAGTGGTGGCGCGTGTTTGACGTGCTGCCCGAGCTGGCGGGCCCCCTGCAGCATACGTACGCGCGGGGACCGCCGTACGTGCACAAGGACAGCGTGCAGGCGCTGCGCGGGGAGCTGCGCAGGGACGTCGAGAGGCGGGTGTCATCGTTGGCAGGCGGGGAACAAAAACGGCCCGAGGACGCGGCCGTCTTGGAAGCCGAGTACGGCGTGCACGGTGAGAGGCTGCAGGCCGAGGCCGTGGCGACCTTCCTCCTCGTCGCGGATGCCGGCGCCTGGGAGACGGACTGCCTGCGGCTGCTCTACCTGGACGGCAAGGGCAGTGTCGTGCGCCACTCGGCTGTCGAGGTGTCGGAGGCGTGGGAGACGCGCAACTACTGGATGGGGGATAAGTTTCGCGAGTCCCTCTGGTGGCCGCTCAAGCATAATCTAATGACCGGCGAGCCCTTCGAGCCGGGTTCCGAGCTGGGAGACAAGTACCGTGCCCGTGGGGAGCTGGGCCGGTTGCTGTATGGATTGGACCTGTCATAACCAAGTACCTTTAGCTGTCCAGTTCCTCAACTTGAAGTACACATTACATTGGCTTCCGGAAATCCTTGTGCTTCTCCTCAGTGCCACACGTTTGACGACACCTGCGTGCCTTCTTGTTTGTTTTGGTTCGATGGCTCGTTCGTTGTTGTTCTGGTTCGAATGCATTCGAGGAACAAAATTTTGAAAAAAAAGGGTCGCATTCCTAATAACCCTCGCCCTGATCTATTTCCTCGAACTGGCTGTTCTCTAGCAACCACAAGTTACTTAACCACAGACAATTCCATTACCAGTGTTCCCACCCCACGCAACAGTGCTCTATACGCCAATGCACACGTAGGTGCCCAGCTGCAGCCCACGACACTCCCGGCCCCCAACGCCTGGATTCCACTTGATGAAGTCCTCCGTCGAGATGGGACCGTTGAAGAAGGCGACAGAGTCGCAGGTATCCCCGGAGTTAACCTTAGTGAACTTCTTACAGTAGTTGACCATGCCAGGCATGATGGGCGAGGGCGTGGCAATACCGTTGCCGGGGCTCGTCGGCGTGCCTCCAATGACACCGATGCAGGCGTAGGTGTTGGCCTGGAGACCGCGGCAGTCGGTCCCGCCCACGCCCGTGTTCCACACAACGAAGTCCTCGGTCGCGATGGGGCCGTTGAAGAAGGCAAGGGCGTCGCAAGTATCGCCCTGGTTGACCTTGGTGAACTTGTTGCAGTTGCTGGCCATCATGCCCGGGTGAGTAGGCGACGGCGTGGCAATGCCGTTCGCTGCGCTTGTAGGCTTCGACGTCGTCGTCCCCGTCGGCGTCCCCTTGACGGCGACGCAACGTAGACGCCCGACTGGAGGCCAGAGCAATCCGTTCCAACCGCCGGGTTCCATGCATAGCTGTGGGTGCGCGATCGTCAGCCGCCTGGTATCCTCAACAGCCACAAAGCAAACCAGCGACACTTACAAGTTGTCAAGCGTAAAGGTCTTATATCTGTCAACGATCTTCTGGCAGGTGTCGCCAGACACAACTTTGTAGTAGCTGGTGCCTGCAGAGCGGGTCAGCGCCAACGACTCTTGACAGGGGCAGGAGGTGCGTTTACTCACAGTCAGAAGCGATGCCGGTCTGGGTAGGCGAAGGACCCGAGTTGCTCGTGCCTGACGCGGTCGTAGGCTTGGCAGTCGCCGTGCCCGGAACGCCGACGCAGACGTAGACGCCGAGCTGGAGGCTCGAGCAGTCGTCTCCGACCGCTAGGTTCCAGGAATAACTGTCTAGGTCAGCGGTGGGAAGTTCGCGATTCCGCAACACGCCACTTACAAGTCGGACAGCGTGAATGCCCCATATTTGCTGACAATCTTTTCGCAAGTGTCGCCCGAGGCCACCTTGTAGAAAGATGTGCCTGTAATGGGTAACGTTAGGCGGGCGTTTGAAGAGATGAGGAGAGACACCAGCATTATAGACTCACATTGCGAGGTCAGGCCGGTTTGGGTCGGCGACGGAGCTTTCGTAGTCGATGCCGTAGGCTAGGCGGTGAACTTGACTGTAGAGGTTCTGCTGGTGGTTGTGATGGCGGCGGGATCCTGTTCTACGCAGTACTCCCGTCCAGCCACAACACCCGGCGAGCATCCAGGTCCGATCGTAGGGTTGTAACTAATGAACTGGTCCACCGTAATACCCCAGTACGTAGAAAGGGAGGCGCACGTATCGCCAGCCTCCGCAACGATGGGGTACATGCAGGAGCGCTTGGTGATAGAGCGGCATGATGCCACCGAGACCAAGAAGAGGCCTACAGCAAGGTTTAGGACGACCATGGTGGATGAACCGCAGATTTGGACAACGCAAAGTGTGCAGCCAAGCTGAGAGGGCGAGGGGACAAGATCCGGGCTGCGATGTGTCTGGAGGTAGCCTGGGGACTTTGATGCCCTCGAGCCCAAGTCTAGACTTGACCGAGGTGCCTTGTTATCTGAATCTCTTCGATGAACACGAGCGAGTCTGGGAATCATCCGAAATTGCCAGTTACTTGCGCCTCACCAACGTTGCGCTCGACAGTGTTCCAATCTCCCCGTCTACGGACGTGCGTCAGGAAACCAGGCTTGCGATATTGACGCCCTCACGAGTTTTCCACCGGCGCTGGATCTTGGCAATCTAAACCGGGCCGATTTCGCAGCTTTCCAAGAGTGGTTGGTCCAACAAGAATCCTGCGAACCTGCGTCAACAAGAGCTCGGGTGTGTGCAACGGGCAGGGCGGCGCGGTAGACATCACGAAGCCCGGGCCTGGGCCGGCCGGAAGGGATGGATTCACTGCTTTGCAGAACGGCATGGAATGGACCTTGCAACGGACTCCCACTGCAACCTCGCGTACACAGGCTGTTACACAAGTTCCATCCGTTGATCGGCAATGTATACAGAAATCCAGCAGGCGGCTCGTTGGGCGTTGATTGTTGGTTGTTGAAGTGGTTGTTAAAGTGGTTGTGGGGCCGAATGTCAGGCACCGCCACTATAGGGCCTCTTCTGGGCATGACGGATAATGCCATGAGCGAGGGTATGAGTTTTGTGCCAATATTCTAGTCGCGAGTTGCAAAACGGACGAGATGCACACTGAAAGGCCCGTAGTTGCATGTTACTTGCGCGCGAGCTTTTCTTCTTCCCTCCCTTGAGTTCTGTACGACGCCGCTGGCGGCGGTCGGTGTGCGGAAAAAAAGATGTTACTTGATGTACCGATTATGTGCATAACCGATAGAGCCATCGTGACAGTAAGGTAATAGGTGAAGATCATAAATCAATGTTGCATCAGGTAGGTAGGTAGGTACCAGGTAGGGATGAGACTGAAGAGTGAATCCAAAAAAGACACTCAGTCTTTTCCTGACCGTTGGCAGACATTGCTGGGCCATTCCCGCCAGCATCTGATTTATTCTTTCCTCCTGCCCTCAGGCCCCCAAGCCTCTATTTGTTGTCAAGTTGCCCGACCAAGGCACACTACCTCACGCTCGTTTATTCTAGAGCCATACCCGTCATAATACTATCCGGGTCTCGTTCTACACTTGCGGCGGGCTTAATAGCGGCATACTAGTGCCAGCAGGTGGCCGCCATCCAGCTATGGTCCACTCCAGGAACCATCCCGCCAAGTGTTCCAGTACCCTGCCGGACTGCTCTAGTGCAGAACATCATATACGCAAACTCTCTCGTCACCGCAGCCTAAGTAGCCAGCGGGTTGGCCTTGTCAGACGCTGATACGACGGCATACTGCACTAGTACCTGCTACGACTCGCTCAAAACGTTCTAAAGCAGGATCGCGGCTGGCTACAGCACCGCAATATATACTCTATTTCTAAATAGTACCTACACGCAGTCAGCCGCTACGCTGGTAGACAGCTTGGTTTAGGCGTATAGCGTAAGCTGCATCAAAGACTCGTAAGTAGCCACTAACCTTTATCTTCAAGAGTTGAGCCGAGAACAAATTACTAACTATGAAAATATCAGGACCGGATTCTGCCTATCGAGCTTATACGCCGGAACTAAGACAGCGTGCTCTAACTGCTCCCTCAGATATAGCGCTGCTATACTTGGCTCGGATTATAGGAGGGAGAAAATCAGTCCCGATGCCTTCTCTTCGCTGCTCTCGTCTTGCAACGCCAAACCGGCCAGCTATACTTACACTTACACCTCGACACCCGCCATAACCACTAGCACGTAAGTTCACTGCCTATAACTAGACGTAGTCCTAAGCTAACGACAAGCCCGACGCGTAGGGTGACTACTAGTATAACCCTTGCGGCATCGCCGACATGTATAGGATAGACCTATACGGTTAAGACAGGAGACACGTGCCCTTCGATATCCAAGGCTTAAGGTGTCGGAACGGACCTATTGGTTAACCGTAATAAACTTGACTACAACTATACGGTCCTTTCGTCCGGTATGTCTCTCTATCTATAGGATAAATGTACTATTAAGACGCTAGACTAGAACTACATATACGCCGAGCTTACTCGTGACTAGCCGTTTAGTCTAGCCTAACTGCTCTCTTGGAACCTGTCAGTGTCTTTCTTTACATTGCTACAACATGTACCGAATATATTGCTAATGAATAAAGTAGATCGGTACACTCTAACTGCGATAACTTGGATTCTATGATCGGTCGAAGCATCTGTCTCTCGTACGTTACCTGCAAGGCGGTCGGGCGCCTATGAATCCTAGAGACTTAAAGCTGATGCCCTATTCAGCCCCTCTAGCGGCAGTAGCTTCGATGCTAATAGGACCGTCGAACACCCGCCGAACCCGACACTATTAGTATTCCCTTGGTAGGCCGCGACAGGCTCGCAACAATACTGACGCGTATACCTACAGGACTAATCCCCTCGTCTCCACGTGGGTTTCCGCGGCCCTTGCAGACTCGGCGGCGCCCAACTTCACCACGTCCTGGTATACGCCGACGATGGACCCCAGCGCGACGCCGAGCGTCACCATCACGGCGAGCTTCAACGCGACGCTCTCGTCGCAGATGGCGCAGCAGACGCAGTACTGCTGGCTCAACGACGACGACTGGAGCAACGGCTTCGACGTGGAAGACTTCCCCAGCGGCTGCCAGTCGCTGCTCGAGGTGTACTGCCTCCCGACGCCCGGCGCCGCCGTCCCGACCTCGCCATCGCACATCCAGACCGTCTGTACCCCGAACAGGGCCACGTACACGACCGACTTACCGACGTCGGCTACCAACACCCCGCAGGCAACGCCCATGCCATACCAGCCCAACATGGTCCGTGGTTGTCGGACGTTTTACAAGGTGGTTAGTGGGGATGGTTGCCAGGTAGTGGCCGACAAGTTTGGTATATCCCTGGAGGAGGTGAGTACCTGACCTGACCTTGGCCTTGTTCAATGGCTTGAGCACCCTCGGGGAAACCTGGGATCCTGACTTTCTTTTACCCACTAGTTCTATGGCTGGAATCCAGACGTGGGAGACAGCTGTAAGTCGTTGATTAGGGGCTATTACGTTTGTGTGGGCGCTTGACCACACATGTGCAGGAGGCCGGCCTTTAGGCTGCGAAGGCCGAATTGGAGGTCGGGACAGGTCAACTTTTGGCCTATAGATTCATTCAAGTGGAGGTCGGGACAGGTCAGCGCAGTGGGGTCACCTGTGTGTGCCGGCCGGCTCTGAATTGTGCGCCGAAAGGTCAACACACGCTTTTTCAAGCGACAGCGCTGCTGTGGTGTGCACCATCATCATCTGATTGATGTGCTGTGAGTGGAACTTGGTGACCTCATTCGCATTTTCTCGATGCATTTCTACATATAGAGTACAGAATACAGTATGGCATTCCTATCCCGATGTCTTCTCCCCTGCTTTCTTTAAGAGACTTGTCATTTTTTGTTCTCCCGCTCCCTTCATTTGTATCTTTGCCCTCCTTTTGTTCTGGCCGGGCTGATCTTCTCTTGTCTTGCTTCTGACCCCTGCAGGCTGCAGCAGCGCCTGAGAACCCGGCCAACGAGGCTCATTCCCGCCACCAACATGCCCTTCCTTGGCAACCCAACTTGGCCTGATGCGGCAGCCTGCGGAAGCCTGCAGGCTGCAGGACTGCCCGGTCGTTTGGACCAACAACACTCTTGAAAGACATCATTCCTTAATGTAACCCAACACTCACTCGCTCCCCGTCGCCGCCACAGACCTCGACACACGCGACAGCATGGCACCATCAACACTCGATCTGTTCATCCTCACCTTCAACTGCGCCAAGAACTTTATCGACCCGTCCGTTTTTGCATCGCATCTCCATGGCACCATCTCACAGAATGCCGGCCTGCCTGACCTGGTCGTCTTGTAAGTCTCTCTCTCTCTCTCTCTCTCTTTCGTTCTCTTCCCGTACTGACCTTGCCCGTCCACAGCTCGCTGCAGGAGGTCGCACCGCTCTCGTACTCCTTCATCGGGTCCTACTTTCTGAACCCCTACTACGCGCGCTTCGGCGAGGCGCTGAACCTCGCTTCCTCGCGGTTGCTTGCCAGCGCCGACGGTCATGATGACGGCGACGACGACGCGCAAGCCTCCTCGGCAGCCAGCCTGGTGGATTCCAAGACGCCCTACACGCTGGTGCGCGCCAAAAACGTCGGCATGACTGCCATCCTGCTGTTCGCCCGGGACCCGGCCTCGATCCGGACCATCGAGGAAGCCGAGTGCGGCTTCGGCGCCGCCGACATGGGTAACAAGGGCGCCGCCGGCCTGCGCGTGACCTGGCAGCAGCAGTCGCACGACGCCCCGACCGAAGTCACCTTCGTGGCCGCCCACCTTGCTGCCATGGAGTGGAACCTCAAGAAGCGCAACGCCAACTGGCGCGCCATCGTCGCCGGCCTGACCTTTGCCAACCCCCTCACCGTCCTGCCCGCCAACCTCATCCCGCCAGCCACCACCACCCCGGACCGCTCCGGCGCAGGCGACACCACCGCCCCGCCAACCGGCGACAGCCCGGACCCCAGCGAAGAAGAAGAAGAAGAAGAAGAAGACTCTGCCGCCGAACCCCTCCTCCCAGACTCCCAAAGTCCCTCCGAACTAACAACCTCCCCCGCCATCCGCACCCTCTCCCTCTTCAAACCCACCTCCCACCTCTTCCTCGCCGGCGACCTCAACTACCGCACCTCGCTCACCACCCCGCCGCCGCTCGCCCCCTTCCCCTCCTTCTCGCCCTCCTCCCGGCAATACCACGCCCTCATCTTTGCGCAGCACGACCAGCTGACGCAGGAACGGCTTGCCAACCGCACCCTGCACGGAATGTCCGAGGCGCCGGTCAAGTTCGGGCCGACGTATAAATTCGATGTGTTGCCTGACTGGCCCGAGGGGACGGC
>FTEL01009935.1_pt1 | contig 15598 bp, 16 predicted proteins | sample 1658911 | NCBI WGS metagenome assembly FTEL01 (sample SAMEA3914869, study PRJEB12502) | metagenome | biome: forest; material: soil | place: USA | collected 2012-03-12 | depth 0.1 m
ACCCTCCCCCAAACCCATCCCCTTGTCCACTACGCCGCACCCTGCAACCCATCAGGATGCCCGCAGCTTGCATCAATCACCATATTCGGCCTGATAGGCCACCCTCCCCCTCCGTTTCGGCGACCAGGTCAATACCAAGGCACAACACACCTCTCCGTCGCGGCCATCCCTCGCCTCGGCGACCGCATTCGTTGACCGCTGCCCGTGTGTGCATGTGTTTGCGCGGAGAACCCATTCTAGGTAATAATTTCAATCAAGAAGAAGGAAACCACATTGTGCCTGCTGATTGACCCGGATTAACCCTCCCCAACCCCCCCGCCAAATATGCCTGCATGCCTTAAACCCAACAAATGGACTCCTCTCTCGGACATACACAAAGAAAGCTCACCCCCGCCCCAGTAGTGGTAGTAGTAGCCCGTTACAGCGTAGTATACACGTCGCAATCATCCCATCCTCGGGGCCACGGGAGGAAATCATCCCGGGGACCCCCCTCTTCCCCTCCCCCCCCCGCTAATTAGCGCGCGCCGTCCGTCGGCTTAAGCGCTTCCCGAAGCCTCCTTGCTCTCGCTGCTGCTGCCCTCGGAAGCAGTGCCGTTTGTGGTAGCGGCGGCGGGCGACGACGACGTGGCCGCGGTCTTGGACGCCATCATCTGCCACGCGGGGATCGACGCTTTGGCCTGCATCCCACTGTTGAAGGGGGACCTGCGGCCGCTGCTGAGCGGGTCGGCCGCGGGCGTCGCAGGCGTGAGCTCCTCCTTGACCTCGGGGGTGCTGGCGCTCTCGGCCGGGACCGCGGGGGCGGCGGCGGGCGGGCTGCCGGAGCTGACGGAGGGACGCAGGTAGTTGCTGACGCTGGCCGAGGTGGCGGTGGGGTTCATGCGCTGGGTGATGAGGGTCTTGAGGCTCTTGAGCTCGGCGTTGACCTCGCGCAGGCGCGTGTCGGTCAGGTCCTTCTGGTTGCCGAGCGCCCGCGGGATCGCGTCCTTGAGGTTCTGCACGTCGTCGCGCACCCGCTGCGTCTCGTCGTCGCGCCGCCTGGTGGCCGACTTGAGCTCGTTGATGACCGTCTCGAGCTCGTTGAGCGCCGTGTCCAGCTTCTCGGTGCGTTCCTTTTCTGCCAGCTTGAGTGTTTCCGTGTCCTTGGCCAGCTGGTCGACGAGCGCAAAGGTCTTTTCGAATTGCTCGTCGATGGACTTCTTGTCCTGCTCGAGGCGTTCCGGCGTGGGTGGCGAGATTAAGGGGTAGACGTAGCGCTGACGGTGTTAGTTTTCCGGAGAGCAGAATGTGCTGAAGTCGAGGGTAATTACCTTGCCCAGGCTAAACAGCCCGTACGACACGCCGCTCACCACCGTCGCCATGATGAACCAGTCCCGCCAGTCGCGCTTCGGCAGCGGCTGCGGGGGCGGTTGCTGCCAGCCATACGGCGGGTACGGCGGCGGGTACTGCCCGTAGTACTGCGGCGGCTGCTGGGCCGGGGCCGATGCTGTCGGGGGTGTGTATTGCTGGACCTGGGCGCCGTCGGCCCCGACGCGCCCGAGCGCGGCGCTGATTTCTTCTTGTGTGAGGTTCTTGGCCTGGAGGAAGGCGACCTTCTTGTCGACGGGCGACGAGGCGACGCTGGGATCGAGCAGGACTGGACGCGCGCTGTCAGCAAGGTCTGCGCGCGGTATCTCGGCCCAATCGCATCCCCGAGGGGGTGGGCGAGGACGGGGGAACTCACACTTGGCCGCCGAGGCGACCAGGTCCTCGCGGATGGCCATGGCGGCAGAGGGTGTGGGAGGAGCAGATGCCGTGGCCCAGTGTCAGTGGTTCAGATCCTGCGTGCAGTGTCTTGGGGCGTGAGGGCGCGAGGGTCGATTGCGCAGACGCGCTGGCTGATGGAGGACGGGGCGGTGATGAAGATGAAGATGAAGAAGCAGCGACTCCCCGTCGGCAATGCGATGGTTGGGGACTTGCCCATCACAAGCCGAGGTTCAGCCTCCGGCAGCCCCAGCTGCTGCCAAGCGCGGCTCAGAGTGGCTCCAGCCTGCAACTCCCCGGATTTCGAAGGCCGGCTGTCACGTGCCGCACCCCATTGTTTCAGACCCACAGCCAGGGAGCGTGCATGTGGTGGGTCCTGACGCGCTCGAGCCAAGCCCAGCCGAGCCAAGCCAAGCCCAGCGCTCTGGCCCCCCGCATCCAGCGGTTTGTTTACCTGGCAACGGGCGGTGGACTGGGTGTAATTTTCAACATCGTGCTTTTCGTTAGTTACGCGATAACTAACAGCCCACAACTTTGCTCGGGCCGCTATCCTGGACCGATTCCCTGCAGCCGATACGAGTCGATATCCACCGCGATCCGCCCAAAGAACTTAGCTCCGACTGGGAACGACAGCTTGCTCCCTCCCTTGCCGCCATGTCGCAAGACAAAAAGCATCTGGCCCAAGACAAGAACAGCCAGTGGAGCGTGCGACGACCCCGGGAGGTTTGTTCCCCTCCCCCTCCCGTTTCCCAGATGCGCCCGAGCTGCGCGCTGCATGATGACGATCTGGACATCCGCGGGGCATACTAACCCGCCGCTGCGCAGACCCTCGGAGGACTCAACGTCAACTCGGGCATCCCGCAGCCCCCCTCCGCCATGAAACGAACCAGCACCATCGGCAGCGCCAGCCATGGCCGCTCCGTCTCGGGGTCGCGCCACTCGCTCGCCATGTCGCGCCCGAACCAGCCCCTCTTCCAGCGCACCTCATCCGGGACAAACCTCGCCGACGTCGGCCTCTCGTCTGTCAAGCGCGCCTCGATCGCACCAGGATACAACCCGAATGCCACGACGACACTACCACCATACCGCACCCCCGGCCCCTCAACCGACAATGACCGCCGCAGCAGCGTCTACCGTGGCGGTGGTGGCGGCGGCCGGCCCTCCTCCATTGCCGGCCCCATGGGCGGACACCAGAGCTTCTTTCAGCAGGCGCCCCAGGCGGCCGGCGTGCCGCGCGACCCCCGGCCGCTCAAGGATCGCTCATACCAGAACCGGCTCGGGCAGGAGCTGATCGAATACCTCGCCAAGCACAACTTCGAGATGGAGATGAACCACAAGCTGTCCGACAACTTCACCAAGTCGCCGACCCAGAAAGACTTCAACTACATGTTCCAATGGCTGTACCACCGCATCGACCCGAGCTACCGCTTCCAGAAGAATATCGACCAGGAAGTGCCGCCGCTGTTGAAGCAGCTACGCTACCCGTACGAGCGGAGCATCACCAAGAGCCAGATCGCGGCCGTCGGTGGCCAGAACTGGAGCACATTCCTCGGGCTGCTGCACTGGATGATGCAGCTCGCCCAAATGCTGGAGCGCTACTCGATAAACCAGTACGACGACGCTTGCTTGGAGGCCGGGGTCGACGTCGCGGGGGATAACATCATCTTTGACTTTCTCACCAACGCCTACCAGGACTGGCTCAACATGGACGACGAGGCAGGCGACGAGGACGTCGAGAACGCGCTAGCACCCCACGTGCAGGGGATGGCGCGGGCATTCGAGCGGTCCAACGCCAAGTACATCCAGGAGATGGAGATGCTCGAGGGCGAGCACGCGCGGCTCCTCCAAGAAGTCGAAGAACTCGAGAAATCCACCCCCGACCCGGCCGTGCTCGACAACCACTTTAAGATCATGGAGGAGGACAAGGCCAAGTTCGAGGAGTACAACACGCTCGCCATGCAGCGCTCAGACAAGTACGAGGGGCGCATCCAGGTCCTCCAAGAAGAACTCGACAAGCTCCAAGGCGAGCTCAAAGAAGCCGAGGACGAGCGGCGCCGGCTCAAGGACGCCGTCGACGACCAGGGAATCAGCATGCAGGATATCGACCGCATGACCTCCGAGCGCGAGCGGCTGCAAAAGAGCATCGAGTCCGCCGGCCAACGACTCGAGGACGTCAAGCAAAAGGTCGCCGAGCGCGAACGCGAGGCCAGCCAGCGCCTGGACGAGCTCGAGCGCATGGTGGACCGGTACAACACGGTAGCGTACCAAATCGGCCTGATCCCCTCCAGCGCGGTCAACGCCAAGGGCCGGGACTTTGAGCTGCAAGTCACCGTGGCTGAAGGCCCCGCGTTCGGCTCCTCCCAGCTCCAGGGCTCGTACGGCGCCGGCGACAGCGACCGGCTCCTGGCCGACGCCACGACAGGCTACCAGCCGGCGCACGTGCTCAACCTGGACCTCCGGGGGCAGGTTAAGAACAGCTTCCTGGGCTTGCGGAAGGACATTTCGGAGCGGCGCAAGGCGGCGCTGGATGCCATGATGGAGGACCATGACTTGCTCGACCGGGCGAAGGAGGCGATTGAGGATAAGCGCGGGGAGGTCGAGGCGCTAGAGCATAGGGTCCGCGCTGCGGAGGAGGAGTATGAACGGACGAAGGAGGTGACCACGGCGCAGAAACTGGCGTCGGACGCGCAGATTGAGAAGATGGAGAAGGAATTGGCAAAGATGCGCGCGCAGCTGAGCGAGAGCGTGCAGTTGATGGAGCAGCGGGAGATGAACACCAACATCGAGTACGTCCCCCCTTCCTTTCCTTTCCCCCATTTCTTACCAACAACCACTAACTGATTCTCCTAGATACGAACAACTAACCCTGCGCGCCAACGCCCTGCGCGAGGAGCTGCACACCGAGACGATGCGCATGCTCAACGACGTCATCAAGTTCAAGATGCACGTGCAAAAGAGCCTGGAGGAGTACGAGAGCTTTGTCGCGGACGAGCTGGAGAAGGAGCTGGGGAGTGAGGAGATGAGAGATGATACCCAGGCGATGGAGATGTGAGGTCTTTTTGTATTGTGTTTTTTTTTTTTTGTTTTCATGGGGTCTGGGTGGTCGGGATGGGACTCGACGGTGTTGTTGGATGAGGGGAGGGATGGATGGCGCCGGTTGGATGGGTCGGTGGTGGGGGTTTTGGTTTTTGTTGTGTGTTTTGTATGGATATGATGCGGCGTAGACGGAAGATTGGTGGTGGGTTGGTTGGGTTTATGCAATGGGAGGTGTCTTGGTGTCATGAAGCGGTTTGGGGAGTTATGTGTTTATGAATGAGACGAAGAGTTGAGAAAGCGTGTTCTTAATCCCCGTTCTCGTCCCTGTGGAAGGTGTCTCGAGGTGTCGAGCCAACCATGTCTTTATTCCTGCCTTCGTCCCTGTCATCGATGTCATGGCTTTGGTCAGCCAACCTGGGACCGTTGTGGTTTAGCAATTGCCCTTATCTGCGCGGTCCGTGTGCAAGATCGTTGCACCCACTGAAACTGGCGGCGAGAATCCTGGTTGGCATCCCCGGAGGCTCGGCGTTCGTTGGAAGCTGGTCCGCTAGGCTGAGATGAGGAACATGCCATCAACTGACTGACTGGCCAACTCAACGAGCGAGCTGCGTCGCCTAGCCATGCGGGGGTACGTGCATGTGCACCTAACCCCTGTTTAGACTTTATCCCCAGCCATCATGCACCTCGGTCCCCTCTGTTCTCCCTCCTTCTCCCAACCTTGACCGACCGCAGTTCACGATGACACCGAAAATAGAAACCATCCTCCGCGCTCTGGTTCGAAAACGACCTCCCATCCTCAAACACAGACCCATCACGCCTCATGATCCCAACAAGCCGTCCCTCGCCGCGCTGAGCCAGGAACTCGTGGACCTGGTCGTCGGGTTGCTCCATGAAATCGACCCTCACAGCGTCAACAACCTCGCACTGGTGTGCGAGGCCCTTCGCCGCACCGCCCGCGAGGCCCAATATCGCGATGTCTCCATCGATCTTGACTGGCGCAGCTCCAGCACCATCGTGGAGCGCATGAACTCGATGGTCCGAAACGAAGTCCTGCCCGTGATCCGCACGCTACATGTCCGCACTTCTCGGGACCTCAAGCGGTCCCTCGACCGACGCTCGAACGCCCGCCCGCGGCGGTCGTTTTCCCCGCGGAAGCGGGAAGAGCCGGGCTGCTTGACTGCCTGGGATCAAGTTTGCAACCTCATCCCCCGCATGACAGGCCTCCGCGAGGTGCACTGGGAGGGCGAGGTCGTCCCGGATTGCGTTATTGCACATCTCCGCAGGACTCCCCGAGCGTGTCTGCACTTGTCCCTCGTTGACCTGCGGACTGGTGACTTCGCCCGGGACGAGCCCGAAAAGAATGGCGCTTTCCTACGGGAACTCCCGGCTCGCCTGGCCGGCACCCAGGGTGCCTCGTCGCTTCGTCTCGGGGCCATGTATGGATTCTTGGATAAAACAACACTGGAGTTTGTCGAGGGTTACCTGCGGCCTCTTCTCTTTTCCAGCCCCAGCCTACGCAAGCTGTCCTTGAATATCGGCCCTCCATTATCGGGCTGCACAGCGGGCAATTATGCATCCAAGTACTCCGGATTCTGTTTTTCCCCGGGCGATACCCTCCCGCCCCTCGAAGAGCTCGAGATGATCGCGTATCCGTGGGGCGTCATGGGGAATCCGGGAGTAGTCCCCGCACCGGCCGACTGGCCTTTCAACACTGGGGATGTGTTCGCCTCGAACATGCAGAACTGGGTTCACCTGCTCGACTGGTCCCGCCTCCGCCGCCTCCATCTCGACTTCGACTCCGTCGAGCTCGCTGTCTACCTGGCCCCGTACCTCACCTCCCTCGAACACCTCGAGTTCGGTGGTATCTTCCACTGCAATTTCGCACTCGCCCTCTCTCCCCTCCTCACCTACCTCCGTACCCCGTCCCTCAAATCCATCACCATCCCCTCCCTCCCCGACTTCACCACCTGGGTCCATGCCAACATCCCCATCAACACCCCCCCGTTCATTTCCCTCATCACAGCCCACGCCCCCACCCTGCATACCCTCTCCATCCCAGAAGAACCCCTCACCCCAACCGACCTCGCTCTGCTCAGCACCATCCTCGTCAACCTCACCACTCTCACCCTCTGCCTCGCGCGCGGCCCCAACCCAACCAACTCAGACTCAGGCTCAGGCAACGGCGCCTGGCCGCTTGACGCGCTAACCGTCATCTCCTCCTTCCCGACCCTCTCCTCCCTCACGCTAAGCTTCGACCTCGGCTGGCGCTGCGGCCTGCTCAAACCGTTCCTGAACTTTTCCGCCGCCGAGACCATCTGGACTGCCCTGCGCTCGGCGGGCGGGGCGCCGCGGTTACGTCGCCTGCGGCTGAACTCGGGTTTCGCGCCCAAGCCGATTCGCGGGTTGGTTTATCCTGAGGTGCCGGAGTGGCCGGCGTGGAGGATGAGGACGGGTTTTGAGGTTGGGGAGGGGGACGGTGGGGTGGTGGTGGTGAGGTGTGTGAAGCTGGGGTGGGAGGGGAATGAGAGGTTGCGGAGGGTGGCGAAGGGGGAGGTGGAGATGACGGAGGAGGAGGGGAGGGATTTGGACTTTTTGGTTGCGTTGAGGGGGCCGATGGGGTATGATAAGTGGTTGGGGTGGCGGAGGCCGGTTGTTGTTGAGCCGAAGGCTAGGGGGTGAAGGAGGATTTGGAAGTAAGGAGGGGTATGACTAGGAGGGTGAGAGGGTGATGAAATGAGGAAAAGAAGAGAAATGAAACAGACGTAGGGAGAAGGAAAGACAAACAAGGAAAGAGGAGAACGAAAGAGAAACAGGGAGAGAGGGGAAGGAAAGAGAAACAGGGAAAGCGGAGAAGAGAGGTATCTCAAGGGAGAGCTAGAAGCAATCCAACTTAGCTAATTCATTGCGAACTGGGACGGAGATAAGTAGCTTGACATCTTGATATCTTAACATCTTTAAGAAGTAAAAATGCAAAGATATTCACTTAGCCGGCCAAGTTCTATCTTGATATAACTATTGATATCTTTATATCTTTAGTTATATCTTTAAGGAGTTAAAGATATAAATATACTTATAACTATAGTTACTTGACTAGCTGAGTTCTACTTTAACGTATTGATATATTTATATCTTTATATCTTTAAGGGGTTAAAAATATAAATATACTTATATACTTGACCGGCTAAGTCCTATCTTGATATATTTACATCTTTATATCTTTAAGGGGTTAAAGATATAAATGTCCCTTTATACTTGCCTGGCCAAGTCCTATCTTGACATATTTACATCTTTATATCTTTAAGGGGTTTAAGATAAAATGCGCTTATATACTTGACCGGCCAACTGCATTTACATCTTTAAACTGTGCTTTTGTTATTGTGTTAAACATGATTATAGTTTATTTCTCAGAACCTAATTATAGGCCTCTAATAATGTGGCATTGCCGCTGATGTTTGTTGTGACTTATGCGGCCTACCAACAAGCCAACCGCCGTTAGTCTCCGATCCCAACACTACGCACCTGGACCCTCCCCAGACATCTTCCTTCCCGATACCGCGACAGCTGCGACTGGACACACACGCCGCCATGGCCGAAGCGATGATCGAACAAACTGCAAACATGCAGCTCGACGAGGAAACGGGCGAGATGGTATCCAAGAACGAGCTCAAGAAACGCATGCAGAAGCGGGCCAAGAAGGCTGCCGCCGCCTCTCGAAATGCCACAGCAACGAATCCGGCGCTTGCGGACCAGGAGTCAGTTAACACAACCGCAACCCCGACCAGCAAGCCGCCCGCCGTCGAGGAGCCGGCTGATCAGGATGCCATATTCGCGCGGGGATTTCTGGCCGACGTTTACAAGCTTCGTCCTTGGAAGAAGGACGTTGTCACGCGTTTCCCGCCGGAGCCAAATGGCTACCTCCATGTAACCGCCCTTTGCAACAGTTGTTCCTCTCAGGGTCCATGTTAACAAAACCGGTAGCTCGGCCACTCCAAGGCAATCGCCATCAACTTTGGGTTTGCCAGGCATCATGGGGGCAAGACGGTCAGTTGAACATCTCACACTGTCGAAGACAAAAGGCGCTCCCTAATAACCCCAAGATCCTCCGATTCGATGACACCAACCCCGACGCCGAGAAGGAGGAGTACTTTAAAGCCATCGAAGAAACCATCCGCTGGCTTGGATTCGCCCCATCAGAAATCACCTACGCGTCCGACTCGTTCCAGCGCATGTACGATCTCGCCGAGGAACTGATCAAGATGGAGGGGGCGTATGTATGCCACTGCGACGACACCGAGACCAAGCTGCAGCGCGGCGGCGAGAACGGCTCGACGCCGCGATACCGATGCGCCCACGCCGACCAGGATGTCGAGACCAACCTTGCCAAGTTCCGCGGCATGCGAGACGGCGCCTACGCGCCCCAGACAGCCTGGCTCCGCATGAAGCAGGACATACGGAACCCGAATCCCCTGATGTGGGATGTCGCCGCATATCGTATCCCCAAGAACCAGGAGCCGCATTTCCGGACGGGCACCAAGTGGCGCATCTACCCGACCTACGACTTTGCCCACTGCTTGTGTGACAGCTTTGAGGGCATCACCCACAGCCTGTGCACCACGGAGTTCACCATGTCGCGGAAGAGCTACGAATGGCTCAACCGGTATGCAACATCCCCCACCCTGCGTCCATCTCCCCCAGACTGACCAACACAAACAGGCGCTTGGTCGAGTTCCAGCCCATGCAGCGCGAATACGGCCGTCTGAACCTAAAAGGCACAGTCATGAGCAAGCGGGACATCCGTGCCCTGATCGAATCCAAACTCGTCCGCGGATGGGACGATCCACGCCTATACAACCCCAGCGCAATCCGCCGCCGCGGCGTGCCCCCAGGCGCCCTCCTCCTTCATCTCCGAGCTCGGCGTCACCACCGCCAACACCTTCATCGACATCAAACGTTTCGAGCAGTCCATTCGCCGTTACCTCGAGCGGACCGTTCCGCGCTTGATGATGGTCCTCGACCCGGTCCCCGTGGTCATCGACGACGCCGTCGAGGAACACAACCTCGACATCCCCTTCTCTCCCAAAGACCCCGCGATGGGCACCCACAAGATCAAATTAACCCGGCGGGTGTGGATCGAACGTGCCGACTTCCGTGAGCTGGAGAGCAAGGACTACTTCCGTCTCGCGCCGGGCAAAACCGTCGGCCTCCTGCACATGCCCCACCCCATCAAGGCCATCTCCTTCTCCGCCAACACCACCACCGGCGTGGTCACCGAGATCCAAGCTTTCTTCGACAACTCGAGCAAAAAGCCAAAAACCTACATCCACTGGGTTCCTGGCGGCTCTCCCACGGCCGAGGTACGCGTCTATACGCCACTGTTCAACTCCGACCAGCCTGGGGCCGCGCCAGGCGGGTTCATGAACGACATCCACCCAGAAAGCGAGACGGTTTGGTCGGATGCGAGGCTGGAGACTGGGTTTTACGAGATCAAGCGGCGGGCGCCGTGGCCCGAGGCGGAGGGGGAGAGGGAGGGCGGGGTTGCGCCGGAGAGTGTGAGGTTCCAGGCGATGAGGGTTGGGTATTTTGTGAGTGCTTGTTTGCTTGCTTGCTTGGTGGGAGTGGTTTTGGTGTGGGGGCTGATGCTGACTTTCCTTGTGGTTTTGTAGGCTCTGGATTCGAAGAGTACGGATGAGAAGATTGTGCTTAATCGGATTGTGCCGTTGAGGGAGGATTCGGGGAAGAGTGGTTGAGGGTTGGGCTGGGTTAAGTTGGGAGCTGGGAGTTGGATGTTCCCGATCGATCTGAAGAGGGAAGTTCAGTCGTTGATCGATCTCGTCAGTTCCTTTTATTTTACTGTCTCTCGTTTCGTCCAATTGTTTGTCAGAGAAAAAAAAAAGAAGAGAAAAAGAAAGAATGGGTTTCCTCCAGCGCTTCGTCTCTCTCTCGCTCACCGTCTCCTCCCTCACCACGGCGTAGAGCTCCAGGCGCTAGTTCGACGGCCGTCTCCCCACCGACCTGTTCGCCGCTGACCTCGACGTCGCCAACGACTTCTTCAGCAACCAGTTTGTCATTAGCGCCGGCCCGACCGTCAGCCAAGCCGTGCGTATCCTGCCCGCAGGCACCGGCTCCCTCGTACAGTCCCCCAACCCAGTTGCACCCACCCTCCCTTCTCCCCACCCCTACCTTCCCAGTTCCCTACCTAACTGTGACGGGCAGTTTGAAATCGACACCAAAGCCCAACCAGTCGAGGTCCTTATCTCAGACGCCTCTATCTTCAACGGCCAGACCGCCTTCCGCCGCGCCGAGCTCCTCCCCGCCAGCAACGACGGCGCCGACGCCAGCACGTAGGGCGTCAAGACGCTGTACCTCAGCGTGCTCAAGGACACGGTACGCCCGCTGAACCTGTCGTACGAGTACCAGCTTGCGTTTCTAGAGAGCGCCGATTTCAGTACTAACCAGTTTATGGTGAAGACGGGGACTATTCTGGGGTAGTAGACGAAGGATCCAGATACGCTATAGTTATTTGGTAATATAATTAACGGAAAGGTGCTGTTTACGGTAGCGTTTGAGGCAGGGGTATTTTATAACTTTACGTTGAAGTTAGATTTTAATAAGTTGTAAGTCCATGATCTCCAGCTCTACACGAGGGAGATATGCTGACGGCTTGATATAGGACGACACAGGTCTTCTTCTCCTACGGCACCGATGATCTCGTGTCTGTCACTGACATCCTGTCGAACGATGTCAGTAGCCGCGGCCAATTCCACTTTGGTATGCTGAAGAAGCCGGGCGGCGGCGTCGGAGATATCACCAAGAACGGGTTCCAGGAGGCGGGGATTGGGGAGGGGATTAGCTTTGTGGGGATCTTCCAGGAGGATAGTGCCGATGGGTGCATTAGTTTGAAGTCGTAAGGAGTTGTGGGTGGGTGGGGAGGGGTGGTGGTATTTCTTAGTTGTAATGTATTGATATCCTAATGGTTGTACTGCATTGTTCTCGGCTTCGCCAACGAACGAGGCGTTCATCAACTTTGTGATCCTTGAGCCCTGACGTCCAGGGACTGGACTTTTGGATGTCAGCTCGGAGGAAGACTCCACATGCCGGCCGAATGTTTTGGCTTGTATTATGCTCACGTCCGTTTGTGATATTAAGGGGTGGTGACACCCAAACTAAAGCAAGGTAATACAAGAAACGAATGGAAGAGACGGCAGCAACCCTTGGTATGGGAGCCTGCACATCTACCTCCCCCCTAGTCAATGCGAATAATACTCACATCACCGTCTCGCGATTCCCAACCACTGACAACATCGCCGTCCATTCTTCAGCAGACAATCGAGGGTTCGGGTACGTGGCTCACTGAGCAGGGTGATTTCGAGGCATGGCTCAAGTCGTTGCTCTTCCAGGCACTAGAGGCGAAACCATCTCTGACATCAATGCTCCCTAACACGTCGCGTCCTGGCAACGTAAGACTGCTTGGGCAAGACCGGCACTTCATCCTGGACTTGCTCTGGAGGGTACTCGCGAGAATCGGGCTGGTATTCATCGTGTTGGACGGCTTCGACGAGCTCGACGAGACCAGCCGGAACGGTCCTCGTGGCCAGCAGGGAGTTTCCGCACATCGCCGATGCCGTGGAAGGCCACAACTTCGCTCGAGTCCACGTGCATGGCCATACCGGAGAGGATGGTTGAAGATACATTCATGCCGAGACTCGCGAATAGGTGATGCAGGAACCCCTGGGTGACCCTGCATCCACTGGCCACTGGGGTGGTGCTCACTGCGCATCGATCATGGAACTGGCATTGGCAGTCGGATGTTCCTACTACGCTGCAGGGCTGCATCAGGACCCGAGACTAGCTATATAAAAACGAATAACTACAAAAAGAAATAAGTGATTATCAACTGGAAACCCCGCCCGTATCGCAAGGCCGAGTCGCTTCTCATCGTCTGCCCGCCCGCCAACCACCCAACACCCCTAGCCGCCCCTCTTCCCCCGCCTCTCTTCATTAAATTATCTTTCTTCTCCTATATACCGGCCTCAAACAGGGCAATCGAATGCATAAAGCCATCCAGGTTGTCCTCGTAGTTGGCCATATCCACCCCGTCAACCGTTACCATCTTGTTCGTCTCGACCGTATTGAGGTTATATAGCCGGACCTGGCTCTGCCCTTCAATACTGAAGCTCCTCTTCTGGCAACTCGCGCCCTTCCCGACCCTACTATAGGTTACGTTATATGAGCCCGTGGCAAGCGCAAGTTAAAACAGAAGCTGGCCTGACAAACCTCGAATGTAAGACAGCAACACCAGCGTCTTTTTGGGCTTTTGCCTTGCTGGCGTTCTTGTAAAAGATCGACTGACTGGAGATACTGAACTGACTGACCTGGGACTGTCTTCAATCCCGAAGGGGGGCCCTCGACACAGACAACTCAACTCACAGACAGGTCCATCAACACCATGATGGCTACGGGCAGTGGGAAGATGGAGAGGGATATCCTTGGGACAAACAATGGAGAGAGCATCCGAAAGATCATCCGAGACAGCATGGGGGAGAGCCGTGGGCAGGCAAGGGGGAGCAATCCATGATGAGGAATATCGGGATACGGGGACAACAAAGGGGACATGGTTAGCAGTATTAAGCGCACGCACATGAAAATTCACCCATCATTATTTTGTGAAGGCAATTCTCCTCAACTTGCCAGCGGTCAAGGGGTTCTGGCACAGGCGTCACTGCAAGACAACATCCATCTGTGTGCGTCTCGGTGATCAGGCACCCTCTGCACAAGAAGAGTAACCTGCCCGCAGAGCAGTTTTCCACCTTCCGGACCTGCTTTCCTTTTCTTAGGCCCTCGCCTCTCCCTCTTGCTGCCCTCTTTCAAACTCTCCAACCTCACAACCACCAACCGACCACACCACCCACCACACACACACACTTTTTTTTTCCAAAAAAGAAAAAAAGAAATCTCACCACCTCCTTTTGTTCCTCTCAGTTCGGCTGTCTCCTGCACACAATGACCCACAGCAACAGTAATAGGCACGCTCGTGCCAACCGCGGCGGCTACCACCACCATCGCGACGACAATGACCGCGGCCGCAGCCGCCAATCCCGCCACGACAACCACCACCTGGGCAACCAACACCGATCGTCCCGGTCCCGTTCCCAGTCCCGCGAGCTCCGACCTCGCGAAGAACCCTTCGAGCGCCAACTCCTCGAGCATGACGGCTGGCTCCAACGCCGCGAGGAGTCCCTCACGCGCCGAATCCGCGACCACCTGGGCTACTTCCGACGCCGCGCGGACTCCCTCGAGCGCCAACGCCACGAAAACGAGGACTACCTCCAACGCCGACTCCGCGAGCACGACGACGACCTCCACGAGCTCCGTCTGCGCCGGGAACAATCCTGCGAGCGCCGCCGCCACGATGAGAACCACCACGGCAACGGCGAGGGGTGGCTCCCTGAGGCGAGCACCGCACTCGATGTCCGAGGCAGAGACACCGGCGCCCCCAATGCCGCTGCAGCGCCGGGAAATGCCGCCCCGCCCCCCGGTGGTGTGTCGGATCGCGTCACGTGGAGCATCCCGCGGCACATCCCGGGCCTTGTCGACGACGGCATTCATGTCGACACGGTGCCTGGCAGCCCGGCCGAAGCTTTCCTCTACGACGCCCTCAAGGCTCTCAAGCCTCGCTATTTCGACCGCAGCTACCTCGTGGTTCGGCCGGGCTCGGCCGCTGACACGTCTCGAGCCCAGGCCCATCCTCTGGCGGGCGAGGAAACCATCCTCGCCCGCATCCCGCGGCCCCAGCCCCCGGCCGGCCATGGGAGCCCGCGACGCGAGTAACAAAGGAGAGGAAAGCACATACAGCAGGGGCAAGTCGGCGCTTCAACGAGACAACACAACGGCATGATACTGCGCGGACGCGGCAGGAAGATGGCTGAGAGTGCGAGGGACAGGTTCGGGAGCGCGGCGACACGGGCGCGGATGGTTGTTAGATGGCAGGGCACTGCGCATGTCGACGGAGCGCCCAGCCTCCACGGCCGTGGGTTTGTTTGGCAAAGTACCTGTATGTAGTTATCGAGAGTGTAGCATTTGTACCTTTGTTTTTGTAGCGGGGTGCTCTTGCGCGCCGCGATCTCCTTGTCCCGTCTTGCCCCTTTGCCCCAAAGTCCCGCGAATAATACAGTAGCTAGATTCGCTTAAGCCCTATTGCATTCTCCAGAACCCTATCCGAGACGTTAGGCTATCAGTCTTTCCCCGCCGTTCCCCTCTCCGCTCGTTTAATTCCCGAGGTCCTCAACCTGCCAACCTGAACACCAACAAAGCCTCCCTGCCAACACAACCGTCAAACACACTTCGAGACCACATCTAAGCACCACCACCGCGCCGATCACCCGAGATATTACCCAAGATCATCGCCATGCCCGGGCCACCACCACCACCACCCCCACAATTCGACGCCATCCCCGCCACCTTCTCGCACAACTGTCTACAACCTCCCCGCAAAAACTTCGACCGCGACGCCATCGGCCAGGTAACCCTGCTCGCATCTCGCTACCGTCGCCACGCGCAGCGCCGGTACCGCGGCTGGGGGTCGTGGGGCTTCACCGTGCTGCGCACCGTCTACACCCCGGAGTCGAACGCGCTGTTCCCCCTGGCGATGGAGCGGCTCCGGCGGGTGGTCCGGTACTGGTGCCATTGGACGCGGTTCCCGGGGATGGGCGCGTCCTGCTGGGGGTACGAGGTCGAGGATGCGTCGTGGAATGACGAGGTTTTTGGGAGGTTCTGGCTGGACGTGGTCGAGGATCGGGAGGGGTTGGGGGGGGCTGGATAATAG
>FTEL01007668.1_pt1 | contig 15590 bp, 12 predicted proteins | sample 1658911 | NCBI WGS metagenome assembly FTEL01 (sample SAMEA3914869, study PRJEB12502) | metagenome | biome: forest; material: soil | place: USA | collected 2012-03-12 | depth 0.1 m
CAGTAGGGGGGGTCACCAGCCTGCACCAAGCCTGTTTGTTGGCGGTGGAGTTTCCCTGGTTTCGAACTTTTTGGGTTCTTTGACTTTGTTCCCTCTTGAGACCAGATGATGGATCGACAGCCATTGAACTGGCTACTGACATGAGATTGGGGGGGGGGACGCCACCCTCAAGTCCCCTATCAATCAATTCAACCTCCCCCATCCTCGTGGCAATGCGGGGGAGGGCCATCCGCCACAATCCATTACGAGGCCTCTTCTCTCTGCCCACCTCGCCCATCTCACCCAACACGGCAGCGGCTGAGGCAGCCAAAGCCAGCCCGTTGATTGGCACAGCCAGGAATTGACTTCGAGGCTGTGCGCGGGCTCTGGAAGAAACCACAGAAACCACCACACACAAAAACGGGCCTCCTCTGCGGCAACCAGCTCGCGCGGCATGATCCCTGCACCCTCCTCCGGTTCCACACCCACCCGCCAACTCGTTTTATCTGACGCGCGAGATCATCTCTTGGGGGTCCTACCCTAATAAAACATCGCCTGCGCGCCAACAGGGCGGCTCACGATCTGCGTTGGCCCGGCCTCTGTGCCCTCAGTCTGTTAAGGTTGGCCCCGAGATGGGACGCAATGACAATCTTTTTTTTTTTTTTTTTGCTTGTTTTCCCAACCACTCAGCCTTGCGCCCGCCTCGCTCTCCTAACCTCCCTAACCTCTTTGTCCCCACGGTAGTTGGCCAAATATCTGGAGCCGGGCAACGGCTAACTAGTTAGCCTAAAAATAGCGCCACACAACCGACCGACCACGTTCAGTCCCTCGTGTGGAGTTGCCACGACCAAAAAGTGCCCCCCGTCTGTTGGCATTTCCCGGCAAGGGCACTCCCTCCTCGGACAGGTGGCTCCAGATGAGCTATGGGGCCGCATTGCATCCGCGAGTTATCCGTCCAGAGCCTCATCCCCCTACAATGGAAGAAGGCATGTGAGAAGCGAGGAAGCCTCCCCCCCTTCCCTACCGGTCATAGCCCACCCCCTCCACATGCCACCACCCACCGAGGCTCTGCTCTGCGCCCGCCGCTTAGCTGCAGCCAAGCCAAGCCCCCTCCCTCTCCCTCCACCCCCTGACCACCGGCATCGTGCCCCCGTTTCATCGACACTGTCATCAAAGCCTTAAATTTCGGACCCCAACAATTTTTTTTTTTAGGGGACATCCGGCATCCGGCATCCGGTTGCCGGGTGCGGCTGTCCGATGTGCGGAGCGCGGAGTGCGGAGGTTGGTTGTTTACTGGCTGTCCAACTGTCGAATTCTGGATTCACCAGTTGAGGGGACTGTCTATGGTGGAGCGAGTAGGTCACCCTCTACTGAGTAAAATAGGGGTGAGGGAGGCATAGATGGATGGTGATTATTACAGCGGGTGAGACAACAACAACAAAACAAGAGAAACCACCACCCCATCAAGCCATCTCCCTCCCCAGCTTATCCAGCTCGTCCCGAATAAACTGCCCCGCATTCACCAGCTCGCTCGCCCCGTAAATCACCCTCCGCTTGACCCTATCCCCCTGCGCCGCCCTGGCCGCCCACTCCTGCAGATTCCCATACTCATCCATCGACCCGCCGCCAACCATAAACACCATCGCCTCCGAGAACCCCTGTCTCCGCTGGCCAAAGCTTGCCCCCGTCCCAGCCGTCTGGCCCCCGGCGGGCCCGCCCATCCCCGACCCGGGCAGCCCGCCGGGGACGGATCCCCCACCACCGGCCGCGGCCCGCAGCGCAGACAGCTGGGGCATCGTCCCGCGGGCGTTGGCGCTGCGCGGGTCGAAGTAGAGGTAGTGCTCCGTCTTTGCGATGGCGGAGGAGCTGGCGGAGGAGGGGTCCATGATGGACTCCGTGATCTTGGTGACGGTGAGGTCGCGGTCGACGGGGAGGAAGTTCTTGATGCCGCCGAGGAGGGAGGCGACGTTGGAGGTGAGGGCGTTGGTGGGGACACCGGTTTCTTTGAGGCGGTCTGTGAGGCGGGTCGAGATGGCGGAGAAGCGGTTGAAGAGGTCCGAGGAGCCGGATTGGGGCTGGGCGGACGAGGTTTGGCTGTTGACGGTGGTGAGTTGGGTCATTTTGGTTGTTGCGCGGACTCTGGGAGGGTTGGTTAGTCTTTGTCTGCGTTGTGTATGTTGTGGTGTGGGGATGGGCTCACTGTCGGATGTAGGCCAGGCACGTCTTGTCGCAGCCCGCCGCCTCGAGTGCATCCTCAAACTGCACCCATTCCGGCCGCGAGACGTCCTGCTCGGTGCTGAGGAACCAGATGACAAACAGGCGCAACTTGTCCGTCGGGTGTCCCTTATCGCCCGTCTTGATCAGCTCAAGCATCTGCGCCTTGGTCTGCTTCATCACGTTCTCCTCGAGCTGGAAGTAGTTGTCCAGCTGCCGGTTCTGGATCTCCCCGAGGACCGCCGCGAGGATGTTCATGTGGATGTCGAGCGTCGCCTTGCGCTCTCGGAGCTCCGGGAGGAGGGTAATAGCCGCCTTGAGGTGCTGTGCGCTGGCACTCGTGTCGTTCTCGAGGTCCTCGAAGTCGCTGACACCCGTCTTCTTTGTGATGGCCTCGGCCTCCTCCTTGTACTTTGTGAGCTCGGCATCTGGCTTCGGTGTTAGCAACCTCGACACACAAAAGCTTGGCCAAGTGGTTCCTTACCAATGTCTTCGGCCACCTGCGGGAAGGGCAGGCAAGCGTTCTTCGCCCAGAAAAAGTCATTGGCGGCGAGGTCATACGACTTCTTGGTGGTTCCCTTTGCCGGATTCGTGGAATCGATCGGGGTCTCGATGGTGATTCGGTTGAGCTCCGACTAGTAGGAGGTTAGCAAAAGACTCCCAGGGTCACGGGGGCGTGGGTTCTACCTTGAAAACGTCAAAGCACAAGCTCTGGTAGGTCCATGAATGAGAGAGCATGGGTATCAAATCGACGTTGCGGTCGAGGATGACGAGCACCGGCCTGGACGTGGGGGTTCCAGCAGCCCCCGGCCCAGAGCGTGCTTGTGAGGAAAAGAGGTTGTCTTTGGAGTTGAGGACATGGTCGCGGAGCTTGCGGTCAAGCTTGGTGGCAATCATCTCGGCCGCAGCGCCTCTCGGACAGCGGATCTGATTGTTTGGGTTAGCATGCACTGATGGAGGTGCCAGCTAAGGCGGGGTCTGGCAAACGTACGATAGGTATCACTCCTGTACTGTTGTTAGCCATGAAAACATTGCCTTCTTCAAAATATGCGCCCCGTACCTGATGTCACCACAACACTGAACAAGCCACTGACGATCCGGTCTATCACACGGTCCAGCTCCTCGTCTTTTGTCTTTGCGCTGTTCAGCGCCCAGTATGTGTGCTCCTTCTGCATTCCGAGGCTGAAAAGGTCGGGCTCGGTGACGACAAAGTTGAGGTACTGGTCGTAGACCTGGGCGATCTGCTCCGCGGTCCCTGTGGTTGCCGTCTGGGCGGCGAACTCTTCCAGCATCGGCCGTGGTATCGACGAGAGGAAGTTGAGGTACGCCGAGCTGTATAGCCCCTTCTGGAGATCGTTCGTGATGGCTTGGAGGTTCGCGGCGGTTGGCTCGACGAGGTAGATAGCTGGGACGTCGGGAATCGCGGCTCTGTGGGACGAGATGTGCCTTTGGGGGGTTAGCAACATGCCCCGATGACCATGAACGAGGACACGAAGCTTACATGTGCATTGTCACGCCCATGGACCTGAGATCCGACACCTGTAGTACCGGGCTGATCACATCTCGACCAAGATCCTGTCCGGCGGCGCCGGGTCAGCGCAGTTCGTGGGGGAGGGGGGTTGGCAACCGGACGCCCAGGGGTTGCTCACGTCAAACACGAGGAGCTTCCAGATGGGAGTGCCGTCCTTCGAGATGGGCGCCGTGGGTGCGGATACGCCATTGGACTGGGGATCATCGTTCCCGGTGGACTCGAGGGTTTCGTTGAGGTTGAGGATCTTCTTGATCGAGACTGCGAATCGGGTCCATATTAGTTGGGGGGGCGGCAGTCAGGGGGTGGGCTGCAGGAGAGTTGGAGGCGCATACCAATCTGCTTGTCGCGCAGCGAAGTCCCCCGCGCCGCCATGGTTGACGACTGTTACAGGGGCTGCAGCGGGCGTGCTTGAGGGTCGAAGTTGGAGTTTCGGTGTCGGCTCAGAGATGCCAATCGCAGGGCATGGATTCGTAGTGGTGGTGGTGGGTGCTGTTGCTTGGTCCTGTTGGTGGTTGCTGTTCGCCTTTTCGACGTCGTTCGAGACACGAGGCAGCGCGTCTGTCGTCTGGCGTTGCTCGGCCGGCGTCCCTCGTTCTGCGCACTGGATGCTGCCGCGTTCTTGCGTCACTCGGATGCTCTAACCTTGAATCGACTTGGACGTTTCGCGCCCTCGAAGCTTCCCCACGTGTGTTCCTGATGGACACCTTTGCGTCCTCCGCGGTACGTACTCTGCAAGTGGCCCGGCTGAGGCTGCTTTCGGCCTAGTGCCCATTCCCCAGCGGCCTGCCGAGCAGCTGCGGGCAAGCGCAAAAGATTCGCCACCAACACGCACTGACCACCCCCAGGCAGCCCCCACCCAAGCCAGCCCAGCCCTTGAAAGGGCGGCCCAAGGGCGGCTGGCTGGCCCGCAGGCCCACGCGCCAACTTTTCTCTTCCGCAACAACAGACGTCCAGCCTTCCACGTTCCATCCCATCCACACATCATCCATCATCCGTCGCTGGCGGCACTGTTTCCCATCTCTCATCAACGCGCCCGCTCACGACTCATCCTCGCCCAGACTCTCCCGCCCGGCCTCTTTGCGCGTTCGGGCTCTGGGATTCCCATAATCACTCACCCCAGCCCTGACAGTTGATTAGCAGCCCGCTTGACGCTCGACAGGCGCTGGACTCGGGCTGGCTGCTTCCTCCCTCGGCAACCCGCCCTTGCCTGTTTTCTTTGCTCAATTCCTCCTTTGGGGCTCCTGTCTATTTACCTAGATATACGCGGGGAGATGTTGTAAGGGACTGGTGAGCACCGTCGCCGTCGCCCACGAGCGACGCGGGCCGTGACGTGGCGTCGCGACACGACCGGACGAGACTGTGCTGCGACCAGCCCACGGACAGGCACCACACGCAACGGGTATGCATAAATCACCCACCCCCCGTCTAACTCTTCCCGGCGCCAGCATAATGTCCGTTCTCACCCTCCTCCTAAAAATGCGTGTTTCAATCGCGCAGCCCGGACGCCGCAGCTACGATCTGCGCGCCGATGGGCTGCGAGAATGGCGGCCAAAACATTTGGTTGTGCCCAGCTGGGCATGTAACGCCTGGGATGCTGTCACGCGGAGGGTGGAGGGCGGCGAGGCAGCGCAGTGCGGTCGACCAACAGGGGAACAGCACCACCACAGCAGCACAGACAGCCCATGACAGCCCCTGGATGTGAGAGACAGAGCCCAACGGCCGAAAACGGCCCACCCTCCAACCCCAGGAGAGACAGAGCCCTCTCTGTCTCTCCCTGCAGTTCTTGCAGCTCCTGGCAATAATTCCAAATGCCACACCGCAAACATCAGCCCGGGACCAACTCCTCCCATGGAGATGGTGAATTGCAACGCGGGACCCAGAGTCGTTGGTGTTGGGCGCGCGCGGGTTGGGTTGGGGTGGCGTGGGCTGCTTTGATGTGGGAGGGGGGGAGCTGCGGGAACTGTGGGGCAGCTTTCCCAGCACCACCAACCCCCTAAACTCAAACTCTCCAGCGACGATCTCGGCCACCGCCCGCCTGGACCTTTTCTTCTTCCGGTCTCCCGTCACAATTGAGCAAGCACTCGAGCTTCGCGAATCTGATTGAAGCTGGAAGGGGAGAGTTGGCAGGATGGCAGCGCAGGGCCGGGTGCCTAAAATGCACGCCGTTGCTCATCGCCTGTCGCTGTCGCTGGTCTTCTCTCAGGGGTTCAGGGGTTTTGTTCCGATGATGGAGGCCAGGCTTGGCGGAGCAGAGATGGATCGCATCTCCAGATCACCCACGGCGCCGCCACCACGGCACTCCCTCGACTGACGGAAACCAACCCTCCATTCCGAGCGATCTCAGCTCACCTCATCGATCCCGCTCTCCGAATGATCGGATGGAAAATGCGCTCTCAATTGCAGGTCCTCGTCGGCCGGCAGACTCTCTCCGTCGTCACTCTGGCTCCCGCTCTCTCGGCTGTCTTGCTGCTGCTGCTGCTGGATGCATCCCCTGTTGGGTGGTTGGCGTGCTGTCTGCAGCGCTGCACGGCTGTCTGGGTTATCTTGTGGTGCTTTGCTGCTGTTGCAGGCAATTTGGGGGGTCAATTTGGGCGGAATCTGGCTGGCTGACTTTCCTTCTCTTCCAGCATCTGCACTAGTCCGGATTCGGTCGCCTGTCCCACTTTCTGCTCCTGCAAAAACAGACTCGGTTACTTGCGAATCCTGCACTTAACCGATCGCGCCAAAAGTTTCCCCGCACCAACCGCCTTGTTGCACACGCTAAGCTCTTGTATGTGTTTAACCGTGTGAATGCAATTATCGCTCATTTGTTGACACTGCCCAGGTCCACGTGACCCCCCTTTTCACAGCCAGGTGTAAGCCATGGACCAGACCCATGGCGGCACCATTGGTGGCTGGGACCCGAACAACTTCCATGGCGAGACGTGGGACCACCAGTTTGGCGGCTCCAGCCTCGTGTTCGACCAGGGCGCCCCCGCCGACAGCAGTTACCCCAACCCCGACTTCCTGGACGGCGGCGCCATCAACCCGCAGCTCTCCGGTCCTGACGCCCAGTCCGGCATCTATCGTCCCTTTGACTATTACGGCCAGGGAGATGTCTGGACGGGCCATGGCCAGCCCACAACGACCGCGCCGTATGCCCAAGACCCTTCGTTGCAGCAGCAGGGCTACTACGCCCCGGCGCAGCAGCGGCTCCCGGGCGAGACGAACCAGACCATCGACAGCCGGTTTGCCCTCGACATCCAACAGGGTAACGAGTTCCAACCCCAGATCCACGGCAATTCGAATCAACAACAGCCAAACGCCCACCACGGCTTTGGCCATGCCGTGACCAATGGCCCCAGCTCCGCGTCGAGCGGCTTTCCTCAAACTGCCATCCCTCAGCAGTGGCAGGAACAAGTCCCCGCGGGCTATACCGCCGGCCACCAATACGAAAACCCTCTTGCTGCCGCCCAGACACCCCATATCTCGACGCCAGTCTCTAATGCCTCCTCGACTTCGTTCTTCCCTGGCCATGGCCCTAGCGCCTCGCCGATGCCGGGATATCAGACCGAGGTGCGCCAACACACTCCCGTGAATGGGCGGCCAGTTCACCCGCAGTTTGCTGCGGCGCTGAACGGGCAGACCCAGCGTCCCGGCGCGGTTAGTCCGCATGTTCCCCAGCAACAACACATGCGAACGGCCGCGGGGCAGCAAGCGCCCCAGCAAGTTCCTCAGAAAGTTCCTCAGCAGGTTCTTCAGCAAGTTCCTCAGCCGGTTCCTCAGCAAGGTTCTCAGCAAGTTCCTCAACAGGTTCCCCAGCAGGTCCCCCAGCAGGTCCCTCAGCAGGTCCCTCAGCAGGTGTTCCAGCAGCTCCCTCAGCAGGCGGCTCAACAGAACTCCCACCACGCTGTTGGCCCGCAGCAGCCGGTTCAGCATCAGCCAGTTCAAAAGACAGTCCAACAGACCGTCCAACAACGACCTCCGCTGCAGCCTGCCCCTCAGCTCCAGCAGGCTCAACAGGCACAGCCGGCGCCAGGGACCAACGCCGGTGCCGGAATCAAGCGCGCCACCGCATCGGATTTCCAAGCCTCCCCACCTGTTGCGAAGAAAGCCAAGGTGTTGGCCCAGGCGGCCGTCAGCACCCCCTCCCCATCGGCGCAGCCGCAGGTGCAAGCGCAAACACAGCCCCAGGCTGTACCCGCTCCCAGGTGCACAATCAACTACCAGGACACCAGCCTTCTCGCCAGCGCGAAGGGTCACCCGGAGATGAGATGGGCGGGTGTTCCGAATCTCGTGATCGGGGCCGAGCCGGTCAAGTTGCAGAAGGGCACGCCGACCAAGCGATATGTGACTCTCGCAACCAAGGGGGGCAAGGATCCGTTGTTCTCCAAGGTGTGGAGGGCCTGGACCCCTGCTGAGAGCCTCGGGAACCACGCGGATGCGTATCAGAAGGCGACGAATGACTTGGCTCGTCAACAGGCCGACATTCGGCTGGACATTGAGATGAAGCGGGGGAAGAGTGGTAAGTTTGGTCAAGCTACCGTGGGTGAGCCGGGGATGATGAATGCTAATGTGTCTTGCTAGAAATTCCCGTTGACTGGTGGAAGAAAGGCTTGAAAGACCGTCTGGGTAAAGAGGTATGTTTTGGTCTGGTCATGTGTTTTTTGTTGTCGTGCAAATGTGCTGACATTGCTTGTCTTCTAGTCAAAGCGACTCGATGCTCCGCCGGAGCCTGAACTTACAACCACCAAGACGGTTGAATATCTTCGTGTTCACCCTGCCCACCGGCGCAACCTGAACGTGACCAGTGACGTCTGCACCGACTTTGCGGCATTCCTCCAGGCGAAAGCTGCAGAGGTCAAGACCGCCTTGCAGGCTGGGGCCGAGACCAAAGACCAAACGGCTAAAGAAGAGCTGGAGGGAGCCATCGTCGAGGGTCTTCGAGTCGAGCCCGACAACTTGTTTGCGAAGCTGAGCCGCAGCAATAAGCTTCTCGCCGCCCTGACCAACGTGCTCGTTCGGCTGCTCAACACGGGCGACGCGAATTCGTCTTTGGCCAAAGCGATTCTCCGGCTCTACACTCGCTTCACTAGGATGACAAGCGAGCAACTGGTGAAATTGCAGATGGATAAGATGAAAAAGAAGTTTGCGAAGGAGGGGGATGCCGAGGCGAAGGGTTTGATGACCCAGATCTTCGAAAATGCCCAGAAGAACGACGAGGTCAGCGACAGCGAGAGTGATTCGCCCAGTGCAGAGGCAGGTGGGTGTGGAAAAAAGGGTGCGGCGGCGCCGACCCGCCAGACTTCAAAACAAACCACCCCAGGAAGCGACCTCAAAAAGTCAACCACTTCTTCCACCACAAAACTGGGCACCTCTGCTTCTGCCACAACAAAAACAATGGCGTCCAGCAACGAACAAAACAAGGCCGCGTCGAAGGCTCCGCAGCAGGGACTTTCGACAGGTACCAAACGGTCCCGCGAGGACGACACTGCCGGTGCCGATGCACGGCTGTCCAAGAAAGTCGCAACCGACACCACATCGGCCGGCAATGCAAAGGGCCTCTCGTCGGGTGCAAAGCCGCCGGCCATCGGTGCAGCCAAACCGTCAACCACCACCAAAGCCACCACGGCCTCGACGACTTCCGGCTCGACCGCTGTACAGCCAAAGCCGCGGTCTGCGTTGCTTCTCCCCGGAAAGACTCGCCCTGTTTCCAAGCCTGCACCCAAGCCGGAGCCTGCCAAACCCGAGTCGACCCTCAAGGGGCAGCCGGCCAAGGCACTGCCGACCGCGGCCGCCGCTGGCGCTGCGAAGACAGCCAAGCCCAAGCCCGCCGAGGCGCCCAAGCCTGCGTCCTCGGCCACTTCGATCTTTTCGTCTCTGATGAAAGAGATTGATGAGAAGGAGAAGGTCATCAAGACTCCGACCGCCAGCAAGAAGGTCAACCAGCCGGATCCGAACGAGACGCCCGAGCAGCGCGAGCGTCGCCTTCGCAAGGAGAAGCGCCGCGGCCTGCGGGTCGCATTCAAGAGCGGCGATGCCCTGGTTGAGATCCGTGAATTCACTCGCCACCCCGAGGAAATCGCCGAGCAGCACCTCGGCCGCAACGTGCGGGTCGATGGTCGGTACAAGAACAGCGAGGAGAGCGAAATGATGAAGCGCCTTCACGGCGGCCAGGGCATCCGTGCCGAGGACGTCAACGACCGCGAGTGGGAGGAGCCGACGCCCATCAACTTTGGCGCCCACATCCCGCAAGAGAAGCTGGAGCAGACCTACAACACTCGCGGCGGCCTCAAGACCTTCGAGACGGACGAGCAGAAGGCCACCAGGGAGCGCGAGGCCAACGAGCTCATGGTCATCTACCACAACCGCGCCGACATCCCGCCGACCCCGAGATCGCCACCTTACGAGCCGTCGCTTTCCGGGGACGCGGCTGCCCACGAGGTGCACCTGCCACCCACGGCGCCCGAGTACGATGAGATGATGCAGCGCATCCACGAGTTCAGACAGTGGGGTCCCTACCACGCGTCTCGCGCCGCCCAGAGCCGCCTGGACACGACGGCGCGCCCGGACTATGCCGACTTTACGAAGACGCTCAAGTCTATCAATTCGATCGCTGACTCGTACAACGGCCAGGCTCCTCGCCAGCCGGTGCAGCAGCAGCAGCAGGCGGCCCAAGCCATTCCCCAGGCCGTTGTGCAGGATCCTCGCAAGTGGTATGACCCGACTACTACTGCCCGCCGCGATCAGCAAACCTACGACCTGCTCGCCTCGGATCGGGCCAAGAAGTGGCAGGACCCTGATCCGTACAATCGCACGCTTCCCCGCAAGTTGACGGAGGAGGAGCTGGACAATGATCCCAAGCTCCAGGCTGTGCTTGCTAATCTGAAGAGGATTGCGGAGTCTGTGAGGGCCAACCAGCCGGCGAAGCCCGCGCAGGCCGAGGCGCCCGCTGCTCAGCCCGCTGCTCAGCCCGCTGCTCAGCCCGCTCAAGCTGAGGCCACTCCCGACCACGCGGCAGCTTGGGCACAATACTATGCCGCTCAACAGCAGCAGGCTGCCTGGTACGCCCAGCAGCAGGCTGCCTACCCGCAAGCCCAAGCTCCGCAGGCCGCCGACCCGAACAACCAATACGCCGGCATCCTCGCGGCACTCGGCATCCCCCAGCCGACCCCCCAGCCTGCCCAACCCGCGGCGGCCGATCAAAACAGCCAGATCCAAGCTGCCCTCATGGCCCTCGCCGCAGGCAACCAAGCCCAGCCCGCGGCCCCCGCCACAGCCGACCAGAACAGCCAGATCCAAGCCGCCCTGATGGCCCTCGCCGGCAGCAACCAAGGCCAGCCCGCCGCCGCCTACGCGGCCCAATACCCCTACCCCGGCGCCGCCAACCCCACCCAGCCCTACACCCAACCCTACCCCCAGACCCACCCCGACCGCGACGCCTACGTCCAGGGCTACAACCCCGACCGCGAGCGCGAGCGCGAGCGGGACAACTACGGCCGCGACCGCGACCGTGATCGTGACAGGGAGAGGGAGTATCACCACCCGAACCCGAAGAAGGGGGGCCGCAACAGCGGTGGTAATAATAATGGGGGTGGTGGTGGTGGTGGTGGTGGAGGCGGGAAGAATGACAACGTGCCGGAGCACCTGCGCGGAATCAACCGCAGCCTGATAGGGACCAAGGCTTGCGCATTTTGGGCGAAGGGGCAGTGTGCGAAGGGGGACAAGTGTACTTTCCGTCACGACTAGGGATCGTGAGGATGTGCATGTGATGGAAGGGGGGTTGGGTTGTGGGTTGGGGATGGATGGATGGGAGGAAGCTGAAGGAAGGGGGAGGGGGTAATAGATATGGTGAGAGGGTGGAGTAGGAGGGCCGTGATGGCCGGGTTAATCACAGGCCCTGGCGCTTGTTTCTGCCACGGATGGACATCCATCCACATCCATCACATTTGTATTTCATTGTTTCTACTTGCATTGCAAACCGGCGGGGAGGTTACGTGGAGACAGACGGCCGGAGGGATTAGGCCAGGCGGCGGGGGTGTGGAGCATTATCCGAGGGCGTTTTTCCCCTTTGTTTTGACTTTTTTTTTCTTCCTCGCAGACTTGGTCTGGTGAGGTTGCTGAGTGGGTGGCTGGGTGGGAGAGGAGAGGAAGTAGGGGGTTACATTGACATTGAGACGAGGAGAGAAGGAGGGGAATGGGAGGGGGTTTGGCGGGGTGTTGAGCCCGCCCGCCGGGGAAGTGAAGGGGGGATGTGGTGTGTAGTGTAGTGTAGTGTACATTGCTGGAGCAGGGTTAGGAGAAATAAATTCGGGAGTGATCCTGAGAAACGATGGGGTTTTTGAGTTTGCTGGCTTGCTATTGACATGCTTCCATTTTGTTCCGCTCTGGTTCATGATCCCCTGCTCGCCCTCTCCTCCTGGTGGGATGAACGCAGTTATTATGCCCCGGCATGTAAACCCAGAGTTGTCTCGATGGCTTCGCAGATGGTGGGGACGGATGCCATGGCGCCTGTAGTGGGGGTTAGTGCCAGCTCCTAAGGGGGGTGGGTAGTGGGAGGGAGCCTTCTGTCTCTCCAATGGCTGAGAGGGGATATTTTACCATCTGGGAGGCAATGTGTTAGTTTCTTGGTTCTAGACGAGGACATGTGAAGGGAACTGGAATGTGAGCTGGGCAGACATACCTCCGGTATCGCCACATGCGAGTGTTCTGTTGGGGGTTTGGAGTTAGCAAGTGCGGGTTTTGAGCTGTGTGAGATATCTAGAAGACAGGGGAATGAGTAGGTTCGGCTCAGTAGAGTAAACGTACTTGCTGATGGGCTACAACCAGTCAGTAATTAATATTAAATTCCCTAGACAAAAGGGCGAAGCCACTCACAGTCAAAACCTTGAACCACCCAACACTCGCCCCATCAGCCGTCCCCTCGTCCTTGACGCCCCAGTCGTCGGTGAGGACGCGTATTTGCTTTGCCGTGATGGGGTTTCGCCACATTGCCTGGACAACGGAGGAGTCATGTCAGTGTTTGTGTGAGGGATGGCAGGGAGCGGGAGGGGAGAAATGTACCGAGTTCATGGCCGGGGCGACGAGGATGAGCTTCTGCTTCATGTCGATGGTGGCGTCGGTGTCCCAGGCGCGGATGACTGAGGTGAGGAGGTTGTCGGACATGCCGTTGACGACCTGGTCGAGGGAGTCGTTGTCAGTGCGGTTCCAATTCAGAATCACCGGCTGCTCTACATACCTTGGCTAGGGTGTTTGCGCTCAGTGCTGTTGGTAGGTTAGTGGTGAGCGAGCTTGTTTGGTGTTTGGAATGACTTGCGTGCTACTACAAGTATGTCGGCCCCTATTCCACCCTCTGTCAGTAATCACCACATATTCATTCTCATCCCCCACAACTCAGGGAAAACAAACATCTCCGCAACCTATCCCCAGTCAGCCAACCCTCCCAAACCACAACAACACCCCGTACGGGAAGCAACAAACTCAATATGCAGGATACTCGCCCCGCGCCGCCACGGCTGGGGCCCCCATTCATCGCGGTCATGGTACACGGCGTCGACGTTGGGCAGGTGCAGCAGCGAGGACACGGTGGGCTGCTCCTGGCTCTGGCCGGCGAGGAAGTGGGTGGCCGACTGGGTGAGGACGATGCGGATGGAGAGGGCGCCTTCGTACTTGGCCAGGGCCTCGATGATGACGGGGACTGGGAGGGTGTGAGTGTGTGATTCGTGGGAAAGGGGTTGTCTCTTAAGGGGGTAGGGGTGGGGTGGCGGGCTTGCTCTTGATGGTGGCCACGGACCCGGAGGCGCTGGGTGTGACATGAAATGACTCCGGTTAGTCTCTACGGATTGTATCTTTACGCGAATGGTGAGCGTACGCTAGGAGGAGGTGCTTCTTCCCGTCGTTGCGGGATGCGACCAGGGCCTCGATCGAGTTGGCCCGAGTCGCCAAGAAGTGGTCGTCATGATTGTTGTCGACGGACTGCAGCATGGTGACGGATTTGCGGGGGAATTGAGAGCAGGACACAATACGAATGACACACAGAGGGGCTGTTTAGGCGTGTGGTGTTGAAGTACGACTGGCTGACCCAGCGGGTTTGTAATCGAGTGAAGCCTCGGCGGAGTGAGGAGTGAGAATTGGGCGATGAGTGAGAGACCGAGGCAGTTTGCGACACTGCTCGAATGACGCTCTTGACTTGGGGTCTTGTATTGCAAAACTATCTGAGGCTAGGGTGACGATCCTGCAGTCCGACACCAAAATGGCCCGTTTCTGTCACCAATATCCCCTCTCGCATCCTTTGTTTTCCTGGTTTGGCCGTTGAGCTTCACCAAAACCAGTTTCAATTTGGGTCATCGATCGCCTGACGATGCCGTGACGTGGGGCAATGCCCCTCTCCAGATGCCTCGCCCTCCGCAAACTACGTCATAACATAACCCTAACCCTGACCACTCACACGCTGGAATGCGAGGCTGCAGAGTCACGAGGCAATTTCTGTGTATTGGCAATCAGTGATCGCTTGAATGCGCCCTCCCTCTGTTCTTCTTTCCCAGAGAGGCTCCTGCCGTCAGATGCCCACGGATGGCTGCAGCTGCGGCAGTCGCTGAACCCTTCAGAAGGAGCCAATGAGACGCGTCGCTGGCACCTGCCCTGATGCGCGTCAGAAGCTCACCCCGGCCCACCCACTCACACGAGCTCCCACTGCGCCAGCTTCCAGACCTTGAGCAGCTTCTCCCGCCATCGCAGCCGTTTGCCAATTCCATCAGTCTCGCCATTCCATCAATAATTCCCTTTTAGCCGGACAAAAAACGACAAAAATTACAGCACACCTATCCAATTGCAACAGAATCAACCACAGACACAGATCCAGCCATGGCCACGCCCACACCCGGCACGGGCGCCTCGACGCCCTTCGATCTCGACCCCGAGGAGGCGGCCAAGAGCCTCAAGGTGTCGCTCGCCGACCTCTCCGCCAAGGCCGCCGCCCTCTACGCCCGCAAGCAGTATGAGGAGGCCGCCGAGGTCTACACCCAGGCCGCCGAGATGCAGGCCGAGATGAACGGCGAGATGAGCCCCGACAACGCCGAGATCCTCTTCCTCTACGGCCGCGCCCTGTTCAAGGTCGGCCAGAGCAAGAGCGACGTGCTCGGCGGCAAGGCCCCCGAGGCGAAGAAGCAGCCCAAGCCGAAGCCTGCGAAGCCCGCCAAGTCGACCAACGGGACCGCCCCCGCGGCCGCCGCCGGGGGAGCTGCTGCCCCGGCGGAAAAGAAGGAGACGGGTGAAGCAAAGCCCGAGCAGAAGAAGGCCCTTTTCCAGTTTGAGGGCGACGACAACTTTGTCGACTCCGAAGAGGAGGAGGACGACGAGGAAGCCGAGGGCGAAGAGGAGGAGGAAGACGACGACCTGGCCGTCGCGTTCGAGATCCTCGACCTCGCGCGCGTCCTCTTCAACAAGAAGCTCGAGACCGCACAGGCAGAGGACATTGAGGCGGCGGCGCAAGAAGAAGGCAAGGGGAAGGAGGTCGCCGAGGGCGAGGGCGACGCCGAAGGCGAAACCGAGACCAGCGGCGACTCAGCCAACACCAAGCACATCAAGGAGCGCCTCGCCGACACGCACGATCTGCTCGCCGAAATCTCGCTCGAGAACGAGAGGTATGTCGCAGGGCCGTGAAGGACCATCACAACCACCTTGGTGCTTCCCGAGCTCTCAAACTGACATACCCCCGCTCCCCCCCTAACAAAAAGGTACCCCAACGCCATCACCGACTCCCGCGCCTCCCTCAAATACAAACAACAACTCTACCCCTTCGAATCCGAGGTCATCGCCGAAGCCTTCTTCAAGCTCTCCCTGGCCCTCGAATTCGCCTCGGTCACCAAACCCGACGACGAAGAACCCA
>FTEL01002642.1_pt1 | contig 15589 bp, 18 predicted proteins | sample 1658911 | NCBI WGS metagenome assembly FTEL01 (sample SAMEA3914869, study PRJEB12502) | metagenome | biome: forest; material: soil | place: USA | collected 2012-03-12 | depth 0.1 m
CCTCACCTCTACAGACTCCAATGTCATTCATCTCGCGGGCGTCGACATGGTACGCGACTGGGGCCACGCACGGGATTACGTTCGCGGGATTTGGATGATTCTGCAGCAAGACTCGCCACGGGACATGGTTCTTGCCACGGGGCGACAGTGGAGCGTGAGGGACTTTGCTGAGGCTGCTTTCGCTCATGTGGGAGTCACGTTGCGGTATGTGCTCCTGAACTTTTTGCTCTACGTTGCGTGTTGTTACAACTGGATCTGTCCTCCTTACTTTGCTCTCCTCGCGAGCGCCAGTTGGGAGCACTTAATACAACCAGGACGAAGACTGAAGGCGGCTAACGCGTGTGGTCTGGGAAATCCGCTCCAGCTGGATTTGCGAACCAGATATGAAGATTACGAGCGCTGTAGACGAGAAGACCGGGAGAAAAGTATTGCAGATTGACCCATCCCTAGAGAGAGCGGTTGAGGTCCCTTACTTGCTCGGGGACAACACGCTCGCACGGGAGGTGCTTGGATGGGAGCCAACCATTCCCTTCGAGGTGAGCAGCTCGCCCCTGTTATTGGTACTTGATTACTCCATGGCCCCAGTTCCAAGATACAAGAAAAACTGACTGTGTCTTAACTCGCAGACGATCGTATCAGAAATGGTTGATTCAGAGCTTGAAAGACTGAAGCTCCTGAAGAATTAGTGGGGGGGAACTGGAAGAATGCAGCGCGAATAGGAGCGGTAAACAAACGGTCGACGGATCAACCTTCACAGCAGTATCATATAATCGTTCAGTCGTTACATCATGTGTCGCTGCGGACAATACTAAAACACCTTTTCCTACACTCACTTCCCTCAGTCAGCAATGGAGAGTTGTTTTGCTCGCCTCTCGCCAGCATGTTTTCCTCCCCCATCTCAACTTCACCGTCTCACCGACAGAGAGAGGAATGTACGCCCCAAAATTAAACGAGTCGGGCGGATCAAACTCGGCGAGCTGGAGGGCAGTCAACCGCCCCACCCCCGGGATATCAAATGCCGAGAGCCCATCGGTGTCGGAACCACGGAGTTCCTCTAGCAGCGGGGTGACAGCCAACTCATTGCTCTTGGCCCGTCGAAGTAGCAAGGCAAGAAGAGCAATGCTCAAGAAGTAATTAGAGCCAGCGGTGTACTCGGCGTCTCTCGCCGTCGCCACGGCGCTCCTGATATGGCCTGCCGCTGCCAAAAGCGAGCCACCGCTGTTTCCCGACGCAAGGATGATACCAAGTATCAGGTGAGCAGCCGAGACTAGCGGATGGTGCTGCCCGACGGCAGCTTTTAGCGCGTCCCGTGTTTCTTCGGCCAGTGCGATGGCCCCCTGAGCATCTCCGGCCGCTGACTTAGTACGCGCCAGGTTGAGAGAGACGGTCAGCGTGCAGAAGTGAGCATCACCGAGGCGGGCTTTCAGAACCTCCCGAGCTTGGATAAAGAAGCTCTCGGCGTCAACCGGCCTTTTGCCGCCAATAGCCCAGCAACATCGGCCCATATCGTTGACGGACATGGCGTAGTGTGGGTGGTCCTTGCCGACCAACGTCTCGAAAGAGCGGCAACATCGGTCGTAGAGGTCCCATGCTTCGGTGTACCGTCCCACGGCCTGGAGAGTTTCGGCATAGTCATTGGCCGCGACGAGGGTGTATGGGTCGTGCCAGCCCAGCAGCTTCTCGAAGAGGTCGTATGCCTCCTTGGACTTCTCCAGCGCCAAGGGCAGATGGCCCATCTCCCGCTCCGCGGAAGCCCACGAATCAATCCAGCGCGGTCGGAGTGGATGCCCTGCCATATCCCCCGAGAGCCCGTCGGCTAGCTTCTTGAACACGTCACGCGCCTTTTGAAGTCCTCCCTTGCCTCCACGGGCCTGCCACACCTCGCCCATGTCATACAGATAAGCCATTGTCTCGATGCCCTCGGCCCCCCACAGTAGTATCGCCCTTTCTAGAGACTTTCCCAGCATGATCTCGGCTTCGTCGAACTGTCCCTGCTGCTTGAGCAAACTCGCCATGTTGCCTCGCAAGCGCAGTGTCATGACGTGGTCAAAGCCCAGGACGGCCTTGTATCCGCTCAACGCTTGTTCGTACACGGCGCGTGCCTCGTTGCAGCGGCCGTCGTGGTCCAGCGTCGCAGCGTAGTTGGAAAGAGTCTTGAGTGTGCCCTCGTCGTGTGGTAGCCCCAGCTCCTTGGAAGTGGTCTCGAGAATGGCGCGGTACATTTCACTGGCCTCACGCAGGCGGCCCTGGTTGTGAAAGCAGACGGCATAGTTGTGGCCCGCCGCCAATGTCTCCTGGCTCTGCGGTCCCACGGAATCCTGGTGTCCTTCGTACAGCTTTTTGAACATCGCCTCAGCCTCTTTGAGCCTCCCTGCGCGCTCAATCGTAGACGCCAAGTCATCAAGTACTGCGAGAGTCTCGGGCGCGTTGGGGCCGGAGGTTTGGATTCGCCGCTCCCACGTACTTCGAAACATGGCCTCGGCGGTGCGTGCGTCACCATCGTTACGGACTGCCCAAGCGTACTGGTGTATTAGCGTGAGAGTTCTGCCGTGGTTCGAGCCAAGGTACCTCTCGTATTCGGGTTGCGCGGCCTTGAACTGCGTCTCCGAAAGCCCCCAGGCACCGTGTCGCAGGTTGCAAAACGCGCTGAGCGCGAGGAAACACGCGTAATCGTTCGTCTCGAACCCGAGCGCTTCGGCCTGGCGCAGCAGACCCATGGCAGACGGGAGACAGATATCAACCCACGCACGCTCCGTCGCGGTGGTATCTTCGACCGGCATCGCGTGGTACATGACATTCACCGCAGCGCCGACCCATGTCTTGCGATCATGTGGCGGAATTGTTGCGCGTGTTGATTTCCTTGTCAGATCGTGCATCCAGACAAGGCGGTCGTCCCGGAACCGCTTCATGAGGCTGAGATCACAGAGTTTGGTGATGACACGCTCGGACTGGACCTGATCAGCGAAGGTGTCTGCGAGCCGTTGGCTCAAGTGGCGGCCAGGGACGACGCCTTTTTCGCTCAAAGATCCATCGCTTTCGCCAAGAAGAACATCCGGAGCAGGCCGAAAGCAGGAGGCTAGGTCCCTGAGCCATCCCCAGCGGCTCGTCTTCGCTTGCCGCGGGGCTGCTGCTGGTGATGTTCGATGGGCGAACCCTGGGGTCCAATCGGTGCGGTGCCAGTCGCCGAGCAGGGGCATAGACTCGGGCTCGAGGAGGGAGAAGAAGGTGAGAACGGCCAGCTCGTCGGGCTCAAGCGAGTCAAAGATGAGTTTGAAATGGCGGGAAATGGCATGGCGCTGCGTGTGATTGCCCTCTTCCCAATCGAGGATCTACAGATGCGTCAAGTCAGCATTGGTCCTTTGAATATGGAGAAGCAGCTGTCTACATGCCTGGTCTGGTGTTTTTTGGTACCTTGATAGAAAGTCTCGGGGAGTAAGGTCGTTGTATCTCGTATACGACGCCGCTTGCTCAATGGCGTGCGGGAGGAAGCCGAGCGCTGTCACAATATCGATCCCGACTTCCTCGCACTCCTTTTCCAAAGCGATCCCCGCGGCGTTGACGAATATCCCCACCGCCTCCTGGACGGCAGGCTGTTGAAGCTGCAAGCACAAGTTGGGAGATCCTGTGACCCTTTCAATGGCGCCGCGGGCTTGTGAGGTGACAATTACGTGCCCAGGGGCGCTCGAGGCTAGAAGCTGTCGGATCAAGTCGACTGACTCATGGGCGACATTGTCGATCAAGAGAAGCCATTCCGAAGATTGCAAAAGCCAATTGTGCAACGCGAGAACCTTGACTGTTGGGTCCGCTTTCTCTTGCTGCGGCAACCCCAAGACCACCAGGACCTCCTGAATCGAGTCAAGGAGCTGCCCCCTCGAGGGTGCGGAGAGGAATAGCTGTGTGTGGTAGAATTTCCGGTAGACCGCTTCATACTTGAGCAGCTGCGGTGCCGGGCAAGACCAAAGTCGTATGTGAGTATGATCCGCGTGTGGACCCTCATGTTTCTATCATGCCAGCTGCGAACTGGAGGCAGGGACGGGGTTGGCTCACCAGCTGTGTCTTCCCAATGCCTGTCATGCCATAAATGCCCACCTTTACGGCCTTACGCTCATCCTCCTCCGGCTGTAGCTGGTCTCGCAGCCACTCCATCTCGAGCTTCCTGCCCACAAAGGCCTCACAGAGCCGACCGGGTACCATGTGGCATGGCTTTGCGAAGGTGGCTGAGGAGTTGGCGATGGAGCCCAAGGTAGATCCTGATGCAATGTGTTGCATGATGATCTCGAGCCTTTCGTTAGCTCCTACGTAATTAAGGTAGGTAGCTTTATATTAGTATCAAGTTGCTCCTACGCAACCTAATGGCCCCTCTTCTGGGCCTCGCAGGGGCAAGGGGGAAAGCTGCTCACCCCAAACACCTCGCAATGTCGACGCGGCCGTAATCTCGCGAACGCGGACCGCTTCGATCCTAATAGAAGCGAGGCACTGATGGAAGGCGCTCTCGTCGACGGTGATGGCTCTCACTGTGGTTACTATGTCGTATTATGTAGTTAGCGAGATGCCCTGCGTGCTGGGTTAAATCGAACCCAACTGAGCCCAACCTGTTGCGGGGAAGCACCGCAGGCTCGTGGCTACGCCACATTAAGGTAGTTTCCCCCACTTCTCTTTCTCCTCGTATGTAGGTCAGTTGGGCGGGGATTTCCCCTCCCAGAACCTCTTCTTCAAACCCACGCTGAACGGCACGCAGTATCGCAACTCTCTTTTTCTCTCTGCGCGCCTTGCGACACAATCTCAGCATACTCGGTCATCTAAACATACCAAGAGTTCTTGTTGCCAGCCTTCGAGCGAGAATGCAAAAGGTCAGGTACTCCACATATATGTTGACCAACGGCGTGCGAAGGGGAAGCCCCTCGCCGGTCGGAATGAGGAGGCATTTGTGATACTCCTGATATGCCGGAAAATAGCCGACCAAGTGCTCAATGCCCTGGTTGACGATCGCGGGGACTTGCGACACCTCTCTTGCAATCTAATTCTCGTACAGCGCGGTTTCTTGCTGTCAGCTGACTGCAGACTCCCGGTCGGTGTCACACGTCACTCTTTGCGGTCTTACCTCAATGAGGATCTTTACAGATCCCCAGACCAAGCAGCCCACCGGCTCGACTTGGCACAAGGTGTCGAGTGCGCTCTTGAACAACCGGAGGGGCTCGAAGAGGGCGTGGACAGCGTCGAAGAACTGGTGGAACTTGGTGTGATACTTGGCGTCGGACCGGATCGACTCGAGAAGGTCACGGGCGTGCGTGTCGGTGGTGCTTGAGAGCGGGTCCCCGGAAGCGAGAACCGCTTCGTACTCCGCTTGCGACACAATGTCGGGAATCTTCCGGGAGAGCTGGGCCAGGGCGGCACCGTAGACATCATGCACCTCGTGAAGTGAGTTTGAATGGCTGGATTTGTACGTGGCGACAGGGGATGCAGACGGCGCAACTCCACCGAGCGTTGTGGCGGTCGACGAAAAAGTCCGGCTCGGGGGCACATGGACCGTGAAACCCATGGCTGCTGGTGCCGCTGCCGCGGCCATTTTGTGCTGGCATCTGGATGCTGGAATGGTCCAGCTTTCAGGGGGGAAGGGACGGGACTAACATTTAACTCGGCCTCTCAAGAAGGAAATGTTATCAAAGAGACAGCGCAGGCAAGCAGGCTAGGGTAGGTACCCCAACAGTTGCAGTATCTCAGCCTTGAGTGGTAAGTATAAGTAGGTACCCATGACTTTAATAGCGGCCAGCGCCCGGTTACCCTGGACCAGTGGCTAATGCAGCTGGCCCAGAACCGAACAGTGTGGCACACCTTGCATGCAGTCGGGGCGAGCGGGACGGGGCAGGAGATGGTTGGGCGGCATGACCGACCCCTCCAGGTACTTGATTCTATACTTAGTCCTGTATTTGGCGTTGTCGCGCCATGAGCGCATCACTCGATCAGCCACGCGAGCGCCAGGCTGAATGCGCCACCTAGCCCAACTCTGGGGGAGCGAACACCTCACGGGTTGGGCCGCAACCTGCTGCCGTTGATTGGGGATGCGCATGTCGTACTACGCAGAGGACGGCAGTGCCTTGATAAGCTCGCTCGGGTACCCAACGAGACGGAGGACAGTCCCGACCTCAAGGCTCTCTGTCCTCCCTTCGCAGACATCAGAGGCTGTTGCCTATGAGTACCAACCAATCGAAAGGGTCACATATCTGAACGTCGGATCCTGGGCGATTTCCCGTTGTGGCTACCAGCCTGAGTCAGGTACCTAGTACGATGTCACCAAGAAATTCGACAAGGGCATCGACAAGGCTGTCTATCCCCTTCCTGGACAGTGTGGGTAAAAGGGATGAGCACGCTCCAGCTGGCGAGGCTCTGGAGCGACCGTGGATGTCATACTGGCCCCCCCAGCTGGGCAGTGAGGGTCACCTCTTGCTGCAGCAGACTGCGCCCGAAGCCTTGACGTGGCGATTCAACCCTAACAAGCCATTTGACAGGCCCTGGCAGACTTGGGTCCAAACCGCAATGGCCGCGGGAAAGCCCTGTGTTTCTCGAGTCTTGAGCCCCGACAAGGCGTGTGGCGTCGTGCCCGTGGCCGAGGCTGCCGCCCCTGCCCAACAAGCTGGTGCCACAAGGCCACAGCCAACCAGCGACACTGGCCGCGAGCGACGTACAGAGGACCTGGACGCCGAGATTGCTGCCTTGGGCCTCCAGTTTGTGGCGCCTCAGCAGCTCAACTACCTCTCTGACGACCGCCTTTACGACGTGGCAAAGCCGTTCCACACTCGGCTACCTTTCCTCGGCGAGATCCGACGCAGCAACATCATCAGCCAAGGGCATGCTGGCATCCGAATACATGATGTGCGCGGCTACGAAGACCAGTTTACCATCAACGGTTCGGGTTTCCAGTACCTTCGCATCCCAACCACTGTCACAAACTGGACAAAAGAGGTTACTGAGAGCCACTACCTCCCGGAGATGGAGAAATGGATGAAAGGCTTCTTTAATGCGGACAAGGTTCACATCTACGCCTACACTGTAAGTTGTGGTCAGAGGTGTGAGCGTCAGGTGATGACGAGCCTGGAATTCTAACAGCTTGTCTCGAGTTCCGATGCAACAACCGGGAAAGAACATCGACTGAGCATTGGGTTGGTCCCTTTACGCGCGCTCACTGTGGTATACACCATATCTACAATGCAGCCCACATCGATAGATTCTGACTCGAACCTCATCCACTAACCCCAATAACTTCTAGATGTCTCTCTCAACTCGGGTCTCCGACGGTTGGATTTGCACTTTCCCCATGATGCGGATGAGATCAAGAAGGGTCGCTGGAGAATGGTTGGGTGAGCCGAGCCGGCTAGCTAACAAATTACAAGCTCTCGGCTGACCCATCTCCTCTCAGCCTCTGGCGAGCCCTCACAGGTCCACAACAAGACCAGCCTCTCGCAGTTCTTGATAGCCGCAGCCTCAGCCAGGATGATCTGGTCGCAGCCGACATTGTATTTCCACACTACTGCGATGAAGGCTACGAGCTGCGATTCAGCCCATATCATCGCTGGTTCTATAAGCAGAGCATGACCTTGGAAGACGCTCTCATTTTCAAACTCTATGACAGCTCGAGCGACGTGGCCAGATGTAAGTTGAGTCAGAGCCTGCACGCTCCGTGAGCGACTGCTGACCCCCGTTATGCCTCAAGTTTGTCCCCACTCGGCATTCACCGACTCAAGCGTCTCAGATGATACACCGCAACGTGCCAGTGTCGAACTTCGTGCCATCATCATCGGCTAGTCTGCTAGGCACATGAGAGCGGGTCTCATTCCGGACCCAATCTGTCCGTTGTTAGGGAAGGAGGTCACCGAGGCACGCTTGTTCGTGAACCTGATATGTATCCTACGGGGGGGATAATGAGGAAACTTTAGATCTTTCCGTGGGGTCCATGGAGATTTGAACTTTTACCTGTCACACATCTCCGTATCAACTAATTATCAAGTGACACGGGCAGTTGAACAAATGACCCTGTGACCTTTTGATGTTAAAAAGCCTATAATCACCAGGCAGGCTTTACAAACCATCGAGAGGGAGGGGAGAACAGGATGAGAGGGTGAGCTAGAAAAAGTTAGAGCATCCCACACCGTTAAATACACTTTACCTGATCTCCTACGCTCCTATCGTGGATAACGCCGTGCGATTGTTTCTGGGACCAAACGGAGAAGAGAGGACGAAAGAAAAACGGGAAACGAGAGTCAAATATAAACGCCGCCGTGGCCTGACTTATTTCAGCTCAGCTGTCAAACCGCACGGGAGGCAATTACGCCAAAACAACGCAGGTACATGCCACCATCCACCCCTTTCGCCTCCCTGTTATCTGCTGCCCCTGCTGTGACCAGCATAGCTGGAAGAACTGGCCTTTCCTGCCTCACTCGCATCCCTGAACCTCGCGAGACATTGATGCCCGACCAACTATGGTGCAGTATGATATGTGCTGGGCTGGACAGCCCCTGGATCCGTGTAAATCACACCTCCAGTCTGCCCGGCAGTTCCCATTGGCGCAGGGTCACCAATCTGCGAGGCTTCCGGATTTGTCGCCATGCTGAGAGGACGTGTAAGTAAGCTGCTTAGTTTGGGATACAGAACTGACTACCACTCACGCTGTGGTCGTCTCGGCACGGCCCTTCCTGTTCTTATCTCGGCGGTTGGCTACGACGTAGGCACCCTGTTGGCCACCATGGTTAGACACGAGCGTTCCCGGTTCGTGGGAGCCTTGACCTGCACTTACCAGAAGAGTGCTAACAATGAAGGTAAACATGGCCATGAAGGAGAAGGCCAAAACGGTTCGCCACTGGCTGCAGCCGGAATCGATAGGCCCGGTGACAACCAGCGGCCGCCTCCTCCACCACCTCCCCCAGTAGAATCCCCAGTAGTTCGTAAACCATGACGAGCTACATGTGTGGATGCCGACGCGCTGAGAAACAGGTCAGTTTGGTATTGGGGAGAAATGTGCCCGACTCGGCACACTTACCGACTCCAGGAGGCAGAAGGCAACCAGCCACATGACAAAGAGGACAAAGTCGAACGGGAACGCCAGGAACGAATAGAAGAAGGGCGCAATGAAAATGATAGAGAACGCGGTGCTTATGGACGCGGTAACAATGCTGTAGACGATTCTGCCATCCTTGGGCCCGTGCACGTCATGGAGTCTGTTCATGAACGCGGCGAGGATCCCGAGCACAATGGCGGAGCAGATGAGCTGCCAGACGCGCAGGACCACCATTACAACTTTCGATGCGGTGCCCATGGTGATTGTGTGGTTACGTACAAGATTGTAGATGTTGTCTTTGAGTTCGCTCGAAGGTCTTGACTTGATGGTTTGTGAAGAATCTCGAGATCATCGCCCATTCACCCTTGGTTCAAAAGGGGCTGCTCCATGATACCCCTCACATTGTTCCTTTGTTGTCACCACGGGCCAGCCAGCTTGCTAACCGAGACAATTACATCGTCATTTTGTAATGGTATCATCAGGTAACTGGTTGGGGTTCCTTCCTGTCGTCATTGTCTTTGTCCGTCCGAACTTGAAGACAGCAGTCTCGTGTCGTGCGCATAAGCCCGGCTCACCACACTCTCGACCCACCTCCACCCACCGAGCCACCGTTCCGGATCAGCCGGATGAGCCGGGGTTCAGCTGGGTGGACCCGGGGTGGGCCTCGCCGCTTTTGGCTCAACCGCCGCCCGTTGGCGCTTGAGCAACAGGGGTAGATAACGTTAAACCGTAAAAGCCAAAACTGAAAACCTTGCTCGGATTCCAGGATGAGGAACATGGGCCGAGTCCAGATTGGGAAACTTTTTCGTTTCCTCCACCCTCCTCGGACCTCGGTGGCTGCCACCCTTGCCGTTTTCTTGAGCGCATCGGTTGAGCCGCATCATGATTATCTGAAGGGTTCACGAGAGGGTTATGATACTATGGATTTCATGTTGTGTCTTTCAAGGTGTATCTTCGCCTTCCTGTCGCTCCGGAGACCCTGATGCGCGAATCAACTTGAGCTCTCGGGGTCGAGATCGGACTCGAAATCTCCCAACCGTAAGGATTAGATCTATCCTGTCCTCAGGTACATAAGGTAGGAGAGGCATGTAGTCTATTGGCAGTCGGAGACTCAACTCGGTCGGGTTTTTGCCCTGATTCGATCATATCGCAGGTGCTCCGTCGGATTAGCCAATTGCATGACACCTCACGCTGGAATATGGAGAGAGAGCCCTGAGTGATAACGGCATCGGCTTTGCCGGTTTGAGAAATTACCCCTTTTCGGTCCAGCTCGAGTACTGTGTAGTCGGCCCCAAGCAACGGATCATAACGTCCGCGCCGCCTTCCCTGGACCATGAGGGCGATCATCACCCTCGCGCTACTACCTCGCCATGCGTGCACATGGTCGCCGATCAGCCCGGGTTCTAGACCGATCGCTTACCAGTCTCCGCATTCCCAGGCTCGAGCCAGGGTCTCTTCCAGCCGGAAGCCCAGACCACTCCACCCCAGTTCAAGGTTTTCTCCACCTGCATCGAAGTCTCTTTCTCATGCCCTCTCCAGATGCTGAAGTCCGGACTCCGGACTACTCGGCACAGAGTCTTCCCCCAGAGAACCCCACATGGAGGCGCGAGCACACTGGCACTCTCGGCATGACGGGGCACCGCGGTGAAAACATCCAACGTCTGCGACCGGTTTCTGGGCTTTTAAATAGGTACGTTCCTGGGCACCTTGGCGAGCTTGGTACCTGCATTAAGGTACGAACACGCTCGCGTAATTCCAGTCTATTCTGTACTTGTCCGCAATCTTCCTTGCAGGAACTAGTGCGCCGGGCCCCCGGGTTCAGCTCGTGGCTGTCTGGCTGGATTTTGACACGGCTCCTCCTCAGGGCGGGTCTCGTGGAGCTCTTGACTAGGTCAGCGAAACGCACTATCGACTGCCGTCCGGATTAGGCGCCTCAGCTCCCTCGAGAAACGAGTTTGCCGCGGATACCCCCCCACGCAGACTCTTCGCACCGCAACTGTCGAGCCATGGCAAACCCAGATGGAGGAATTGGCTCGCAGAACTGCTGGGATTAAGGTTACAGTCTGCTTCAATAGCCATGTTGGGGGAGGGTCCGGAGGGGTCCGGAGGGGTCCCAGGCTCCGAATACCGACCGGGAGTCTCCCGTTCGGATCGACTTCTCGCACCACATGGTTGTCGTGTAAGCCAGCATAAATCCAGCATGGCTCGCTCTTGGCTGTTCTCTTGCGTTCCAGCTGCATCAGCGCTTCAGCGACTTCCGTCGCGTCCTCTCTTTTTACCTCGACACACTCTTTTCGTGTTATAGTGTACAGCGCTCTGCTCGCTGTCACGTCCTCTCTTTTGGCAACAGCCATCAAGCTCGACAACCCCCTTTCACATTCGTTCCACCATCATGGCTCGAGGTCTCCTCCAGCTCGCCCTACTGGGCCTCGCCGGACTCCCGAGTGCACTTGCTGCCGGTGGGCCGACCGAGGTGACCTGCGTCGACAAGGCCAGCGACAAGACAGTTTGGACCACTTCGCACGGTGCCGTCTTTCAGGTCTTTTGCGGCGTTGACTACGCCGGAGGTGACATCGCAGCTCAGGAGACAGACACCTTCGAGGCCTGCATCCTCGCCTGTGAGGCCAAGGACGGGTGCATCGATGTCAGCTATGCCGCGCCATCCTGCTACATGAAGAACCAACTCGGAGACGCCATTACCGACCGAGATTGGGTCTGGACCGCCAAGCTGGTGGCCTCCCGCCCGCCTCCGACGTGTGACAACAACGCCAGCGACGGCGAGACCTACAAGGCGACCAACAGCGACTTCACCATCACCTGCGGGAAGGACTATGCCGGTGGCGACCTGGCTGGCCTCAGCACGCCCACCTTTGAGGCTTGCATCAAGGCCTGCGACGCCAACCCTGAGTGCCTCAACGTCGCCTACGTTTACGGTGCTTGCTACCTCAAGAAGGAGCAGAACCCTGCCGTCGACAGCGCCGCTGTGTGGGGCGCCGTCCGCGTTATCGCCTCCTCCTCAACCACAACCACGGGTGCCTCGACCACGGGTGCTTCGACCACAACTGCTTCGACCGCAGTTGCTTCGGCCGTGGCCAGCGCGACGCCAAGCTCGGCACCCCTCAGCTGCGAGAACAACGCCAGCAACTACGTCAAGTACACTACCTCCAAGAACGCCGTGTACCAGGTCATGTGCGGCGTCGACTATGGTGGTGGTGATCTCGCCGGTATCACGACCGCTACCTTCGAGGACTGCATCGCAGCGTGCGACGACAACACCGAGTGCATTGATGTCAGGTCAGTAGCCCCTGAGCTGTCCACATATCCTTCACACCCTCCACGCCCCCCAACCTGACTAACAACTTCTCCCACTCGCAGTTATGTGGCCCCGTCCTGCTACCTGAAGAAGTCCATCGGCGACCTGAGCAAGGTTGGGTACGTCTGGACCGCTAAGCAGCTCATTGCCCCTGGCTCCATTTTCGCCTTCCCTACTGCCAAGCCCATGGACCCCGGCACGGGCACTGAGGAGAGCTTCGAGGGCCCCCTCACCCTCGAGCCCGCGCCGATCGCCACCCTCGGCCCCGTGCCGCCTCCCGGCGTCAACATGGCCGGCACTGCCGTGCTGACCCCCGACCCGGTGGCCGAGCTCTGGTACAACGGCACGCAAAGCGACAGCGATGGCACCGACCTCGGCGCCGTCACCGTCCGTCTCAATGTCACGTACAGCTACCCGACCATCGTGCTCGACCACTCCGTCTACATCACCGATGTCGTTTGCGACGCGAGCGCGGGCTCCCTCCACGGCCGCTTCAACACCTCGTTCCCCTTCCTCTATGCCCAGGATACGTGGCAGACGGACGAGGACGTGCTCCTCATCACGTCAGCTGCCACCTGCGGCGCTGACGCTGCCCAGAACGCCTTCTTCCTTGCGCATACCATCTCTTTCACCGAGGCTTCTTTGTCCTTTGAGGCGCTCGGTCAGCATGTCGAACTGAAGGATGTGTTTGCCGACATGACGATCGACTTCGGCAACATCACCGTCAATGCGGCCGAGGAGAACGTCTGCGGCTCTCCTTCGTCCGATGCCCTCCTTGGCCTTCCTGCCGTGTCCTGCGGTCCCAACTTTGACAAGACGCTTGATGATAAGCTCGGATACTACAGCGACACTGGCGCTGATGCTCAGGTTTGTTGCGTCTGCCGTCGATCCCCTGCAATGATGATAGTGACTAATTTATCTGCCCCTTTCTCAGGCCGTTCTCGCCCTCGCCTCCCCGACGACCGCGGAGGTTCAGCGCCGTGGCTTCTTCTCGTCCCTGTTCAAGGCTGTAGTCAAGGTGGTGGTAGCTGTGGTCAAGGTGGTGGCAGTTGTGGTCAAGGCTGTGGTCCAGGCTGTGGTTGCTATTGCTGTGGCGGTTGTCAACGTCGCCGTCGCCGTTGCCAAGGTCACCGTTGCGCTCGCCATCAACGCCATCAAGCTGGTTGAGTTCGCTGTCACCGGCGAGTATTCAAACTCGCTCACCCTCCCCGTCAACATCGGACCCCCGACTACCGTCCTGAGCGACTCGCCTTGGGGCCAGGCCTTCAAGATGTACACGTTCAAGGTCGGCGCGGAGGACGAGAAGTTCAACGCCACCAAGACAATTCTCGACAACATGGCTAGCTCCCTCCTGGGAGAGCCTGAGCCGGAGCCGGGCGTTGAGCTGTACTGCGTCAACTGTGGTGTCCGCGGTTCCGTCAAGGCCACGGGTACCATCAACGCCACGCCCTTGAGCGGCATCAAGCAGGCATCGATTGGTGTCAGCGGCAACATGTATGTTGGTCTCTACATCGGCGTGAACGCCTTCGCCAAGTGGGAGAAGGAGTGGGAGAAGGAGATCTTCGAGAAGGGCCTGCCGGGATGGTCGATTCCTGGCATTGTCACGCTCGGCCCCAAGATCTCGCTCAGCGCCAAGGCGACCATTGGTGTTGAGGCCGAGGGCCAGCTGCTCACGGGTGCCTCGCTCACCTGGCCTGCTTTCGAGGCCACGCTCGATTTCAAGAACCCCGACCACTCGTCGCAGTCTGGGTGGACGCCACAGCTGGACCACGTATTCCAGACGCACGGCAGTGTCACCGCTTCGGCCGCGCTCGGCCTCCCTGTCAGCAGTAAGTCAAACTTGAGCCGTTTATCTTTCCTTTTAGCTGTCTCCGGATCTGCCAAGAGGACCTTTGATCCCGAAATACTCTTTCCGCACCCTAGCCAGGAGAGCTACAGCTAACATTATTGAATAGTCTGGTTTGGCATCGACATTCTTAACGGCCTGTTCAAGGAGGGCGTTGCCCTGGTTGATACGCCTGCCGTCATGGGCGAGGCGTCGTTCGAGCTCAGCGTCGGCACCGACGAGACGTCTGTTGGGACAGACGAGTGCGAGGGCATTGCGTGGGACATCAAGCTCACCAACGAAGTCACGCTCGAGATTGACAACGGGCCTACGTTCCACCTGAAGGATTGGGCCAGCCCTGCTCTGGCCGAGGGCTGCATCGGATACACGCCGGGCACCACGCCGACGACTACTGCTGGCTTGCCTACGCTGCCAACGCTGCCTCCCGCTGACGACGGCACCATCAAGTGCCCTGCGGCCAACAACCAGGTGTATACCGACGAGTTGGGCAACCAGTGGTCGATCCGCTGCAACCACGACTACATGTACTACGATACCGCTTCCGTGCACAAGGATACCACCAACGACTGCATGAGCTGGTGCGCATCGCAGGGCAACTGCGCTGGCGTGTCTTGGCTCGACGGCGTGGCGGCCCCGGGCATTAACTGCTTCGCCCGCAGCCGTGCCGGCACCCCGCGCGATGGTGCGTACCACTCGATGATGCTGATGAGCCCCTTCGAGATCACCAGCGTCGTCTACGGCGTCATCGACGTGACCAACTACGCCGTTTCAAACTGGCAGGTCGGCAACCGCATCGAGATCGACACCAACGGCATCGTCAACCACGCCTACACGCCCTCCCAGGACCCGCTCTACGGCACGCCCAAGTCCATCTTCATCCTCTACAAGTACGGCGCCGAGTCGCGCTCGTGGGTCGGCGTCGAGGCCACGGGCACCTTCACCATCCGCCCGGGCCCCATCTCGTCGGCGCCCGGGTCGAGCATGCTCACTGTCAACTACCCCGCGCGAAACGGCAACACCTGGATTACCATTGTCGAGGTTGCCTACGGCAAGGTGCAGAACCGGAACGGAGCCGCGTGGGACAGGCTGTACAACGACGCGTGGGGCTCTGGAACGACGCCCATCTCCAACGATGTCTTTAGTGACTCGTGGGTTGGCATTACTAAGTCTGCTGTCGTCTGGTATAGAGGTACGTCAAACCCGAGCTGTTTATATCGGGCAAGTATAGCTAACACCTCTGGATAGATACCCGCAACGGCCCCAACGGCCCTCTCTACGTGGTCACGGGCAAGGAAGGCCAGACGCTCCGTCTCATGCGCCCCAACGGCAGCTTCAGGCGCCAGCTGTCCGACAACTCCACCACGACGCTGCCCAGCAACAC
>FTEL01002597.1_pt1 | contig 15588 bp, 12 predicted proteins | sample 1658911 | NCBI WGS metagenome assembly FTEL01 (sample SAMEA3914869, study PRJEB12502) | metagenome | biome: forest; material: soil | place: USA | collected 2012-03-12 | depth 0.1 m
CTCTTCTCGCCAGCCCTGATCGAGCTCTTTGGTCTCGAGGAACTTCCTCGTGTGTCGGGGGTCATGTACATGGTGCAGGGGGCAGCAACAATGGCCGGTATCCCTTTGGCTGGTCTTCTAATTCAAGATCATGGCGTCTCCAGAACCCCGAAGGATTATATGGGGATGGCTCTTATGGTTGGCGGTTGCATGGCTGGAGCTACGGCGGCTGTTGGTTGGGTGAGAGTCGAGGCTTCGCGCAAGAGTACTAGCTCATGGCGGGCGAGGATGTGATTGATACATGGACGATGAAGGTGCATGTTTCTTCTTCGGCCTTCTCATCTCATAAATGTGCCGCACGTGGAGGTAGTTTGTGTTAAACGAGGTCACTAGAGTGAGGTTGAGGGAGTCTAACAGTGCGTCTTGAGGACTGTAAAAACAAAAGGAACGAAGGAGGGGGAGCCTATCTAATATACACAGACGCAAGAGAGACAGTAGACCATTTCCTCCTCCGATGTACAAATGGACGACATACCGGAGATGCTCGAATGCATAGATACCTAGAGAAACAACATTTCCTTCTATCCAGGAGGGAAATCGCTACTAGATAAGAAAGACTAGACTCCTAACATGGCGGCCGTTCGGGCAAACACACGGTTCGCAATGGCTACAGGCCGGCTTGACACGAACCAACCGCAGGCCGACTAGGGCACCCGACCGAACCCACACTCCTCACCTCGTACGACAAACAGCAGGCACCGCTTCAGCCGCCGAAGATAGGACGTTGAACATTTGGAGAATCGCCTTCAAGCAAGCCTACTAACAATGCAACTAACCCATGAGAAACCGAAGAGAAATGGAACAAGAGACTGCATGTACTAGAATGGACTTTGCATGGGCTTTGGCGAGATCATGTCATATCTTAGGAAATGTATAGTCAGGTTGTATAGTTGCTCTTTCGGCTTAGCCGCCGGGAGTTAATAAATTGTAACTATTGTATTGTATTGTATTGTATGCGTTTCGGAGACAGGAATTCTCTTTGGTCTAGATCGACCAGCCGTCTTCGGCTCGGCAACAGTAGGGCCAAGAGCCATTGCAGGGAAGTGCTGTTTGGCTGGAGCCAGAAATTGCCCCCAGGTAATCTGTACCTAGGTGCGGAATAGAATATTTCGAGGAGCTATTTCTGGCTCTCGCCGAGTCTGAATAGTATTGCAAGGATCCTATCCCACATCTCTACTCTTCGTCGAGCCAGAACTGCTTGTATGGAACCCCTGCCTTTGCTGGAGCCGGAAACGGCTCCTAGGAGGATTATTCCCTGGCCTCAGGATTTTTTCTGGGCAGAGGTGCAACCCGCCCCCGTGGTCAAATGGCTGCGCCCACAACCCACTTTTGGAGCAAAATCACCGCTACATTATTAGCAAGTCGTCTGCCTCCAGAATTGATCCTTTAGACAACTGTAGACATAAGCCAAATTTACATAACACCTCCACTCCTTGCAAGGCATTCTTGCGGCACTGGGAGCAAGGTTAGCTTTGTACAATACCAGCGAACTGTACTGTACCAGCACTAGAGAAAAAGAACAAGGGGATCTTGCAAATCTATGGTGGAAGACTGAATTTGTGTCTTTCGCTGTGAGAGACGAGCAATAATGTAGGCGAGGCGTAATGCTACTGATAACTACAACTCTATTCTGCTGATCGAAAGCTGAGGGAAGAAGGGGGCGCATCTGCAATGGGGGAGAAGTTGCACAGGCGTACCAGCAACCGCGTCACTATAGGGAGGAAAAGAAGGGGCCGAGGAATCGGCTTGACGCGCTCCGGAAGAGTGTGCACCGTACTTATCGACAAGGAAACATTGATTGATACAAGATGAAGAAAACCAAGCGGGAGCGGGGGAGAGTGGGGGAGGTGAAGAAGGAGGGCCAGCCTGCTCGACAATGGGAGGCTCAACCTGGAGTGGACGAAAAGGGGTTTGGGAGGTTGCGAGGATCTGACTCTTGGCGCCGCGATGCAACCCCAGCCACAGTCCCCCTGGCAAGAGCTTGTGAACTCCCGGAGCGAATGGTGCGATTCTTGCATTCCTTCTTTCAGCCGCACTGCGCGCACAGCCATGCTCGCTCTCGTTTCCCTGTGCCCGATTCCTCCTGGATCGCCTTCCTGTGGGTCCGCCTGAACCGCTATCGGAGGAGAATGTGCTTTGGATCCAAGACAGATCTGCTAATATTGACAAGAGAGCTGGGGGTAGACACGTAAAGACAACTTCAACCACCTCCTCAAGCATCCCTCCGCCAAATCGCATCACACTTAAGCCATCGCCTCACCGACGACCAACACGTCCCGGCAAGGCAATGCACCAGCAGCGAATCATCGGGCTCACACAACTGGTACCACTTCCCCTCCGGCTCATAAATGCGCGCCCCCTCATTAGTCAGGCACACGCTCCAGCCGCCGGTATACCCGCCATTACACCCCGCCATGCTTGTGCCCATCTTCACGTTCGACCCCGCGACGTACTCGCCCTTCGACTTGCAGTTGACGGCGATCCTGCCCGGGTGCCCGTCGCGGTACACCTCGATGCGGAAGAAGGGCGCGTTGTCCTGGCACCCGGCGAACTGCCCCTGCCAGGTCTGGTGCTGCGCCTCGACGACGGCGAGGTACTCGTCGCTCTGGAACTGAGTCGGGCCTGCTGCTGTTGTTGTGGCGGGCGGCGCCGGGGTGGACGTGGTGGTGGACGCCGGCGGCGGGCAGACGAGCGAGGTGCCGCAGTTGGTGTTGCCCGGGCCGCCGAAGCAGACGGTCGCGGTCAGCATGGGGCGCGGGCACGAGCTGAGGGTTGGGAGGGGCGGACCGTCGGTGATGGTCGGGGTCGCGCAGATGACGTTGTTGGCGCAGGCCAGGTGGCCGCCGGCGCCGGCGCAGACCAGCGTTGTGGTGGGGTATTCGTTACCGGAGCATGTCGGACCAGTCGGCAGCGGGGGAGGGACCCCCGGAGGGGATGTTACGGAGGAAGGCGGCGTTGTTTTGGTGCTGGTGCTGGGGATATGGCTGGGGTCTTTTGGGTCCCAGAAGTCTGGTGGTGTGCCGGTCGGGTTTGGCGTGCAGTAGAACCCGGAGCAAAGGGTCCCGCAATTCGAGCGGCAAGTCGGCGATGGCGACTCGGCCTTGTAGGTCAGCACGCCGCCCCCAGTTGCGCCGGGGACGCCGCCGGGGCCACCTGGATTGCCGCCGGGGTTGGCCGGGGGGTTGAACACCAACTGGCACTGCCCACCGGCCTGTCGTTTGGCGGCAGCACCTCCTGCGCACGTCCGGCGATCGGATTTAAAGGGCTCCAGCTCAGAGTAGGGTGTGGATCTCAGCTCTGTCGGGCAACCGGCCAGCCAGGGTTGCGCCAGGCAGTTGCCATCCCTTGTCTCGCCGCTCCAGAGAAAGGGGATCGGGTCGTCCCACGGCCGGTGCCGGTCTTCGGGATCGTACTCGTCGCGCACCTCCTCATCCGTAGGCTCGTCCTTGTGACGTTCTACCTCATATCTCTCGTACGTGAGCGGCCTGTGCATGAAGAACACAAGGTTCTTGACGGCCCTCGGTGATGTAAGCTGGGTTCCTCGGTCGTTCCCTTCGGGGAAGAGACTCCTCCAGCTTGCGATGGTTCCGGCAACCAAGGGCGCGGCTGTTTTGGCCGTGGCGACGGCAGATAATTAGCGACCCATCTCAAAGTCGGCAAGGGTAAGCCGAACACTCACCAAAGGAGGCGCCCCTGCCATTTTCTGAGTATTGATTCGTCGTGCCAGCGATGGGTGCGACGACGCGCCATCCGGGAGCGAACGCTATCCATGGCCTGTAAGGGTTGATGGGTGAGACGACCGAGTTCTTGTCGATACCGCCGACCACGATGAGGCTGTCGACTCGATCCCACCCAGGCGCCTCCGGATCGGCCCAACTAACGGGGATCCCATCCACTGAGCCCTTGACATACTCATCCAAGAAGTCGTTATGAGTGGTCCCGACGATGACGACATCCAGGCTCTCCAACTTTTTCAGAAGTTTGTCTATTGTGCGGACGGTCGCCATTAGCAAACACGTCATTCGCGTACACAACGTCGACAGCTATGCAAAGAAGTGATGACTTACAGAACGCCTGGTGCCAAAGCGCAGGGTGACGGTAAGTCGAGCCTGAGGCGAACGACATGTTCAGGATCTGCTTGCCTTTCTTCTCCGGGTTTTGCAGGACATGTTCGAGAACTCTGGTCAGGGCGATGTAGTTGCCCTCCCTAATGGCATCGAGGCGGTCCGGAGAGTTGGTGGGGTGAACGGGGGCAAGGAACAGGTCGGCCTTTCGGGCGAGGCCGAGTCGCTTGCCAACGAGTTTGCCCGCCACTGCTGTGCCGTGCACTGGATTCGGAGTGCCGGCGTGTGCCGGACCGAAGTCTGCGCCGGGCAGCTCCTCGATGGAGGCACCCTGAAATTCCTACAAAGCTCGAAGTTTATCTCGTTAGTCAAGCAGGCAGACGCTTGCCGGCAGGCAACAACAGGGGGCACTCACGGTGTGACTACGGTCCAACCCCTGCTCGACGAGATAGATAACCTGTCCCTCGCCAAAACTGGTCTGTGCCGTATACTTGTAACCCGCCTCGCCGGCCTCGGTGTACTCTTCCGATCTCCAGTCCTCGCCAGGTGGAACCGACATGAGCGAGAGCTCCCAGGCGGAATCCGAAAACGTCTGGCGCGCGCCCTGCTGCCTCGCCACCAAGGTTGCGTTGATCGCGCCCCGTTTCGAGACTGCCTCGTCTGGGGGCACATTGAGCTTGGCGTTGTGAGCCCGAATCGAGTACATGCCGGCAATCTAGGTTGTGTCAGTATTCATCTAACGCGCCCTCGACAAACGTCAGGCACTTACCCCCAATGCTATCTTTGCGCGCCACATCGCATTGAAGTTGTCCGTGTCCAAGCCGGTAATGAAGAGCATCGTGGTATACTGATAGCCCGCGCCATTGCTTGCGCTGATGGGGATTGTGGCGCTCCACAACGGCACACCGTTCTGCTTAGTGGCCTGGAGATGGCCGACGAGGGCTCCAACATTCTCTGGGTCCGTGGGAAAGATCATGGCATCACCAGCATACCCGGGAAAGCAGACGTTATCTTCGTCATCTCTCGGCCGGAGGGGCTGGTGCTGCGACGAGGGTGCTTGCGTGGCCGTAGCCACCGCCCGCGCGACGTTGGTGCCGGGGCGGTCCGTGGTGATGGTTGTTCTTGAGCAACTCACGGTCGTGGTCGTCTCCCAGTCGTCGTTCTCGACCTTGCAACCCAAGATGGTGGTGCAGGTCGACTGGGTCAGTGTCGACGTGGTGGTCACATCCCCGGTCGTCTTCATATCGAGCGTTGTCGTGGTGGAGCACACATCGGCCGTCTGCGTCGTGCACTGACCCGACCGGAGCGCCGGGTAGGTGACCTTGTCGTCCCATCCGATGGTGACGGGCGGCCATGGCCCGGGAAGGACACCCTTCACCGAGACCCTGGGCGGCCACCGGATGGAGGGCGGCGGGCCGGGGGGGTAGATGCCCGGGGGAAATCTCCATCGCCACCCTCCCAACTTGACATCAGACCAGTTGATGCAGATGAAGAAGAACCACAGCCGGCATGTCGACTTCTTCCCACTGTCATCACCGTTATCCTCCTCCTCCCAGATAAGCTCGCCCTCGGGCCACGTGGTGTACGTCGGAAGGGGCCCATTTGTCACGCGCGTCCCGGTCCCGGTGAAGAGCGTGCACCCGAGCGTGAAGCTTTGAGTGGTCTCCCCCTCGATCTCAACCGTCTTGGTCGGCGCACAATCCCGGACCATGGAAGTCGCAGCCCCGGGGCAGTCGACCAGTGTGATATACGCGTTGTACTCAGCGACGTAGTGCACCTCGTCGTTGTCTCCGCAGAGGAAGACGATCGGGGGTCGGGTGTAAGCAGGCTCCGTCCAGGTCCGCGGCCGCCCAACCGACACAGTTGCGGTGGACGATGTTGTGGGCGCACTGCTACCGCCCGGTACCGATACTGGTGGCAGAAGAGGGCCATAGGCGAGAACCGGCCAAGGGGGAAATACAATGACTCTCGATGAGGTCTGCCCGGCGCCGTTGGTGACAAAAACAGTTGACGGGGGGATGTCAAGGCTGACGGTGGGATCGAAAGCGCCGGTTGTCTGTCCATTTGCGATGACAACATTGGATTGGGGCAGCTTGTCGGTGACGATAGATTGTACCACGACGGTGACGGTTGTCGTTGTAGCGCTGAATACACCGTTGACACTAGATCCGACCTCGAGAGATGTCGTATACGGGTCCATGGAAATGGTCGTGAGGCTCGCGAGAGGGAGCGGCGGCAGGACGAAGGTGCATGGGGGCGGGCACTGCGCCGTGCGGCTCTCGTAGACGACAGGATCCAGATAGACCACATTATCGCGGTCGGTGCAGGAGCCGCTCTGGCATCCTGGCCCGCAGTGAACTGGGGTGTTTCCGCACCAGCCCATGGGTGAGCAGCAGTCGCCGGCCGGCCAGTTGCCGCAGATGGCGCCGTGTGCGCCAGCACCGCACGACCCGTCGGTCGTCACGGCGCCCTGGATACACTTGCCGCTCACGCAGCCCGAACCGCAATGGCCTTCGGTCGAGCCGCACCATCCGCTGGCGGAGCAGCAGTCGCCGAACGCGGTGCCTTCACAAACAGCACCTCCGTTTTTGGGCCCACAGGTTCCGTCGGTCGAAAGAGGCGGGCTGTCGTTCGCATTGGCGTTGAAGTCGACACTCCAGGCCATGGTGCCTCCGAAACCCAGGTTGTTGGCGAAGGCCTTCTTCATGGCCACCGTCTCCTCGTCGTCGTAGCCGATCCACTGGTCGTCCCAGACCAGCTCCTTCATCATGGCGCCCGAAAGCAGGCGCGGTGTCAAGCCCTTCTCCACGATAAGGCTCTTGATCTCATCCAGCGACATGACGCCTGCCGCGTTTGTGCACTTTCCGGGCTTGTTCGGTCCCTTGAACTCGCACCCGAGCGTGTTGCAGCTGGGCGTCTGCAACGTGTAGCCCCGACCGTACCAGGCAATACCGAAGTCGATCTTGGAGAAGTCCAGACCGGCGTACGCAAGTGGAATGGTGTTGTTATAGATCTCGCGTACGTCAGCTTGGCCCCTGACAATAGAGCCGAGCGCCTTGACGTCTTGGTCCCAAAACCCATGGAGATCGTAGGACATAAAGCCCATGTGGTCGACATAGGGCTCGAGGCCCTTGGCATCGAACCACCGGAGGTACCAGTAATCCGGGGCGAGGGTCAGGCTGATGCCGTAGGAGGTTCCGTACGCGGCGCGCATTTCTCGGACCAACGAGACAAAATTAACAACATCCTGGGGTCGGCCGCCGCGTTCTTTCGCCACCGGGTACTCCCAATCCAAATCGATTCCTTGGAAGCCATGTGTCTCCATGAAGGTGCGCACCGACGAGATAAAGGCGGCTCGATTGGCAGTCGTGGAACACAGGTCGCTCCAAGTCGTGTGCGTGGCCGTGGTGTTGTCGCTGAAGTCGTAGCCACCCACAGCAATCCAGGTCTGCAGGTTGGGGCCTTTGAGTGCTGTGAACTGGGCGATAAGCTCCACATCGTCGTCGTGAGCAGACACAATCTGGAAGGTCTGCGGGTTGATGGACGCGAAGGCGAAGTAGAGGTGCGTGTACTGCTCCTTCTTGATCTGAGACGGCCAGACACGGTTGCAGGCTCTATTTCTTGTGTTCCACGACTGGTAGTAGCCGATCGTCCTGCCGTTGGTCGACCCAGAGGTGTGGCCATACTCGGTCGGCCGAATCACTTGACACGACCCAAACCCGGCTTGACACGGCGAGAACGTGTCCGGCCCGACGCAATGGTCCTGCGAGGTGCCGCACCAACCTCCTATCATCACCAGAACATGTCAATTCGCCGGCAGCGGGCAGACTGGAGAGCTACTGACCCCATGAGCAGCACAAATTGAGACCGCACTTCACGGCGCCCCCCTCCGAGTGGATGCCACACATGGCTGTCGCGTCGCAGTTGCTCTGGCAGCCGGTACCACAAAAGTTCGGGCCATAGCCACAGATTCCCTGCGGGCCGCAGCAACTAGAGAACGGGGAGAGGTATCAGCAAGGAGGGAACTGGAGAAGCATCGAGTCAAGACATGGCTGTCCGGCGACTAACCTGTCGTCGGCGCATATTCCGGTCGGGCACAAGAGGGCTCCAGTGCCGGGCGGATCCGCCTGCCGTCTGAAGAGGCTGGGCATGTCCCCATGCGGATTGTCGCTCTTCTGGATGTCTGTGAACCCGAACAGAGGGCGAAGGCCCGCATTGACAGGCGGATCCGGATGGTTGAGCGAGGGCGGTCGGGCTGAAACCGTGGGTACCATGCCGCCACCAAGCAGGCAGGCGGCCACCAGCGACAGAATGACTGTGCGCGCCATGATGGGCGGCGCGAGGAGGACAGTCTGAGGTTGGCGGTGGTCGAGAGGCGACAGCAGGCCGGAAACGATGCCATCCTGTGTCGTTTTATACCCAGCGCCAGCGCCATCTCCGGTCCTTCCTCACCCCACCGCCCCCTCCCCCTCCACATCGAACGAACGTGACCCGAAGATGGAGCCTCGGGACTAGTCAGGGTCGGCGCCGTCTTGGGGACATCACCAAACCCCAGCAACCATGCACTCTTTCGTCCTGCTCGCCCGAATCTGGGATAGTAACGGCATGGTGTTGCGGGGATTTGATGGAGCGGCGACTGACTGCGCCTGGGTCGGCTACTGCGCCGCATGGGAACCAATCCATTCAGAATCGGAGAGCGGTTCTTCGTGCTGACAATGCATGCGTGGGAGAGCCGCAGGGTTGGGTCACACGGTGGAGTCCGGCAGCGGAGGGACATCAGTCAGGTCGGAAACGGCTTGGGCTTCGATTCCTTGGGACTTCGGCGCTGAGGTCAGATCCAGGATCGGGAAACCAGGAGCCTCAGGAGGGTATTCTTGTCACAGCAATTGGGTCTGGACAGTTGCCGTTCCCGGACTAGCGCCACCTTTGCCGCGTTCTTGCGTTCGTGCATTGCGTTCTGGAACCTGGAACTTCCCGGAAATTGGTGGTTGCCGATGTGAATCGGTGGTGCCTGAGCTTTTTTTTTTTTTTTTTTTTCCGTCTGCAACTGCTCATTTCCAAAGCCAAGACACACGGACCCTTGCCTGGAGGCTGTAGCGCGGCGTGGGGGGGATCCACTTGGTAAGGTTAACGCCAACCCTGTTCAACCTGCCACCGCGATTGGACCCGAGCAGTCACCATATTCGGAATAGTGCGGTGTTTGCCACGTTCCTCCTCTCTCCATTGGCGCCGCCCCAGGGCTGGGCTGTGATGCTCGGTGCGTCTAGGCGTTGAGCCCCTGACTGAGATGCAAGATGGAAGGCACGACCACTCAAGTGCCTCATGGGTGCCTAAAGACCCGTGTAGGTGCCGGGTGCGTCGTGCCTGCCAAGAAGAAATATAAGACGCGGCCGTGACTGCCGTACACTTGGGCTGGTTTGCAGAGATCCAAAGCTCTCCATTTTCCATCACCTTCGAGTTCTGCCCGTACTTTCCCGCGATGGCTTCCCATCCGACACCAACGTGGGTCGAGGCCTTACAACTCCTTCCCGCAGAGGGTGGCCCCAAGGCCTATCCCACGCAATGGCAGCAACAAATCCACTCGGACGCAGACACAGGCATCCACCGCCCCGACCCCTATCCCTCGTCCGGTCCCGGCGCTCCACGCGCAGCCCACCGGTTGACATTTCTCCAGAAGCTCTCTGCGACCTGGACCTTCGAACTGCTTGCTTTGCTGGTCTCGGTCGCCGGCCTGGCCGCGATGGTGTACGTTCTCTGGCGCTATGACGGGCAGCGGATCCCCGACTGGGGGTCATTGTCGTTCAACACGCTCATCTCCATCCTCACCGTCGTGTCCAAGATGGCCGCCCTGTACGGCGCAACAAGTGCCATCAGCCAGCTGAAGTGGGCGTGGTTCACCGAGTATGGCAAGAAACTCGTCGACTACAAGACGTTTGATAGCGGCAGTCGGGGCGTTGCCGGCGCCGCTGTGTTGGCCTGGACTCTCAAGGGCCGGTAAGTACCTACCTCCTAGGTACCTATCCTTGCCTCGCCCCCGGAACAACTCTAACCAACTGGGTCTTTTGAACAGGAGCATCGCAGTCGTCGGAGCACTCGCCATCATCATTGGTGCCGCCGCCGGCCCCTTCGCACAGCAAATCGTCCATTTCTACGACGACGAGTACGTCGACGTCGACCATACCGCGTGGATAGCCAGGGCCGATATTGTTGACTCGCTCGGCCCAAAGATGGACTCCTCCATGTGGTCCATCGACACCATATTCAAGGCCAACGCCATCACCGCCCTCTTCCTTCCCACCCAAGAAACTCTCTTCCAGCCACGATTCCACTGCCCCACCGGCAACTGCACCTGGGCGCCTTTTTCCACACTCGGCTTTTGCTCCACGTGCGCCGACCTCTCCCCGCAACTAAACCGCACCTGTGAAACCCTCACCTTGTCGGACAACGTAACCACGGCGCAGGCCTGCACGGTCTCCTTCCCGGGCAATGGGAACGAAACCCCCAGCCTCTTCTACATCGCTGACCCCGATTTCCCCGGCTCGTCCACTTACATGGTCCTCAATTCCACTCGCCCCGCCAACGCCACCGTTCTCACAAACATTACGTGGCCACGGACAATCTACCAGTCCATTCGTGCCGTCGTGAACCCGCAGCAGCTCGGCGGCACCCAGAACCCGTATCTCGAGCCCGGCGGCGAGCTGGCCAATAGCGGGATCCACGTCCTCCAAGTCGACACCCGCTTCATCGGCTCCGAGTGTGCCCTGTCCCCGTGCGTTCGCCGCGTGCAACCCTCGGTAGCTCGCGGCGACTACCACGAGGAAGTCCTCGACACGTTTTCCGAGTTTGGCGAGTACCATAACGGTGACTTCCTCGTCCTCTCCCCGCCTTGGGAAAACGGAAGGAACTTCACCATCCACCCGCGATGGCTCGAAGCCGTGACAATCACCCCATACTTCGGCGGACAAGACCCGCTCGGCGGCCAGCTCATGGGTACCGTCACCACGCACGACTCAAACCAGGCGATCCGCGTCAACGACATCCCGGCGTTTGACGGGATCCCGAAACAGAACGACGCCCTCCAGGCCGTCTTCTACGCCGACTTCCACAACGGCACAACGTGCCCCACGCCCGACGACAATGTTGCCTGCGGCTTCCGCGCGCTGGCCGCGGCCATGACCAAGTCGGTGCGCGACGTGGCCGTGTCGCGCAACGGCACCGCCGCGCCGTACGTGGCCGAGGGCGCCGCCAACACGACGGGGACGTACATCCGCGTCGAGTGGCCCTGGTTTGCGCTGCCGGTGGCCATCTGGTTTCTGAGTCTGGTCACTGTCGTGGTGGCCATGTGGACGTCGAGGGGCGTGCCGCTGTGGAGGGACAGCGCGTTGCCGCTGGTGCTGCTGGCGGGGGAGCATGCCGATGCGGATAGGGGGGTGCACGAGGCGGCGTTGAGCGCCAGGGCGGAGACGGTGATGGTGCATTTGGCGGGTGATGAGGGGAGCGGGCTGAAAATTTTGATGAAGAGTCATTGATTCATTCTTGTTGGATTTGTTTTATTAAAATAATAGTTACAGCACGAGGTACAACTGAGGGGAGTCGCTTCAGACACTAGCATCTCCCAATTTTGGCTACCGAACGATCAGCTCAGGCTCGACATACAGCGAAGAAGGTTGGCAGACATACCCAAAGTACATTCGTTATCCGTATAATGACCATTGATATAACAGTAGGGGTAGTCGCGGTGAGCAACCTTGTCCCAGCCGCTTCGCAAGGCGTCAGCCGACATCTTCACTTTCGCCGTCGCCGTGCGAACCCTTACCAATTCGTTGCCCCATTGATGGTGATGCATTCTCCGCTTTTTAGACAGGGAAAGTACAGAAGCTGGCCCTTCTTGAAAGTAGTGACCACCGCGTACTGAGTGCCCGGGCCGCTGCGGCAGTTGACGGTCGAGGAGACGTTGACGATCCTGCAGATGCCGGCGGCACGCTTGGCCAGGAGGTCATCGCCAGCGTCGCGAGGGGTGACGTCGGCGGTAGCGGCGATGGGACTGGCGCTGAGGGTGATCGGCGCAAGGGAGGCCAGGAGGAGAGTGACGAGCTTCATGGTGGGAAAACATAAAACACAAGGATGCTGCGTTGGGTTTTGGTCTTGGTTGACCTTCGCCAACTGCTTCCATCTCTAAAAAGAAAAAGCAAAGAGAATGAAAATGAAAGATGTTCGCCTTCTTTCATAACTTTTCAACTCTCACTCGTGATTCTCTAGCAACAAGGTAAGACGGTACAACTTTTGGGGATAATACGGATAAGACGGTCGCATCACTTCCGGCGCGTTGTTACCATGAGTTCGATCGGCAGGGGTCTGGTGGACCCGGGCATCTTCCAACACGCCAACGGAGCCTGTCATAGTTGATCATGGCATTCTTATGCTTCATCCCTGGTCGACTTGCTCCAGGCTGCCTGCCATGCATAACTTATGTAGGTACCTTAGGTAAGGTGGGTTGGGTACCTTAAGGCATCAGAGTGTTCAGCGGCAAGCGGACTACAGTGAGCTGCGTGAGTAGCTAATCAGCGGGGCGGCGAAAAAATGCAAGGGGCTGGCTGCAGAAGTGTGGGAGGTGACAGCAAGATCGCTGCATCTCTGGTTGATAGGTACGCAGCTGGCTGAACTTCGAAGGAGTGTACACTCCCCTGATTCCCCTCCGTGCCGCCAAACCGAGGGGTGAGCCAGGCTGCCCGGCCGCGAACTTGAAGCTTCGCCACTTTTGCTGAGCTGGACGGGTGGCGGGGTAAAAGATGGGGAAAGGGATTTCCCGGCTGCAACTCGGGAATCATTCTTCAATGTTGAGGGGTTATAAGGGCGGCGCGACGGACGTCACAGTTTTGACTAGGAGATCGAATATCTACGGCTTAATCACCTAAACATACAGACTGCCCTACACCTTCCACGCGCACCACTGTAAGCTCTCCTGCCTATGTTACTGTGGACGTATGACTGTTGGTCTTCTAACCACACTCTTGCACCACAGCTAATACGAGCTGTGACGAAACTGGAAAGCGTGAACACGGACGAGTTGGTAGTCTGAGCGAGAAAGGGATTCTACGTTGTCCCTTTCGAGCGAGCGTCTTCTGTCATCGACATATATAGCACTCCGTCTTCCCCGTCTGCTGTCGAGCGCAAACTTACGATGCTATTCATGATCATCGAGCGTTTTCATTCCGGCGACCCAATCCCGATATATGCTCGCTTTCAATCCCAGGGCCGTCTCGCACCAGACGGGCTGGAGTATGTCTCGAGCTGGGTCAGCGAAGACTTGACGCACTGCTACCAGCTGATGCAGACGGATCGACGAGAGCTCTTGGACGAGTGGATTGGAAACTGGAAGGACTTGACCGACTTCGAAGTCGTGCCGGTGGTCGCGTCACCGGAAGCGGCAAGGCGGGTGCTGGACTTGGAGATGGAGAAGAACAATGATGTCGAGAGAAGCGCGGACCACTGACGAGGGTTGGTCGTGTAGGGGATAGGGGCACTGGAAAGCTCGGAAGCATGCAACTGTTCGACACGGCCGAGTTTCTCTGAAATCTGTGTCCCTGTCCTCCTCGTAAATCCTGCCTTAAACCTTTTCGCATGGGATAGAAGTGACTATATTGTCGCGTGTTCATTCTCAGTACCTCTCATCCTACTGGTGGAACGCTTGTGATAGGGCCCGCTGGCGTCGCGTCGCCTATCGCCTAATTCCGCTGCGCTTCGCTGGCATAACAACCAAGTCACTCGCTTCCGAAAGAGCCCTTCAGGCGACATCACGAGGCCCATCGAATCATCGATCCAGTGTCGCGGATTGAATTAGAATTGATGAATCATGAAATGCCAAATTTACCGCGGAGATAATACTAACAACGGCTTTCATCCCAAAAAAAAAGCAACGTGATGGGTGAATTAAACAAATAGTTGACAACAGAGAAACCTCGCCGTACTACCGGCTTCGTTACCGGGGATCCCCATTCCGGGGACTCGGTATCATACGACACCCCGACTCCAAGACCAGGAGAACGCCTCCCGAGTCACTTCCCGAGCAACTCAGGTACGAAAGAAAAAGAAACAGAAAGAGTGGCTCCGGCGCCTCCGTGAACCCCTATCTCAACACCCCTCCCCTCGCACTCTCCCAACCACCGTCACACGAACTCCGACCCCGTCACCCTCACAAACTCCTCCACAGTATGCAACCACACTCCCCTAACCCAATCCCCATCCCTCAACCCCTGCACCGCCTCCTCCACTTTCTCCCCCTGCGCCTCCCCGTCCACACCCACCGAGTACACCCCACTCCCCACCCGTGCATCACTCCCCCTCGCAACCCTCACCCCAGCCGGCAAACCCACACCCACGATGCCCACCCCGGACCCATGAACATTCATCCGCGCAGGAAACCGCCCCGTCGTCGCGAGGAACAACTGCCTCTCCCCGGCCTCGGCGACAGGTACCGTCACGATCGGCCCGACAACCCTGAACACGGCCTTGACCAGCCCCATCGCCGACGTAGCACGCACGTCCCGCGCGAGGTTGGTGCGGACCAAGCCGGGGAAGGAGTGCACGAAGCTGACGTCGGGGGCCTCGAACGCGAGTGATTCCAGAGCGAGGGTCGTGAGCGAGGCGGTGTGGGCGCGGAGCTGGAGCTGGGCGGTGGTGGTGCTGGTTTTTTTGTTGGTTTTGCTGGAGGTGGTGAGCGCGCGGCCGGAGAGGTCCGAGGTGTGGAGGGGGCCTTCTTTGGTGCCGCCGAAGACGGTTACGACGCGTCGGAGTGCGGGGGCTTTTTGTAGGAGCGGCAGGAGATTCACTATCAAGCGGATGCGGGCGTAGTAAGTTACGGCTGTGGGGTAGTAGAGGGATTCGGAGGTTTCTTGGAGGATGTCAGAAGGGAGACGGTCGGGAGTGGGTGTGGCTGATTCGGGAGGTACCTTTGCCGGTAATCATGGTGCCGGGCGTGAGAAACAGCAGATTGATTCGAGGCTCTCGCTTCTGGATCTCACGGCAGACGTCGTCGACGTTCCGGAGCAGCGAGAGGTCGGCACGGATGAAGAAGTACCTCCCGGCCGGGTTGAGCGAGCTCAGCTCCACCAGGATGCGCGCCGCAGCTCGCTCAGAGCGGCCGACAAAGTAGATGCACGGCTGGACGGTGTGTTTGGCAAACTGCTTCATGGTGGTCTCCCCGATGCCGCTGGTGCCGCCGACGAAGACGGCAACGAGGCCCGCGGGGAGACACTCTGGGATGCGCGTGTTGGACGCGCGCATCTGCTCGAGGGTAACCATCTTGGTTGGGGATGTCGGAGGTTGTGCTTCGAAATCGTAATCAAAAGAGAGGTAGACTGGAGGATATTGGTCTAGTGAGACTGGCAAGTCAAGCTTGGTCAACCGATAGAAGCCTGTCACCTAAGGCGAGGAAAGGGGGGAGGAGGGTTCAGGGGTCGAGGCGGATGGGAGGGGGGGTAAGAAG
>FTEL01003175.1_pt1 | contig 15580 bp, 9 predicted proteins | sample 1658911 | NCBI WGS metagenome assembly FTEL01 (sample SAMEA3914869, study PRJEB12502) | metagenome | biome: forest; material: soil | place: USA | collected 2012-03-12 | depth 0.1 m
CTCGCCCTCGGGGTGCGGGGTGCCAAAGGTCTGGTACAGACCGAGGGCCAGCGACACGACGGCGGCGACGGTCAGCAGGATGAGGATCTTGTCGTTGTAGGTGATCCAGGCCAGCTGCAGCAGCGACTTGGCCTTCTTCTCGGGCAGCCTGTTCTCCCGGAAGATGCGCTTGCGGTCGGCGAACGGACCGGACGCGTGGTGCGCCGGCGGGGGCACCGCGGCGGGAGCGTCGCCCTTGGCCACGGGCACGGCATCACCGTTGGAGCCGTACTTGGGGGTGCCGGCGGGGGCGACGTCCTCAAAGGACACGGCGCCGTCGAGCAGGGCCTCGTCGGTGCTGAGGCCGGCATTGCGGTCGGTGCGCAGGCCCTTTTCGAGCCCGACCAGGCCGCCGAGCGCGTAGAAGGCGTCGAGACTCTTGGGGTTGAACAGCTTGGACAGCTGGCCGGGGGAGAAGGCGAATTTGTTGTCCTTGACATCGTACATGTCCTCGTTGGTGGGGTCCGGGCTCAGCGCATCGGCGACGTCGAGCCGGAAGCCCTTGGCTTTCTGGACGGCGCCGGCGGCCGCAGCCGGCGGTGTTGCCGGCGCATCGCCGTCGAGTCTGGGGGTGGTTGCGGCGGTGGAGCTCTCGGGCTAAACATGCAAGTCGTTAGAATGGCTCCGCAGGCGGAGACGGCTCGCGGGAGGAACAGTTCAACGCACCTCGGTTTTGCTGGGGTCGGTGTCCGCCATGGAGACGGTGGTGTGTGGTGCTGCCCAATGGATTCGATCAGCGCATCCAACGGGTGCAGTGCGTGGTGCTGAGGTGGGAATGCCCGGGAAGCTCGGCCTGGAACACGGGGGAGAGCCGGCAACTAGGTATTAAAATATAAAACCAAGTCGAGGCAAGGTGCCTTGGTCGTTCTGCTGGTGCACAGTACGAGCGACGATGATGATGCAATTGCTGGCACGATGTCTCAGTCAAATGGATGCGACAGAATGTTGGCGATACGCGGACCACCTTGGCCGCTGCTGGTGACTTGCTGGGTCAAGTCGTGGGCGGTGCAGCCGTCGGCGAAAGACGCTGGGCCTGACCTGACCTGGGACCATGACACTTGCAACACGCCAACTGGAGAGCAAAGAGGCCGCCAACTGAGATGCTGCCCAGACGATGCCCAGAATGCCCAGACGGGCCAAAAGAAATGATGATGGAGGCCAAGCTCCGAGAGTGACACCCATCCTTGCTTGGCTGAGCTTGGTTGAGGTTGAACGGCACTTGTCCGAGATACCCAGCGGGTACAGGCCCAGCATGCACTGTTCCCCGCCAGGTTTCCTGAATTGTGCAGGTCTCGGCACCCGTCAGCCACTGGTCTCACATCATCCCGGACGCCAGCCCCAATGCGGCACGCTAAACACACAGTACAGAGGGTCACTTCCAGGTACCCGCCGGCGATCAACAACCAAGCATCTGAGAACCTCGGTGCTTCAGCGGTCTAGGCTTTGGGCCAAGCTGCTTGGCGGGTGAGCTGTCTGGCCCTGAAAGACCGCTTGTTCACCGCACGCAAACTTTCCGAAAGTTGCCTTTGGCGCCCGACCCAGGCACGCCAGCCAACTCGTGTCGGGCCTGTCTGACAATGCGGGATTCTTTGTGGCATGCAATGGAATTGGCACAGCACGACGAAACCGGCATGGACCACCAACAGCGGCGGCGGTGTCCCTGAGAGCCAGCCCTGATTGGGGCGTACACAGTAATTGAATGGATACGCTGCGGTCAAGGACGCCTCACACACAAAGGCGCTGCATGCCAGTCGATCAAGGGTCCCGCCCACGCGCCTTGCTTGCATGGCCCGATCCGAGAGGCCCAGAGAGGCACAAGCATGGAAACATGGAAACAAACGCCCAGGGCATCCGATTGGGAACAAAGCGCTTTCCCCTTCTCTTGGGCGATCGGAAGAAAGCCACGACTGGGGGGGCCCGCCAATCGGAGCATCAGCAACGGCCACACAGGCAGCCCGCAGGTGCACTTTGCCGCGTGAAATGGGGAAGTCAGTGCTGTTAGTTGGTAGTCGCCCGTTGGGCCGACGATAAACCACCTTCGCTGCAAGACCCAACCTCGTCGACACATTTCCGCCGTGTTGGTGCCCGTCGCGACGCAACACCCAAATCGCGGCCGGATTCCATTCTACCTTAGCCACCTGGCCTGACCTTGGGTAGGTACGCTGACCACCACAATGACCCATTCACCCCCAACATCCAGCCCCCAGCCACACCTCGAGCCCTCCCACCGCGACGCTCCGCCCACCGTTGCCGCGTTGCGCAACGCAACTCGAGGACGCAATGTGGCCGTCAGCGCTTGGCCAACGCGCGTGACGCACAGCAGGACCCGGCTTGGTCGGCGGTCCACGACAATTCTTTCGCTGTGGTTATCCCGCCATGCGACTGGAGCCTCTGGAGATGCTGTAGCCCGAGGGCATTGCCAGGCGCCAGCAGATCATTCTGCCGTGTCGCAGCCAGCCGGCCCCCCCCTTTTTGTTGTTATCCCCTGAGCTGACGGTGGATGTGCACGGGGCTTGTGAGGAGATGGCCAAGGTTGCCGAGGCAAAATCCCTTGAGATTGGGGAATGCCTCGCTGATTGCCTCGCCGGGGGTTGACTCGCCAAGCCGGGTGATGGTCAACACCAAGGAAATTTGACTTCCATGGCATGGCTGCTGGCTCAAGGCGGACTTGAAAACGGAGGCCTGACCTCGGACTGGCAAGGTGTCCCTTGAGCTGAGCGTTGTTCGGTTCATTCCCTGAAACCTGAACAGGCTGGGTGGGCATCCATCAGGGAAAGACGAGGCGGACTCTGGATGGGACTCGCACCCCTGGCCATGTCACACAATGCAGCCGATCTTTGGCTTTCATCACCCCAAGTTCCAAAGAATACCGGGACGAGACGAGTCAAGAAGGGCGTTGACTGGCGCGAGGGGCAGAGTGCGCAAGTTTCTCAATTTGGCATCGTTGCTGCTACAGAGTCCGTCGCTGCGAGTCTTTCGTCATCTTCCTCGTCACCCTTGGTGGTCGACCATGTCGAAACTGTTCTGCTCCAGAATCCTCATCATCGTCTCCACGCTCGCTCCCTGACGAGCAGTCCTGACCACCGACCAGCAGCAGTGGAATCCCCAGCGCACCCCCAATATCCGTGCCCTCCCTTCTCGGCGTTCGCCCGAGCCGGGATCCTTCACCGCCGCCCATCCCAGCGGTGGATTCAAAATAGTTTTGATCGCCCTCGACCTCCACCGCCATTCGCGCCGGATCATGCTCCAACGGCCGGTAAGCGTACAGCCGGTCCAGCTTTTCCACCTCGGCATCGCGAGCCTCCCGGGGCAGCTCAGACAGCCGGAGCCTGCACAGGTCCTTTCGCAGTCGCGGCGACCCGGCAACATAGTAGAAGGCACCCCCCAGCATGCGTGGGTCGACAGACAGGTGCGGCCACTCAAACGCCAGCGATGCCAGAAGCAACACCAACATGGCGCCCAGGATAACCAGTGATCCAGCCGTAGCGGTGACGTGACCCTCGTACGTCAACGTCAGGGCGAAAGGTACATTGGCCAGAAATGCCGGCAACAGCAGCTCCGCGACGCCGGACATGAGCGCGGCCACCAGAAGCAACAAATCGCGCTGTCGTACCCCCGCCAGCACCCCCGAGACGACGTTGGTTGCTGGCGAGGCCAGTATCGACTGCCGCGCCGGCCTCGACCCCCGGTTCATGAGTGCAAACGGGCCCGCGGCCGCAACGCCCTCAAAGAAGGAGTGCCAGAAAAGGGCAATGACGGTACCGAGCAGCGCAAAGAGAAACTTGACGCCGAACCCTTGCGAGTCCATGAACAGCTCAAACGGCGTGTCCGGCAGTGGCTGGAAGTAGAACGCCAACCATGCCATCATCGCTGCCAGTACTGCCACAAACACACCTCGCGACCACTTCTTCAAGGCCATGAACGGCATGTGCGGATGCGCCAGATGAGTCTTCTTCACGTTGACCGCCGCCGGCGCCGGCGGCGCTTCTCCATCCAAAGTTACCACAATCCCATACTCCTCCTCACCGCCCTCTGCAAACCTCCCCAACCGAAACCTCCGTCCCTTCAACCTCTTTTCCAGCTCCTTCTCCTCCCTCACCCCCTCAAACAAAGCCCTCACCTCCCCGCTCCCTACCAGCCCAGCCGCCCCAACCACCGCCCACGGATCCGCCTTCACCCCCGTGTCCCAACCCCACACCACCACCCCAAGCAACACCCCTACCACCACCACCACCAGCCCCGCCAACACCCCGACCAACGCCCACGCCGGACCGGGAGACACCCCCGGCGCGATCCCACACCCCGAAATCTCCAAGTGCGAACACATCCCATGCACCTTGAACCCCACCGCCTCCGCGGCTAGCGGCGCCAGCAACAGCGACATCCACTCCGCCAGCGCAGCGAGTAGCGGTACCGCGTCCCCCCTGGTGAATACCTGGACAAAGGGGGAGGTGATAGAGTGGTGGTGGCGAGAGAAAAGAGCCAGAGTCTCTTCTGCGGTCGCCCCGGTGGTGGTCGTGGCGAGGTTGTGGAACGGCTGGTACTGCTGGGCAGAGGTGTGGATTGTGGAGAGGAGGAGGGAGAGGAGGGTTGCGAGGAGGGTCGGGAGGTAGGTCGTTGCGAGGTAGAGGGGGGTTGTGAAGCCTGGGAGCGAGATTTGGCGGGAGGGGAAAGGGGTGGGGGTGACGGTGGTGAGGGTTGTGAGGGTAGTCGGGGTGCCGTTGATGGTTGTGGGGAGGAGGGCTGTGATTACCCGGCCTGGGGTGGTAGTTTGCACGAGGGTGGTGGTTGCGCCGCCGAGGGTGGTGATATAGGGCGGAGGGGTGCTTGTGATGGTGGTGCGCACGCCGCTGCTAAGGGTTGTGACGAAGGTTTGTGGGGGAGGCGTGGTTGTGATTGCGGTGCCGCCTGTGATGGTTATGTAAGGGGGCAGGGTCTGAGTGACGGTTGTGAGAAGCCCGTTGCTAAGAACCGTGACGAACGTCCGTGGCGGAGGCGTAATTGTTGCTCTTGTGCCGCCCGTGGTGGTTACGTACGGGGCGAGCGTTCGAACGACGGTTGTAGCGATTGCGCTGCTGAAGGCTGTGACAAACGTTACCAGGGGCGGCGTAACTGTTGTTGTTGTAGCGCCGATGACAGACACCACCGTCTTGGTGGTAGGGCGCCCAGGCGTTGAGACGATGAATACCGTGAGTGGCGAGCCGCTTACCACAGTCGTCAGAGTGCGAGTCTCAGCCGTCAGTCCGTAGTCAAGATGGAAAGTGGTGAGAGTCTGGCCGCTATACACTCCCGCCAGAGTCTCCACGGTTTCAACCGGTACTAGGGTGATGAAAGTAGTCCTGCCAACAGAATCCGTCGTGACCTGGGGAAGGGGCATCACCGTCGCCATTATCGTCATGGTCGTCGAGATCGCGCTGACAACCGTCACCACCGCTTTGTAAGTCACGGACAGGGGCTCTGTCACCACGGTTGACTCGTTTTCGGGAAATACTGTGCTTAAACGGATAACCACGTCAATCGACTTGGGAGGCGTGGCGCTCGTTAACGACAGGGGTTCCGTCACCGTGGTTGAATCCGTTTTGGCGTGTGCTGTGCTTGAACGGCCAACCGGAATTGTATATGAGGTCGACCAAATGTCTGAGAGTGTGATGCTTGGATTCGCGCCAGTCTTGGTTGGAACGGGGAATGTGGGCTCGGCGTTTGTCCCGCCAGGGAAGAAATCTGAACCCTCCTCCGGCAGCGGCAGGCCTGTGAAGAAGCCTTTGTGCTTTGTGGTGCGAGTGGTCGTGACAATTATCGGCCCCCCAGCACCCCTAGTTGTCGCGACCAGCGACGGCATCGAAGTGGCAGCGGCCGACGAGGTGTTGATCGAGTTGGTGGGTGGGATGGAGGCCCTTGAGTTTGTATCCGACTGCGAAGTCCCAGGCAGACTCCCGGCTGTTGACGAAGGCAAGGCTGAAACTGTTGGGGGCTCAACAATTGTGGTGTTCGCTTGTCGCCTGAGGTGGGCGACATCTTCGAGCCCAAACTTGGAATCAGGGTGAATCCCGAGCACAACCCGCCTGGCGAGGGCGCGGCCATCGACCACGGCGGAGTTATCGGTGCCTGGCATGGTGTATATCAGGGCTACCACGATGCCCAAGGTTGCTGCGAGAGCCACGATCTGGGCCACGAGAAAATACCAACGTAGCGGTAGCGGCAAATAATAGGTTCGCGGTGCGGGCATGATTCTGCCACGGTGTCTCCCCTGTGTTGGATCCATTGATGATTATTCGCGGCAAGAAAGAATGTTGCCAATATTATCGAGTATGCATGATAAAGTAGATACAAACAAACAACAACTGAAACATATCCTGGAAATCGACAGTTCGACTTCATCACATCTTTGTGGTCTTTCCCTGTAGACTATCAACCGAGGCGTCAACACATGCCTCGGAGTTTACGAAGGGGCGGAGCACCGGCGAGGAGGGGATGGCTTGCCTGAGGCCTCCCCCGTAAGCTACCTTTTTCCAGCTAGGTAGGTACATAGGTTGCCTCATGTTAAGACTTTGGCAGTTGCATTTGGAAGACAAGGCTCTCGACGGTCTGTGGCTCCTCAGCGCGACACGCTCCTGCGAGCTGTCGGTCGGGCGACCAACCAACACGTCGATGTTGTCATCCGAGTACCTGAGTGGCCAGAGCCATGACAAAAAAGCCAATAGAGGGGAGGGAGACGCACAGTGAACTCGGTCCGCGTCGAAATCTCACCCGTTCTGGAAGTTTCCGTCAAGCCATCATCGTAAGAGTCAAGTATCGAGGCTCTTGACCGACGGAAACCTCCGTCCCTAACTGGGGAGCAAAGCCTCGTCGACGCGCCTTCGACGGAAGTTCCATCCAACCACGCATAGGCCGACAGACTCGTTCTCACCGAGTTTTGTCCAGCCTCTTTGTGTCACTCACACCAAACTTCCTACCTTGGTAGATAAGGCCTTGACAGCGTAAACATCAGAGGGCATCCAATGAAACGGGTTCTTGGGGGCCCTAACATGCAGCCCTGTTGCCGTCTAAGCCACCACCATTCGTATTGTCATGCGAGTATCTTGGATCTACTTCCTCCGTAATTCCATGTACATACGTCACACAGAGCATAACCCGTCAAAACCCAATACCCACTCGCCCGCGGCCACAAGACGGGTGGGTTTCATAGGTGCCGTTAGTTTCGGCTTGAGTGTCAGCGGCGGCGAGCGCCTATCTCGGGACGGAAGGGGGGTGGAAAGTACATACCCAGATACTTATCCAAGCAAAGGAGGCAGCCATCCAGCACATAAACCGGAGCCACTACCCAGCGATGGAACCGAGAATTCAGGGTTCCCCAACACTCCTCGGCAACTCACACAACACCTTGACAAGCCATCACTGTCAACACAGTAAACACAACTCTCCCCCCACTTCCTCTAGCTCAGACCTCCAACCAGTTACACGGCCAACAATGGATGGCGCTCCTCCTGCCCAAGACGGCGAACGCCGGCGTGAAGCCAGAGATGGACGCCCCAGAGCAGCTCTCAGGCTTCCCTCTATCACGATTGCCGCAATTCTCGCCGCGGCAGCCGTGGCCGTCATCGCCGTGTTGCAGGGCTGGCGTGGTGTGCCTAACACGGGCACGAAGCCGGTTGGTGGCCACGAGCCCATCCTGGCGCGCATCGACTACGAGAAGCTGCTGCGCATGGTTGGACCGTACATGCCCCTCTACCAACAGGGTCTACCGCCATTCCACAACCTGAACCCGGTACGGGGCCAGACCAACCTCGGGCGCCGGAGGGCTGAAGCTCCGAGGACGGAGGAGGTGTTGCTAAGTCTGGCGGACCTGCCCTCAGTTCAGATCAAACCCGTTCCGGCCGAGGATCGAAAAACAGGCGTGTACGCGACCGTCGGCAAGGTGACATGGACGTCGCCGAAGATCAAGATGGAGTGCACGGGCGTCATGGTCTCACCGTCCCACATGGTGACGGCCGACCACTGCCTGCCCTGGGACGAGCCCTCGCCGGTATGGACCTCGATCAAGTTCACACCCGCCTACGACGAGTCTGGCAACCCGCAAGAGCCAAATGGGGAAGCCAACGTCGTGCGCTGCATGGGCATCAATCCTCCCATGGAAGACGGCACTGACATGGCTGCCTGCGAACTTGACTGGCCCATCGGCAACAAGTCGGGCTACGTCAAGTACTCCTGGCCAGTGATCGGAAGCGACGGATACGACCCTGTCCAGTGGTACAAAGACCGCGAATGGTACAGCATCGGTTACGCCTCAAGCCAGTCGCCTTCTGTGGCAGGTATCTTTGACATCGATGAGGTTGCTCCTGACCCGGACTACGGCTATAACGTGCTCACAACGGGCTATTTTGCCAACCCCGGCTGGTCCGGCGGCCCAGCTTTCAGTCAGCAGACAGTCGACGGCAACCCCTTCCATGTCATCTTCGGTGCCGTCGCGACCGAGTGCGTTGCCCCCATGCCCAACTGTGGCAGTGGTGCCCGTGGAGAGAAGACCATCCTTGCGGGTGGCATGCGAATCGGTGCGCTTGTCACGCTTGGCCTTATGAAATGGGACAATAACAGCTGGGGATTCGACAAGTCGCCCGAGTAGTCCGATTCTTTCCGAGTGGTTCGGTCCCTGTGTTGGGGCTGGTGCAGTACCTACCTGGAACACTAAGAGGTTTTTGGCATGTAATGGAGGAGAGGGCATTCAGTGGCTGGGCAGTGCGTTCTTGTTGTCTAGGCTTTGTTCTCATCGTTTGAGTTGTTCCTAAGGTCCCTGAGTGTGTATCTTCTTGTCAACCCCGAGCCTCGACCAGCCGAAGCCAGACTCCCAATCTTCTTTCCGCGTAAGGAGGCAATCAGAAGGTTGGGTAAGGCAGGCAGGGTGTAGCGCCACCGACTGTCTAACAAGATGGTCAAACAGAGGACGATTCTGCAAACCTCGAGCTCTTCTAAATGGTCTGGTAGAGCATAGGCTCGTCCTTGCTTGGCTGAGACTCAACCTGACGTTTCCGGTAGACTTATTTTGGTCGGGTTTGCTTGCAGCGGACGGGGCTTGCGTTCAGTCAAGTTCTGTATCACAACCTTGAAGCCCAAAGGCCGTCGTATTTGACTGATGCACTCGCCCACCTATACGCACTGGTGATCCGAAGCATCCATCCATCCAGCCCAAGGTTCGAAGCACCGGACGTAAAAAGGGGTGAATTTCAGGTTGACTCCTTTCAATGGCGCTTACGGTTGCCGTGAGGTTTCTCAAGACCTGCAAAGAGCTGGGAAGGTATGCTGCCCGCACGTCCTAGTGGCGATTTCGAGGTTCATCCGTACCTATCTACCAGGAGAACCCGAGTTGCGTCATCTCACCCCTCACAATTCTCCATCACAGTCTCGTGTCACTCGATGCCAACCTTCTCTGATTCGACGAACGCAACGGGACAAGCCGTCTACACACTCTACAAACTGAGTCATGACGCTACATGAGATCATCCCAACCGTATTACACCACCAAATGCCCCCCTCTCAACCAGGCTCATATCAACCTCGCCCCCGCCAGTCTTGGCCCGGCTCTTCCAACTTCCTCCCACCCAGCACTTTCAGACTCAACATAAATATTTGAACCCGCAAGCAGGAGCCCCGAATAAAACATGTCCGACTACCCCACAGAGCGCGGTTTGCGCAGCAACCCAGCCGCCCAGCAGGGCGCCGGCACCGGAACTGGCACTGCGTATGGAACTGGAACTGACACTTATGGAGCCGGAACTGACACCTACGGCACCGGAACTGACACATACGGCACCGGCACCGAATCCACTTACGGCACCGGCACTGGTACCACCTACAACACCGGCACTGGCACGAACCCCCAGGGCACCTCCGGCACCTACGGCACCGCCCCCACTACCGGCCAGCACAAGCACGGCGAAAGAGAAAGATTTCACGCCTCAGCTCGGTCCGGACCTCGGATCGGCGGCACCGACCCCAGTGACGGTCCCGGTGTCACCGGCGTTGGCACGACGGAGCCGGGAACAGGAGTGGGCGGTGCGGTGGCAGCGGGGAGTTCGACTGGGCCGTCGGGCGCAGTCCCGCCGGGGCATGCGCACAAGTCGGAGTTTTTGAACAAGCTGGATCCGAGGGTTGATAGCAAGACGGGGACGTGGAAGCCAAGGAGGGGGAGTGGAGGGAGTGGAGGCCCGGTTGCTTAAGGGAGATGATGGGTTCGGATTGAGACAGTGTTGAGGGGAGGGTTAATCAGGGGGAGGAGTGGATGATAATTAGTGGATTGCGTTTTGATAATATGCAGGACTCAGGGTGACGCGTGAGGGAATGATTTTTCCGGCCTCGGGGGTGCTTTTCTGTTCGCTTGCTTAATACGAGGTTGAATTCTGCTTGATACTACCTACTTCCGACTTCCGTCATCACGCCAGATTGCGAATAAGAATATCTTCAAAAAATTGACAACAAGTCAGTTGCACTCGAGGTCGCAAACGAAACATCGCAAAGCACAAAATGGAAACCAATTCAGATAAGGTATCGACCGTGTTACCTAACCAGCCATCCCAGAAAAGGGGAATACCTGAAACTCCGGGTGAAAAGGGAACCACGACTCGACCACTTGGCCGCGTCGGCCAGAACTCCGAAAGACAAAACTACCGACAAAACACCCCCCTACCGCCTAGAACTCCTTCACCACGTCATCCCTGCCCAGTTTGTACCTGCTGCTGCCTGGCGTGTTGATCCGTGCGGATCCCCTGCGTCCGGCAATCCCAAAATCGCCAGCAATGCTCTCCCGTGTCGGCCGCTTCAGGCGAGCATGGTTCACCATGTTGACCTCGTGAGGCAGGGCCACAATGACGTTCTTGTCGGTGCCAAACTTGAAGTCGTCCGCCTTGACATCGTCCGTGTACCGCTTGATCAGGTACGGGGCCTTGCGTCCGTTCAGAACCTTCTTAAGGTTCCACTCGATGATGTACGGACCCGACGCGGTGATGATGCTCGTCTCCTCGGCGCCCGCGCCCGTGTTGAACTTGGCCGGCGTGAAGCTGACGCCCTTGCCAGTCTCGTAGGCGAACTGGGCGACATGCTCAGGCGTGAGAGCGAGACGGCGAGGTTGCGGCTTGGCGTCGGCTGCGAAGGGCTTCTCGAAACCTAGCTTGCCTTCGTTCTTGCCCGACTTTTGCAGAGCGTCGACGAGAAGAAGGTATGTCTTGCACGTGGCAAGAACCCAGCGGCCGTCTGCGGAGACGTCGAGGCCGATGATGGGCTCGCCGAGGGCGGGGATGTGCGTCTTGGCGTTGACACCGAGGCGGTCGAAGAGCCGGACGTCACCCTTGTTCGACGCCACGGCGATGTGGCCCTTCTCGGTCGTTGCAACGGCGGAAAAGTCATTCTTGCTCATGTACTGCTTGAGTTGAGCGTCGACCAGCTTGGTGCCAGCCAACCGCGGATCGATGCGGTAGAGTGCGTTCCTGCTGATGCCGAGGAAGGTCGGCTCGTGGGTCATTTGAGCGAACTTGGTCTCCGGCGCAAAGGTCACGACGGGAATATCTTCATGAACGTTCCACTCGTCGACGACCTTGCCGTACTCGAGGTCCATGCGGTACAGCTTGTTCGGATCCGAGTCTTTTTGCAGGATGAGATTCCGATCCTCGTTGTGAAGCATGACCTTCTTGGGCGAGAACAGCTCCCCCTTGGGGGTCTCGACTTTGGAGATGTTGGTGCTGAACTCGAGGTGGTTATTGGGAGTGTGCTTGAAAACGCCGATCTTGGAGCCGCGCACGACAAATGACCGGTCGTGCTTGTAACCGACAGCGAGTTGCTTGTTGACATCGGCGTCCTTGGGCTTGTATTCCACATCGTCCTCCTCTTCATCGCTGTCGTAGTGCTCGCTGACTGCACGGTCATCTTCCTCTTCCTCCTCCTCAAAGTGCTCTTCCTCTTCTTCGGGATTCTCGGAATCCTCCATCGCCAGGTCGTTGAAGGCATCCGCCACATAGTCTCGCTCCTTGTCCTTGATCTTGGACCACTTCATCTCATTCAGCTGCTCCCAGAGCGCCTGGAGGAGACCCTCTTGGAAGCGCTCCAAGGTGGGTTGGTCCTTGAAGCGAAGGAGCCAGGAGTACGCGGAGCCATCTTCGGCGAATTGATTGAAGATGAAGGAGAGGAATTCGAAGTCGAACACGGGGTTGATGTCGGCAACGACTGGAATGCCCAGCCAGTCCCGGTCCGTACTCTTGACTTGGAGCCAGTACTGCCAGTTGCCGGTCTCAGTCACTGTCGCGGTCACCGACGCGTCTTGGAGGACGAATGCGCCCGAGGGAAAGTCGAAGAAGTGGAGCTCGGCAACTTCTGCTGCCAAGACCTCAAGGGCCTCGGGATGGGCGGACGCCGCTGGGGGCTTCATATTCCTCTCGTTACGCTTCGTTGTAGGTGTGGCGATCGGCTCGTGAACCTTCTCCCGTTTGGCGCCGGTGTTGGCGGAAGGCTTTCCGAGAAAGATAGAGTCGGATGACTCGATGGACCTCGCAATCGTGGGGCTGTGGAGGGGGCTAGCCTGCGGGATGGGTTGCTCGTCGTCGAACTCGAACTGTTGCAGGTCCTCCTCCGTGGCTGTGGTATGCGGTTTCCGGTACTTGCGTTCGTATTGGCACTGGCGCGCAACGCGCTCGAACTCGTCGATCTGTGGGGGCGAGATGGTGGGTTCACAGACAAACTCGTAGACGTCGCCGGCGTCCCCGCTCAGGTCCCGCCAGGCCAGCACTCTCTCGCTTCCCTCACGATTCTCGACGCGGAAATGGAGCGCCTCGTCGAGCAAGAAGGTCTTTTCGTCTCGCTCGCCCGCAAGAATGTCGGCGTCGGCTTCTTCGTCCTCGCCGTCCTCTTCGGCAAGTAGTTCGGCTTCTCCTTCCTCGTAAACACGCTGCACCACAAGCTGGTACTGAAAGTCCTGTGCGGTGCGTCGAATGCGGGCGGAAGCGTCCTTAAATATGAGCTCGGAATAGCCTTTGGGCGAAAGCGGTCGGACGAGGTAAAGCTGGCCTTGCGGCAGATCGATCATCGACTCTTGGTTGCTGGAACCAAAAAGGAGCTTCCCGACTGTAGAAACCGTTAGTTGCGGCAAGCTCCAACAGAAAGCGGCGGAACAAGCAGGCCGGCCCAGTTGGGCGGCGCAGTCGTTTGGGGAATGAAAGACGTGACAGAGCTGCATGCAACCTTGCAGCTTGCGATCGCCAGAGGCGACTGGCAGGCCAGGAGGGAGGGGTGAGGGGTCCTGAACACGAGCGGGGCAGAGCTTACCGTTCCTGAGCACGAACATGGCGCCGAAGTGTTCTGAAATGCTCGTTTCGCGCTGTTTGATGAGGGCAGCTGAGATGCGACAAGAGGTGGTGGAGATGGAGAGTCAAAAAAAGATGGATCAAGAAAGATTGGTGCAAGATAAGGTGCCTGGCCTTGTCTGCCTGACAGATCGCGTGCAGCCGGGATCTTCTTTGTGAGACCCGCAGTGAAAAGCTGCGTCATAACAACCAGAGCTTGAAAATGTCTGGACAACGGGATGGAGGGGAAGGTGTGGCGGTCCCCACGGCTTTGCCACACGGAAGCGTGGAAAGCTGAAACAGGTGGGGAGACGCCACATTCCAGGCAGCGGCTGCGATTTAATTGGCTGCAGGCTGCAGGCTGCGGCTGGCGGCAGTCATGGGCTTCGTCAACCAACCTCGAGCCAACGTGGACTTGGGCTTGGCCTTGAACCAAGTTTTTGTCTGGCAGTTTGGCTGGCTCGAGACTGGGTTTCATCATTGCATGGCGAGCATCGCAAACTGCATGAAAACTAGGAGAACGATATCATTGGCTACTTGGGGATCTCAAGTGATCAGTCGCTTCCCCCAGAACAAACCACGCCGTCCTGGCCCCGGCCCCGGGATGCAAGGTCAAAACCAAACCCAGGACGGGAGGGCCCGCTTCCCTGTGGAACCATGAACCCCCCACATCATCTCAAGCCTTGACTGATGGGCCACCAGAATTGACGCCGAGCATGTCGTCGACGATGAGACGTGCAACGTTCTTCCCCATGAGCGCGTTCGTCTCCATGGTCGAGATAAAGGCCTCCATACCCGACGTGTAGTAGACTCCCGAGCCGACGATGGGATCCTGGAATGTGGTTCGGGGCGTGGCCTTGGGGTACGCCTGGAAGACGGTGGCTTTGTACCACGAGATCGGGCTTGATCCGCCAGTGAAAGTCGATGGCACGGTGTGCCCCATCAAGGAGCTGCAAGGGAGTCGGGCGATTAGTTCAGGCACACGGAGCGCGAGGGGAAAAGCACGACGGCGTACCTCAAAAACGAAGAGGTGATCAGCTGCGGGGAGAAGATCTTGTAGATATATTCCTGTTGGTGAGTCTGTGGGTTGGTAGCCTTGCCTACGATGTTGATGCTGAAGAAACGCGCCTTGCCGGCCCCGTTAACCCCGGAAATCGGTGTGTCATCCTGGGCGAGCGTGGTCAGGATCAATCCGGGCACAGAAAACACACCAGGCAAGTCAAAAAACCCGGGGCTGATGTGGGACGCCGAGGTGAAGATGGTGACGTGCAGCTGCACGTAAGGAATCTGTTCGATGGGGGTTTGGAGAACACCCTGGCCGGCGGAAATGCCGCTGAACTGGTAGGGGTTGGCGATGATGACATTGTCAAAGTTGACTGGGTGAGTGACCGGAGTGCCCGGCGTGCTGCCTGACGTTTTTTGCAGGGTGTACTGCGAGCCGCTCGGCGTTTTCTGGATGCCGACGACGGCTGTGTTGAGCGCGATGGAGGCACCGGACCTCTGAGCGAACTCGTTGAAGATCTGCCAGTTGCCGCCCTGGACAGACAGGGCGCCTTGAGCGCCCAAGGAAACCTGGGATTTCAGCGAACGAACTGCGAAAATGGGTATTCTCAACATACCATGGTGTCAAGGCCGTGCAGAATGGCAATGTTGGAGGCGTAGTTCGCCCGCGTGCTAGCTTGGATGAGATCGTGTGCGTACCGGGCACCAACCTACGCTGTCAGCGGCCGACTGGCGCTTCTGGGCGAGGTACTTACATTATTCGCGTTCAAGAACTGCTCCCCGGTGACACCCGCGATGGCACTCAGGCCCATCTCTTGGGCGCGCTGGGTCAGCGACTTGAAGGGGAAGAAGGGTGGGTTGTAGATGCGCAGAAAATTGGAGATGGTGGCAATCGTCAGGTCTTGCGCCCGTTGCGGAGCCGTCAAGCCGTACTTCAGGGTGACCTTGAGGGTGTTCCACCAGGAGGGCGCACTCTGGTCGAGGGTGAAGACGAAGCAGTCACCGTCCCAGATGCCCACGTTGGGATCGGCATTTGGGTCATCGGGGCTTGGGGACAGGCCAAACTGGGTCATGGCAGTGAACAGGATTTGGTTCGACGGGACGAAGATGCTGGCGCCCTGCTCCACGCGCTGGTTCGGATCTTCGAACGCGTTGATGGTGAGTGTCCGGCCGCCAATGCGGCCCGTCTTCTCAAACAGCGTGATGTTCACATTGACGCC
>FTEL01008053.1_pt1 | contig 15580 bp, 19 predicted proteins | sample 1658911 | NCBI WGS metagenome assembly FTEL01 (sample SAMEA3914869, study PRJEB12502) | metagenome | biome: forest; material: soil | place: USA | collected 2012-03-12 | depth 0.1 m
CCCCCCGCCCCTCCCTTCTCTCACCTTCGTGCTTTCTTTTCTCTCCTTTTTTTTTTTCCTTTTCCGTATTTCTCTTTCCCCCCTGTCGGACGAATTGATTCTTCTGCATTGCAGATTGGGCGTAGGAGGTAAGCGTATTAGACTCCGTGCCACGATCTTGCCCATAAAAGTTCTGTGTCTGCTCAGAAGGGTCCAAATCCAGTAGCTATAAAGACAAGAAACCGCACCTTCTGAACAACAACGAAGACCAGAAGTTGTCGCTATACTTGGGAGGGCGAAAACGTGTTCCTGGACCTAGTAACTAACGCTAGTTCAATTTCTTTTTAGGGCAAATCGCTAACTCAGCAGAACTTGAGTCACGTGCTTAAAACAGTATGCTTCGTACCTGCGCAGTTTTTTATCATGCCGTTTCCCAATTCCGTTTCCCAATTTTATCGTGGTGTGATTCTAACATCGCCTTGTGCCGCCAACGCGTTGCGAATTTTCTTCAGCCATCCAAACGCGTTTGCGGCCCTGCTCCGGCGATGGCTGAGTTGCCTGGGCATGCGGGAAAGGGACAACCCCACTTTTTCCACTGCGGCAACCGCCAAGAGGCCGAGAGCCGCTGAACGTACCACCTTCCTTTTCAATTTCCCATCATAATTTCCAAAAGTTTGACCGCAATATTGTCCTCCGGACAGGACAATCTGACTATACATTTCCCAAGATATGTCCTGATCTCCTTAAGCCCGTACAAAGTCCATTCTAATTCAAGCCGTCTCTTGTGTCGTTTCTCTGCGGATTCTCGTGGGTTAGTAGGGTTGTTAGTAGGCTGGCTGGCTTGGCGATTCTCCAAGTGTTCAACGTCCTATCTTCGGCGGCTGAGGCGGCGCCTGCTGTTTGTCGCACGAGGTGAGGAGTGTGGGTTCGGTCGGGTGTGGTGTGTTGGATGTCTTAGTCGGCCTGCGGCTGGGCCGTGTCAAGCCGGAGAGATGGGTAGAGCCTCTGGCAGTTTCGACTGAACGATTCGTGGGGACCACCGCAGAGGACGCACTTGGCAACCATTTCACAGCAGTTGCCGTGGTGGTGGCCCTCCTTGGCGCACTTGGCACACATTAGGGTTCTTGTACTGGAAAGCTTTGTGGCCGATCTGCTGGCAGTTGTAGCATTGTTCCGGTCGTATCCGACGTTCGAAGATTTCCGTGTATCCTGACTCTCCTCCGGCGTAGAAGAAGCTCTCGTTGAGCAGCCTCCTGGCGTCGCCGAGTTTCGTGACGTATACTACCATGGATCTATATGCTTTTCCGGCGTCTCTTCGGCTCAACTAGGCCAACTTGGCAATCTGTACTTCGTTTTCCTGGCCTAGGGCCTCTGCGGCTCCAGGAAGGACCTTTCCTTCGTAGTCGATGACAGCCGTACGGTTGACTTTGTCGACTTTGACTAGGTACAGCTGATCTCGAAGGACTCTTGTACTCGGCGTCTTCTTCGCTTCGACGATATCCTTAATTTTCTTTCCTTCCTCTTCGTTCCTGCCAATGATCCTGAGGCAGTTGATGCTTCCTCTGTCTCTGGTGACGGCAACGCAACGCCAGCTAGGCTGGTCGCCAGGCGCTCGTATTTCATTCTCAATGAGCTTGCGAAGTGCCACTGGTGTAGTCTCTCCGATGTGTTCCTCTAGAACCCTGGACGTATCCACTGTGCAGAACGCAGGTTCCGGCGTCGTCACCCCACCTGGGGAAGAGGCTGGGGTGGGAATGCTGACTGGAGGGGTCAGTCTGGCGACGTCCGCATACGCTGGTCGACCCGGTGTGGTTCCTTGAGCTCTCGTCATGGCGTGTAGCTGCAGCCTGGTGTGCTCGAGCTCGCTGCGACCCTGAGTGAGCTCCTCTCGCGCTTGCGCCAGCTCCCGAGCCAACTGGGCCGTCGTCATTTTGGCGACCTCTTCTGCAATATAGTCCTTGAGCTTTCTGAACTGCATCTGAACCTCCGCCTTGATGGTGTCCAATTTGTTGTTAAAGTTCTGATATGTGGCTTGTTCTGGGCCTCGCGTCTCGTCGCTCGCCTCTCGGCTGCTGCAGCGCGGATGTGTGATTCTTGTGATTTCTCGGCATTTTCTCATCGTCGTTTTCCTCCTCCTAGTCCGTATCTTTTTCTTGTAGAATTGACTGCATCGCCCTCGTCGTTTTCATCCTCTTGCGCTGCGGGCGGCGACGTCCCGCGCCTGGAGTTGCGGGATCGCCTCTCATGACGTCGATGACGTCTGAAGCGCCGCGCGCCGCACCAGGCATCTGGAAAAGACAGAATCCTCCACCAGGTGTCTCAAAAGATGAAACAAAGATCGATTTTGTAAATTCAAGTGGGTAGGTCTTTTTTCTTTCCCTAGTGGTGTATCAGGCGTGGTACCTCATCCCGATGTGAGAACATGGGTGGCGGAAATGGGTCATGCAGAGGGGGGGTGTGATGACCGCCGTAGCCGCCTGCGCGGGCCCTTTGCGGCTTCTTCCAGCGGGAAGTTTGACTGGCTGGAACATGTGTCGATGATTTTGGTGTGCCGATACCCTCAGTGTCCCAACTTGGCAGCCGCTGACCTCCGTTCGCTCATGCACCCAAGCTGCGTGGCGGTGCATGGCTGCCTGGCTGGCACTTGCCTGGGCGCGTATTCTACGAGCATTGCAGCGCAGCCTTGTGCGGCTGACGCTGGCTCCTGCTGCTACAAAAGCTTTATTATTCAAACCTCTCTTGGGCGCTGTGCATTTTAAAGCTTCTTCTCCATCTCATTCCGCATAAGAACTGTTCAAACGCGCTCGTTCCAATCCTAGCATCACGCCGAACCATGGAGGCCGACGACCGTGACCGACAACCCCGCGTTGAGGACGAAGAAGCAAGCGAGCCGGCAATTCCAACCGCCACAGTCATCGGGAAGGCCGTCGAGTTCGTCGAGGAAGATGGTGATGCGGGCTGGCCCCGCGCCGAGTCGAGGCCAAGATCGCAAGACCAGGCGAGCTCCACGTCCAGCCCGTGTGGACCGGACGTGGAGGAGCTGTCTGACGAGAGCTTTGGAATAGAAGAACGGCAATTGGTTCTTCAGACGATACGTCCTAATTCCAGCCGGGAGAGGGGCCGCCAATACAGCCCGGCCAGTGCCCCCAAACCCCCCCCGATCTGGTGCCCCCAACCCGGCAACTACAGCCCGTCTAGGATACCCCACCGCAGCAGGCTCCAAGACTACAGCCCGAGTACGTCCCACGACTCCAGCTGCGGCGATCTCGGCGGCGAGTACAGCCCGAGTTACACGAGCGAGAGCCGCTCGCGCTCTCCGAGCGAGGGGAGCATGCACGACATTGATTTCGATGAAAACGAGCCGAGGAGCCCCGAGGAGCCCCTGCCGCAGGAGTGGAGCCAACCACGCGCCGTCCTCGGGGACGGCACAGCGACTGAGTTACTTGTCGCCCAGTCGATAGAGCACAGAGTGTCCAAGGCCGGATCGGAAAAGATCGTCCTTGTCTCTTCTCCCCCGAGGCCCCCGCCCTTATCTGCGCCCGCCGGCCAGGGGCGGGAGGAGTCTCGGGAACACTTCCGATGGCTGTGAGTCCAGACCACGTCTCGCCCAATTCTGACCAACCAGCAGCCGCTGATCTTGGGCCAGACACGTCCAGCCCAAAACATCGAGGGGCGATGTTGAGCATGCCTTTCAGATGTTAGAGGTGAGCTGCGAGAAGTATCTTTCCCAGATGGTCGGCCGAGGCCGGGCTAACCTGCGAGGCACACAGCGGTTCGTTCTCAACTGCCCATTCATCTCGGCGCGGATCCGGCCCGCCGCTCTGCTGTTCCTCAGGGGCTCCGCATGGAAGGAGGCCAAACTGGCGGAAAGCGTGGCCTCGGGGGGGCGGGCACTGAAATACTCCAGGAGAGAGACGCTGGCGTCGGCCACCCACCAGCACCAGCGCCAGAGCCTGCATCTGTCAGCAACGCAAGTGCTCTTTTTCGGACCATTGGGGGAGGCCCGCTCATATACTCGCACCTTGCTGAGAGCTACTCGCGGATATGACGTCGGGAATGATCGCGAACTGTCACAGGTTGCGCGCAAGATGGGGGCGGGAGGCGCCCGTGACGTCCTGCAAGCTGCTACGTTGTGGTCCTTAAGCGTCGGTCCCGGTACGTGGAGCCGACCGCACGAGTTAGCTGTGTTCACCGTAGGGCGAAAACTAACTAGGGGCTCTAGGGGTGATGATAACGCTCTGTTGCCTGCCTGCGGCCGATCTTTGCGGAGACTTGATCAAGGTCGACGACAGGGCCGGCAATGGGTTCTACACCATCCAGGTCAAGCTGCACGATAGCGAGTTCTGCTGCAACATCGTGATTGACCCTGACTGCAGCTACGTGGTAAGGCGTGGGCATAGAACCACTCGGTGTTGTTGCCCCCTGGCTGAGCCGTGACTGACCCAACCGTATTAGGACTTTCTGCAGCATGCCATTGCAGCCGCCACGTCGGGCACCCGGAGGCAGGACGCCACAACGTACGATCTGCTTTACGACGCTCACACATCGGACGATGCCGAGAAAGGCGGGCAGCTCGAGTTCTTGACTCCTTTGAAGTGGCTCAAACTCTTGGCTTCCGACGGGGTCGAGAGCCACACGTTCTACTTGAAGCAGAAGTTCAGGGCTCGGTCACGCTCCAGGAGGCTATACCATCACCGGCGTTCCTCAAGTAGGAATAGGAGACGCAGCTACCGAGAGCCACCGTCCCGCCTTTTAGACCCACCGCCGATGCCAACGCAATACGGGTATTCGGGGCCTGCCGGCAGGGAAGAGAGCCACAAGAAAAAGGCGCTGGTTGGCTGGGGAAAACATTCAAGAGCTGTCGGCAGGACGGGTGACGCTGCGACAAGGCCCGAGCCAGCATTCGTCGGCAACCCTCGTGAGAATCAGAGCGGCTTGGACAGCGGCCAGCCGCAGCAGATCCGCACTGTTCCCCGCCATGTGTGGCGTGATAACTCCCCAGGCCCCGGTACTCGCGGGCGCAGGGCAGCTCCTCCACGGCCAAGACGGCCGCGATCCGACTCGGACAGCGGCGATACACCGACCGCGGAACAAGAAGCGCCGCCGCTGGATGCTTCCGGCGCCGTCAGCGTGCCACCTTTTTTTGCCTGGCGCCTCAAAAGCGACAAGTACGACGTGGGCGGGGATCAAGGTGATAGTACACGCCCGGCAACAGCCGACACGATCCATAATGTGCTCCGCATCCTCCGCAAAATCAACGACTCCCTTCTGTCTAGCGAGTTGGAGATCGGAGGGGTTTATTCCCAAGCCTACAAATGCACCGAGGAGAATCTGCTGAAGCGCCACCCCGAACTGGCAAGGGAGATGTTCCCGGCAAGTCCGACGGCGGCTGCAAAGTCGAATATTTCGGGTTCGGCGCGGGGGGGTGTGGGTCAGGACGAGCAAACCGATCGGGAGGGTTCAACCGGGAACGGCGATAACAGGCAACCACCGGCTCCGTCCCAACCGCCGTCGGCAGAAGTTGACGATGCGAACCAGCAGACAGAAACAGCCCGACACGAGAAGACGGTGCCCTCGACATCTCCAGCCGGCACACAAGGCCCAGCAGGCCGTTCGGCTTCTATCACGATGATGCACCCCGCCGACGTACTTGGCAGGCAGCTACTGGAGATTTCCCAAACCATCATCGGCCGATTCCTGCCCAAAGACGAGCCCTCGGCTTCTCATGTCGTGTGTGAGCGGTTCTGGGGCAGCGTGGACGAGGCCATCCGGGTAAGCGCCCAGCCAAGGAAGCGTCACAGCAAGAAGCTGACCGTTGATCCCAGCAAATCCGGTGGTCCACTGAACCGTCGGGCGCATTGTGGACAGTCCGAGACTTCGACACCATGTCCGGCGCCGGAAGCGGGGGCGTCATGGTGAAGAAGCCGCACGCCGGCTGCACGGCATGTCGCTCCCCAGCCACGAAATATCCGTCGGCATCGGCGGCACTCGAGCACCTCCACGCTGAACACCTCGAGTGTTCCTTCGGAGAGTCGCCCGCGGGCAGAACACAGGACAGGCCGCACGACGACCCTTGCTACGCATACATCAAGTCGCTGGCCGACACGCACGCGAACGAACCGGAGATCGAGCGCATAGCAAACGAGTTCATAGACCACCTTTCGGACTTCTCGGGCAGCCTTAGCAAGATACAGTGGCTCGTCGCCACCAACTTGCCACGCAGTTCCCCGAGAGGCCGAACGGGGCTGCACTCCTACCAGCCCCCTACCGCGGCGACGCGCCAGCCGCAGCTCCACAGGAGCCTCGTGCATGCCTTCGACGATATCGTGGCTTACTACATTCTCCAGGCCAAACGAATCTCGCTACAGAACCGCGGGATCGGGCTCAATATGCGCGACAAAGTGCAAGAGAGCCTCCAGGCCCTAGCTCGGAGCACGAGCCTAGGCTTCCACTGCCGCGATGCGCGCGCCCATGTGCAGAGCTACTTGCAACAAGCCCGGCGCGACGTCATCCTCTCACGGGGCGGCAACGACACCGACACGGCGCTGGGCGTCCAGGCGTTCGACAGAACTTCGTTCGTGCGCGCGCTCGTCCTGTCGGCCGTCGACACCCCCTTCTCGGCGCCGCTGGTCCAGAAAAAGCCCCGCGGCCCGCAGGGCCCCGAGTGGGAGGTTCTTGGCATGTACAGCGAGTACAATAAACGGCTGCACGTCGAGGCCGCCCGCCGGCCCCGACGCCGCCTGTTCCTCGAAATCCACGCGCTCGAGGACGAATTGGAGTCGCTCGAAGAGCTCTTGGACGGCAACCTGTACTTGATCCAGTGGTAAGCGCACCATGCCGGGGGAGGGAGGCTGACCGTCTGATCTTATCCGAACACGGGGGGGCTGACAACGAGAGCACGGGTAGGACCTTATCAGAGTTTCCCCACTCCGACTCGGCTTTCACCAACAATCGACAGCGTTTGGCCCCTGCCTACAGAGAATGGAAGCGTCAATACCGCGAGGAGCGGACCATGGAGGCGGAGCGGCACTACCTGCTGAGCCGGAAGGACGCGCTGGAGGCCAAGCTGGACGAGGTGGCAAGACTCCAGAAATCCGCGAGTGCGCTGCGGGAGCGCGTGGGTCAGCTGATCGAGATCATGGACGAGGACCACGGCAAGGCCATCCGCGTCTTCACCATCGTCACAGTGCTGTTCCTGCCCATGTATGTGCAAACAAAGTGAGCTGGCATGAGCAATGGCTGACCGTGCTGCAGGACCTTCGTCTCCGGCTTCCTCGGCATGAACACGGCCGACATCCGCGACATGGATGCGAGCCAGTCCCTGTACTGGACCGTCGCCATCCCCGTCACCGTCACCGTGCTGGCCGTGGCGTTTGTCTACGGCTACAAGGGCGACGAGATTGGCGATTGGATCCACGACAGGATCCGTGCCCGGAACGACACGTGGTTGTCGAGACCGGCCGAGGTGGCGGAGACCAGGAAGCCGCCGATTTGCACCCACGAAGTGTGGAGGGCCGCACGAAACTCGGTCCGGCGTCGGAGCAGGAGGTCAGACCCGAACGTGATGAGAAGGCCGACGTTCCAGAGCGATACGGTGCCTTAGGGCTGCGCTGCAACGTGCTCCTGGGATGTGGGGTGCAGGTCGTCAAGCGGGGGGTCAGGGGAAAACCCCAACACGTTAAGCCACGCGAGGACAACTTGTCTACAGCTGCCGGTGGCACTCCATCTTCGGGGTTCGCAGTCGACTGGTCCTGGCCCTGATATGACTGTACGACATGCTCCTTGCGAATGTGCTCTCTGCTGGTCGTTAGATACCATGTGCCCATATCGGAGAGAAATACTTACATCAGCTGGCTGCTCACCATCGACGCGCCCTCCAAACACGAGGTGGTTGCGGAGCGGGTATATCTTCAGCACGCTGATATAGCGCGAGAAGAATGACGATGATATCTGCTGCTGTCGCTTCGACCTTCACGTACAACGTGTTGATCTCCAGGTTAAGCGTGAACGACAGCTTGAGAAGAATCCACTGGCGAGGCACTAGTCAGTAAAGCATACTAATATAGGAGCGGGCAGAGTGCGAGGAAGAGAAAGGCCACGAGGAAGGCTAATTATCGGGATACAATGAAGCGCGAGGGTATTGAGAAGGCTGAAAGGGAATGCATCCTGTCAGGCCTTACATACCTTGACAATTAGATAGGCGGGCCCATCACATTTTTCGCCTTCTTACCCCTACCTCAGAAAAAGCTGGTTGGCCTCATCGTATTTCTCCCCGCCCCGCAGCGCTCTCCGCTCGCCACGGAGGACCTTGAAATCGGCCGCTGCGACGAGCCTCTGCCAAACCTCGATGATACTGTAGGCGGAGTTGAGCGTACGGACCATAGCCCGCTCCTTTGGTCCTAACACGCCACGTTCCTTGACGGACTTTTCCACATATTTATACAGAAAGACTTGGACTAGCGCTTGAAGCCTTAGGGCTGATAGGTCTCGAGCGATGTCTGCCCAGAAGCGGTAGGGGTCGACATTACAACAGTTTACTCAGTTAGTACCAGTTTTAGGCTCGATGGTAGGCCATATACTTCTAGAGAGTGTTGTAGCTATCGATTTCACCTTCTTTTTTCTTGGTAAGTCCACAGAAACTTTATGAAATAATGAAATTAGTGACATGTCAGTCAGGGAAGCCTGGGAAGGGGGGGAAAGACGATATACTTGGTCCAGGCAATCTATATCCTATCGCGCTCCGCGCGCGTACCTGGAGCAACGAAGAGCTGCTCGTTACCGTCCTCCTCTGTAGCACTGTCCAAGTAATCCTGGAGGAGCGTATTGATGCTATCCTGGTCCACCGCAGAGAAGCGCAGCTGTTGTTGTACCGTCATGGTGAGCTAGAGCCAAGGAGTACGTCAGGAGTAGCAAGAATGATGAGAAAGAGAGGAGGGAATTCTGGGCTTGGGAGAAGAAGAGAGAAGGGAGGCTCCGACGGCACGAGCGAGCCAGCACCGAGCTTGGAGCGGTTGGTTAGCATCCTCGACGGCAGCCCCGAATGACCGCGCCAACATTCTGGCTCTGGGTGGGTGGTCGTGCCTGGTGGTGCACAGACCACCACGACACCAGCTTCCACCCACCTGCGGGCTCAGCCAGCCATCCCTCCATCTTCCATCGCTCGTTCAGTACACACGCACAGAGCAATACGATCGCCGTGTTGCTCACCCACAGCCTCGTCTGCACCGACAGGGGACAGGGGACAGAATCCTGGCGCCGAAAATGCATCTCCGACGCGAACGCGCGGGAGGCGTCCCGGAGGAACTCGGTAGGGGTGAACGAAGTAGAATGGGCGACGCATTCCAGCCCCCGTCGCCGGCGCCGTTTGTAGGCGTTACAGAGGCGCAGACGGTGCGGAACGCGAACAGGATTACGTCCAGCAAAACTTCAGGCGAATAAGGAAGTCGGGTCTGCCGAGTCATCATTCGCAGCCGTACACCAGCCGAGATTTTGGGATTTGGCTCTCGGTTGGGCTCTACTCGTGGCCCTCCTCCTACCAACGATCATCAACTTGGTTTTTTCTCACCTGCCACTCAACTACAGACTCGGCGACAAGCCATCAATTGACCTTGGCCTTCTGCTCGGGGCAATACCGTCTAATGTCACCGGGTTCGCGTGGCTGGGGTGGATCGTTGGAGTATGTTTTTGCAACCCTTGATGTTCGCGTTTGTGGGATGGGATTGTGCGGCGGTCAGTTTTCTTGGGCTGCTTTTCTTGGGTTGCCCTTGGTCTGAAAGAGCTGCTCCTAGGAAGAAGTATCGCTATGAAGTGATAGTTAGTAAGTAGGTAGGCACCGACTTATGTCGGTCATCGAACCCCAGCTTCTCGACTAATAATTCATTCCATAATTATTACGTCTGAGCGTTGGCCACGGGGCAATGGTGGAACAAATCTTTGGTGTCACTTGGTCTTCTTATAGCTCTGCCATTACTGTCTTGACAACTCGGCATAGATGGCCATCTCGAACTCCACCGACTGAACTCCGCAACGTGTACAAAATAACGAGAAGTCCGCGTGGCGAGTGGAGATTTGGGTGGAACCAACCACATGGCTCCAGCTCACGGTCTCGCCCGTCAATATTCGAGGTGAGTGGGTCAGTTAGGGGTGAGCACGGCCGCAACGAATGTCAAATTTTGAAGCTGCGTACCATGGTTCTCCTGTCTCTTTAATTACTATGTTGATAACTTTCGGAAAGAGCGCGTGGCGTTCTAGCTCAGTCGGGTATTTCCCGCTCGCTAGAACTTTGGTCAAAGAACCTACCATACGGAGCACGCGGCCAAAAGTCATCACCCTTCAGCTGCCAAGCCTATGCCCTTGTCAACGTGCGACAGAGCATAGCAGTTTTAGCCATACTGTATTCTTTCAGGGAGCAGTCGCTAAGTTATAGGGTGGTAAGCACTAAACTTATAGTGGAAAGGCGCTAAAGTTGTAGGGGTAAGGCGCTGAATTAACGAAAGGGCTGACAAGAGGAGTAAGTCTTGGCACACTGTATGCCCAGACCCTGGCAAAGTAGCGCAGGGTGATGACTTTTGGCCGCGTGCTCCGTACATCCCAATTCTGACAGCCGACGGGAAGTGGGAAGCTGGATCTAACGTGATCGGAAATGGGCAAGATCGTCGTCACGTCTTGGGTCCGACGAGTCAAGCGCTAACGCTATCGACGAAATATGGAACCGCTTGTCCAAACCGAGCACTCAGCTGTGAGCGGGAAGGAAGCGTTCTAGGCCCAAATGGACAAACAAAATCAATTTCAGTCAAAAAAGGACAGGAGAATCGGCTTGGCATCACGGAGACCCGGCTCTCTGGGACCTGACTCCCTGCCAGGTTCATGTTGATAAATAATGATACACCAAGCGTGCTTCCCCACTTGATGCTTTCCCTCCCTCCTCGTTCCTGGTAGCCATTTGTTGAAGCCGGCCGTTGTACTCGGCCGTTTCAGCCACTCGCTCCATTCACTCGTTACAGTCACTCGTTTCTTTCAAAGCTCCTCCTCTTAAAATGGTGTCCTTCAAGACGGGCGGCCTGCGCTTGCTGCAGGCTGCTGCCCTGGCCTCCAACGCAGCGGCCCGGTGCACGCGATGCAGTCCCTTGGACAAACTCCTGGTGCTCTTCGGAGAGCAGGACCAGTCCGAGGTTGCGCCCTTCTGCGCCACGTTTTTAGGTATCCAGGCCTCGACTGTCGAGGCCACCGTCACCGTCACCCCTACCGAGTATGTCTCCCATCTTCCCCCGTGTCTAGACTCCATCTCGAACCGAGTTTAACACCGCGCTATGCAACAGCGTCGCCTCGCTCACCACGACCGTCGTGGTCACCGACGTCTCCACCGTCTTTGAAGAAATCATCACCGTGACCGTGCCTGCTCCCACGCCCAAAAAGAAAGCCAAGCGGTCCATCGAATACCCCGGCTGGCTGCCCTCAACGTACGACACATCCCGTGTCTCTTCGGCCTGCCAATGCCTCAGCATTGCCCCCTCTGCCACAACCGTCACCGTCAGCGCCACTGCCGAGGCTGTCACTGTCACCGAGCATGCAACGGTGACGGAGACCACGACTAGCACCCTCGTCACCATCGGCATTGTGACAGTGACAGCGACCCCGACCCCGACCCCGACGCCCACGGCGAATCCCAACCCGCAACATGTCAAGATTGCAGTGTATCGAGTGAGCACCGGACAGCGAGACGGCTACATATACCTGAGCAACGGCCCGGCTATTACTACCGATGTCAATGCAGCGATCACCGTGGATATCACCTCGACGGGCGGTGCATCGACGCTCCGACTCACTCCGGCAGGAAGCAGCGTTGCTCTGGGGTTCAGTGTAGCCGCTAGCCAGGAGCTCAAGAATTCCTACGGTAGCGTGATTACCGGCACGCCTAGTAAGTGATTTGGTCCTCCGATTCAAAGCTACCTGTCCTCTGACAAGTATTCTAGCACCGCCCGGCTCATTTCCGGTGACGTCCGGCACTGAAGTCTACGAAACAGATATTGTATGTCTTGGGCCTCGAAAGAAGGCAACATTGAGGGACACCAGCTGACGCTTCTGCAGTGGACCGTGGACACGGAAACGTCGTTGATCGGATGGAAATGGATCGCCAGGGATGGATCCGTCTCGCCCCTCGCCCTCTATCGTGTCGGTGGCCGCCTGTATCCCGTTGGCAGCCTCACGGCCTTCAATACTGCCACGGGTGGAGTGTCTTCAGCCAGCAAATACGAAGTCACGCTGAAGTACGAGCTGGTTGCTTAGAGGCAGGCACGGCTAAAGTAGGTCGGTAGCATTTGGGTTTAGATTCTAAGGTACCGTACCTAGGTAGCCGATATCAACTTTCCCTGGGTACATTGACTCCCCAAATCTCATAATCATCTCGCTAATACTCCCACCCAACCTTTCATCACAACCGCTCAACGTCATGGCTTGCGTCCCCGGCTCACGCTTCCCGCCGAGAGCGGCCGATGCCTGGAGCAATTTCGCAAGTGCGCACTATTCTGGCGTGAATGTGTACGAAGAGGGTTTGAGTGAGATTGAAGGGGGCGAGTTGGGGGAGGATTCTATAAACACACACAGCGCATGTGTTTGTACTTTTTACTTTTCCCTCTTCTCTCAGCCTTCAATGAGCAGAATTGAGTAATATTTGCAGTGCTTCCGATCCTCGCATCGTATTGCTTGTCCCTCAGATTCGAAAGCTAAAGAGAAGAGGGAAAACTAAAAAGTGCCTATTTTAGGCACACACGCTGCGTGGAAAACGTCGACTGGGAGCACGGAGGCTACTGGCCGGCATTCTCAGAGTCTTTTGTTTCGGGATCCACGGCCTTCAGGGGCGCAGGTGTCCACCGACTTTGGTAAGTTTTCGGAAATTACACATCCCTACACTACAGAACACCGCATTAGGGCGGTAACGTCGGGAACGTCCCGATGTTCCCGAAATAGCCGGGAACATCATGTACTTCCCGCCAAGGCAGACAAGAACAGGAACTCCACCTCGAGAGCTCCCGTGTAGTTTGTGATATAATAAAAACGAACGCAGCTGAGACCGATTGTGCTTTGTGAAATATCTCCTTTGCCTTACAACGTGCTCTTTTCCTTTTCGGGTTTATTTGATTACTAGAACACACAAACAACCCAAAAATGCCCAGCCCCACATCTTCGGCTCCAAACAAGCCCCTCCAGCTCGCCATCGTTGGCGGCGGAATCGGCGGCCTCACATTTCTTCTCGGTCTTCTCGACCACACATCACGAGACTACATCCAACCATGTCTCTACGAACAAGCGCCTGCGTTTGGTGAAATCGGCGCCGGCGTAGCATTTGGCTCCAACTCCATCAGGGCCATGGAGCTTCTCAAGCCAGAGATCGCCGCAGCCTACAACAAACACGCCACCTTCCAGACCGACGCCAACTCTCGCAAATCGAAGGTCTGGTCATCTTACTCCATGGGAATGGATGGCAAGGGCAACAACCAACACAAGTCAGGAGATCACATCCACGATGTTCGGGTTTCCATTGAAAGGAGCAGTGTTCATCGGGCACGCTTCTTGGATGCCATGGTTGAGCTCCTCCCGGACGGATATGTGAGCTTCGGGAAGAAGCTTGTCGACCTCGTTGAGGATGACGCCGCACAGACTGTCACTCTAGTTTTCGAGGATGGAACGAGAGCGGAGGCGGATTGCGTCATTGCATGCGACGGCATCAAGTCGCGGGTGCGCCAGGTTCTGCTCCCCAACGAAGCAGCCAAGGATGCGGTTTTCACCGGAAAGTACGCCTACAGAGGCTTGATCCCCATGGATCAGGCTGTGGCGGCCCTGGGAGAGAGGGCGGCGCAGAATGCTCAGTTTTACTGGGGCTACGACGGGCACGTCCTCACCTTCCCCATCGAACACGGCAAGACAATGAATGTCGTCGCTTTCAGCACGAAAAAGGATGGAGTATGGGACCACGGCGCACGATGGGTCCTGCCAGGCGACAGGGAGTCGATGATGCGTGATTTCGAGGGTTGGGGCAAAGACGTGCGTGCGATTCTCGACATGATGACCCAGACGGACATTTGGGCTCTGTTTGATCACCCTCCGGCAAGCACCTTCTACAGGAAGGGTGGGATATGTTTGCTTGGAGATGCTGCTCATGCCAGCACCCCACACCAGGGATCCGGCTCGGGCATGGCAATCGAGGACGCCCTTGTTCTGACTCAACTGCTTCGCGAGGTCAAGGAAAAGTCGCAGCTGGAGAAGGCATTCAAGGCCTATGACGCGGTCAGGCGGGAGAGGACTCAAAAGCTCGTCACTACTAGCAGGGACGCAGGTACTCTCTACGAGTTCCAGAAGCCTGGTGTTGGTGATGATGTGGACAAAGCGCGAGCCGATCTGGACGGCCGGATGCGGTGGGTGTGGGACCTGGATTTGCAGCAGCATGTGGAGGAAGCGAAAAAGTTATTCAGGGCTTATTAGAGCAGGAGGGTCGGTCCAGTGGACAGGAATTCCATGGAAAAGGTGCAAGCGAATGCCTTTTTTTCTTTTTTTTTCTTTTTTTTTTTGGAAGGGGGGGGGGGGCATCCAGTCTATTGCTTGTAATCATACCTCATCTTCAACCATGCTTCTTGCTCCAGAATTGGGGTGGACCCCTGCACTCGCCACCTCGCTGCTCGAAGCGCTGTGATTAACGGGTCCTGCGGCTTTATTTTCCCGGCAAATGCAGATCCAGCTACCGAGACGCAGCGAGGGAATCCCCGCACACAGGCCCACCAAGCATACTTAATCTACCCCCAAGATTTCCGATTGCAACGTCAACAATATACCTTCGTGCTTCTCTTTTGAGCATGCCCCTAACGCAAACCAATACGGATTGGCCGCGTCCCATCCAGAAATACCCGTGTCCCACGCCTACGTCCCATTCAGAAATGTCTGCATCACGTCCGGGGGTTCCGGAGGTTCTGGCAGCCCCTACAGAAACGCCGGCGTCTCATGCGGGCAGTGAAGAGAGACGGTCCAAGAGGCGGCGGATTGCACTCGCGTGTATTTCATGTCGTGCGCGGAAGACAAAATGCGATGGAGGTCGGCCCTCGTGCAATGTCTGCCTCGATATGGAGTTCGACTGCAAATACACCAAACGCGCCCCCCAGACATCGGTGGCGGACCCTACTGAGAACCAAGAGTGAGAATGTGCCCCTTCTCCTGCAGCCCTGTCAGTGGATTCACTTCTTAACAATGTTAGGTCCGACCCCGATCTCAAAAGAAGGCTAGACGCCATGGAGAGCGTCCTGCGGTCTGTTTTGACTGGGATCCGACAGAACGAACGTGACGATGACCAGGTTGGCTCACCAAGTTGTCATTGCCGACATGACAACACGGAACCATCCGCCGTAAGGGACGCCAGCACGACACCTATGTCTGTGGCTGCTAGTCACAAAACTCATTTCATCGCAAAACAGTCACCGGAGGTGATTACCACTCAGAAGGATACCGTCGATGGCATGGGCCTGGTCACATTTGCTCACGAAGACGTTTCCACCTTTTTCGGTCTGTTTGATCCTTTCCAATTGCCGTGCTATTCGTCCCTTGTCTTACATTTCAA
>FTEL01010590.1_pt1 | contig 15577 bp, 21 predicted proteins | sample 1658911 | NCBI WGS metagenome assembly FTEL01 (sample SAMEA3914869, study PRJEB12502) | metagenome | biome: forest; material: soil | place: USA | collected 2012-03-12 | depth 0.1 m
CAGCTCATTTTCGGGAGAGAGGCTGTTGAACTGCTCGGCAAGGACGGCCGCGAACCGAGGATCATCGAGGTAGGTCGGATTGATCGCTCCGGAGCCGATAAGAATGTCTTTCTTGACCGCCTCCTCCCTCAGCGTGGTGGTTCGGGTGCTGGGGATTCCGCATGATGCTTCGGCCGTGGCGAGCAGCGCGATGATGAGTGTCACGGCCTTCATGGTTCTGGTCAACCAGACGTCCTGTCTCCTCGGTACTCAGTGGTGAGTGTCGTGCAACTTCCGTTCCAGCATCCTTGGGGGCTTTATAGATCGTAAGAAACTGAAGACGAGGCTGTGTTTCGATGCCGTGGACGCAGCCGTTCCTTGATCCCCAGTAAATTGGGATCCTTAGAGTGAAGAACGAGAAACGAGAGCGAGAGAGACCCTGCTCTTCTCCACCGAGGCTCGTTCAGTGGTGCAACCGACGGATGCCTGAGGTGGTTATTTAAACCACCATTGAACCTGTCGTAAGATTGTGGTAAGCATAAATGCGCGAGAATGAATATGTGCTGTTGTTGTTGTGGGGTTTAATGAGAAGAGCTGGTGGATATGCGTAATAAACGAGACCGGAAACGAGATACGAGAACGAGAAACGAAAACTTCGTTCCCGCCCTGAAGCCCGTGCGCGACGACGTCCTCGGAATCTGGGCCACGCTGAAAGATCTTGCGACGGAAACGGAGAAGGCAGCATAGCAGTTTCACCGCGACAAGTTGCACCTCGACGATGGAGAGCTATTACTTGTTCAACGTTGACCGCGGGCTCGAAGAAATCGGGCTGGAGGAGTCGAAGAAGAAGAAGGAGATTGCAGCCGCGACACGGCGCTAACGTATGTCGAGTCGCAGGCCGTCTCCAAGCAGATGAGGGCGTGCGCGAACAATATCGCAGGACGAGAATGTTAGTTGATCCTTACATTGGAGATGTTAGACAGTGAAGGCATTGTCGTTTTCTTCTTAGGCTTAGCATTTAATACGAAAGCCTAATGGTATAGATTAGCTTAGCATAGGTAGCGGGGCAAGAATATAGTGGCCTATGCCCCCATATAGGACCACTACTCCATTATGTGTACCGCGCTTCCGTCCTTGATTGAAGCATCCCTCTACTGGCACCATACTGATTTATACCACGACTTCGTTGTTTTCTGCAGATTACTGCATCACAAGCTCAGGGCTTCCACACTCGACCATCAAACACGGTCCGTTTGAGAGACTTCAGGTAATTGTGTTGAAGACTCGAGATGTCCATTGACTGTGATGAGTGGAAATGAATTGGAGATGAGATATTATTTATGTTACGGGAGAAATAAACACCAAAGAGTGTCTGTCCTGATCAGAGACGCGTTGTTCTTTCCGAAGTAATTATTCGTGAGGACTTTCCGGCCAACGGCTGGTGGGAGACGGACGGGACACTTGGGGCACTTTTGTTTTTGTCTCAACTACCGCCTTACCATGGATGATATCGGTCTTGACCCAGAGTATCTCCGCGTACATGCCGTAAAGGAGGACGAAGACTGGTCTTGAAACCCATCATGGTAACCGGGGAACGTCGCAAAAGGGCCAATGGCAATGCTGGAGGGTTATAGCAGCTGCCCAGTCAACCATGCCGCTGACTTGTCTGAGGATCCGGTCCAAGGCTTTGTCTCTCAATCGCCACATATTAGCTGCCGCAGCATTTGGCCCCGAGACTCCTGGCAAGAGGGAGATGAAAATTGCATTCCAGGTACCTATTTAAATCAAGAATTAAGTGCCATAATTCAACTCCTTCTTCAAGTCAACAAGAACCCAACCCTCTGAGATGCCCAAGCCCATCTCCCTTCCCTTCGAGCCACTGGACTCCAACTGATAACACCTACGTACACTTTGCGCCCGGCAGACATCTTCCGTTCCCATCACTCCCTGTACCTCCCACCCCCCCCTCATCGCTGGCCTAACACTCCCTGCTGTACGTCGGCATGTTGGCTCTCACACCCGCCACGTAGGTCGCCGCGGTCGTGTAGCACAGGGGCCTCTTCCACCAGCTCCTGCTAGCACAATAACTTCTCAAGTCCCGGTTGAACTGGTCATCGATCTTGTTTCTGCCCGCTGCGCAGAACCGCTTCTGGTCGCGGTAGTTCTTGTAGCCGAAGTCGTGCCGCTGGCAGCTCCGCTTGAAGTCGAAATTCCAGGGGTGGTCGGGCGCCAGGGTGCAGGCGTCGGCGCTCGGCGACGGCCAGAAGAGGTACGGCGGGTTCTTGGAGTTCATGGCTGCAAGGAAGGTCGCCATGGGGGTGGAGAAGAGCCATTTGTCCGTTTCTGCGGTGACGTCGACCCCGGGCGGGGGGGCAGACTGGCGGAGAGTGAGCGCGTCAGAGGCAGGAGGGGGCTCAGTCACCGGCAATGCAGTAGTGAAACCGAGGTAGGAGAAGAGAAGGAGAGAGCTGGTGGTAAGACGCATCTTAGCTTTGCACGGGCGTTGTAGTGCTTTCTGAGGTATGCGTATCAACTGTTGGCTCTTATGAAGAAAGAAAGTCAAATGCTGGCTGAGAAAAAGGGCAGTTCAAGAGGTTGATCAGCGTCGTTGCCCGGGTTTAAGTGCAAATTCTGAACTGCGATTTTCCAACCTCCTTTACGGTGCGAAGCCTTCGAACCCTACTGACAACCCCGCGGCTTCAGCTTGGGCTGATTTCCCTCTGATCTCCTCCCTGATTTTCCTCCCCTGGATCCGCGGAAATGTAGTTGTCAAGATAGAGACGGTGGCTTAGATCTGCCCAACTGCACTCTGTCGGAGAGATCTCGTGAGCGCCAGCCGCTCTCGAGGCCTCCACACTCGCCCGATAGCAGCCACAAACATGGTCCGTTTAAGATACCTGGCTAACTATTCTGAACACGCGGGAGCCGTGGACTCTCAGCAGAGACTCCCATTGACCGCCATAAGTGTAAATGAGTTAGAAAAAAAGATACCACCCAGACCGACACACTCGCCGGGGGCTCAGATCGCAATCCACTATCCCTGGGCTGTTTTCTTCATGCCATAGCAAAAGGAAGTAACACCAAAGAGTGCCTGTTCTGAATGATCACAAGCTGCTCCCACAAAAGGCCCTCTGTCCTTCAGCCGCACTAACACCGACGCCACCGCCCATTCAGACAACAACAGACACCCGCCAAGAAACCGTTGCGATCTTCTTGGCACGCCGAAAGTCTTGGCCCGGCGGTGTGATTGACGAGAAGATGCCTTGCCAGCTACCTGTATCATGTCGTTGGCTTCAGCCCTCGGACAGCTCTGAAACCACTTTGAAGGCGTTGTCATCTCCATGTCTGGCCGGAGGCCTCGCGCTTCAGCCATGTGAGCGGAGAGAAGATGCTTTCCAAACTCAAGACTCTATGTCACTTGTCTCAGCCCTCGGAGAACTCTAAGAGAGGCTTGCAAAGTGTTACCGTTTCAATGGTATCGCCGAAGGCGTCGTGTCCAAGGCCTCTCACTGTGATTACATGAATGAGCCCTTGCACAGCAGTGAGGGAGGGCTGTAAAACGTTGCCATTGTACTGGTTGCCCCGAAGTCTGGCCAAGCCGTGTCAGTGTCGACAAGATGCCTTGCGAGCTGCATGTGCCACTAGCAAAGCACCCCTTCTGTTACTTTTAAGAGTATACGTGTGGTTTTTGACCTAAACAGGAAACCTCCGTCCAGGGGGTCCGGAAACTGACCTCTTCCGCTTCTACACTCGCTTTCTTTTGCTTTCTTTTCCTTCTTTTTTCTTGTCTTGGATGATTGTCACACCTCGATCCCCACTCGATGGCGCAGCAGCCGGGGACAGAGCCGACATAACGCACCGTGGACTCCCAGATCCCACGCTGCGACCCAGACTCATCGTGGATGTCGATACCGGGCTTCAGAGTGAACTGGAGGACGTTGAGGATCCGGGTTTTCGGCCCCTCATCTTCCTCTCCTGGGCGGATCCGTCGCCACAGCATACCGTCGACAGCGGGACCAAAGCGTCGAGTCGTATTGCGTCGCGCCTCTAACCGAAATTGACGCCCTTCTCGGAGCACCTGCCTGCCGGACGTAGTCGTGGAGGAGGTCGGACCATGGCGGGTGGAGAAGGATCCGATGTGAAGATGATGCCGGCCGTGGCAAAAGTGATGGGCGATAATGAACGGGAAGAGAACATTTCCAGCAATCAGAGATGTAGCGAGCGTCGTTGGTGTCGAAGATTTGTTCAAGTCAGATCGGTGTGGATGTCAGGTCCCCACGAGACCCACGGACCTACAAGATCCAGCCGCTCTGGCCTCCTTCGCAGTGTTACACTTTCATCACGGTTGCGGAATTGTTGCGAAACTTTTGCTTGCTTTTATTTTTGGTAGTGTTTAAAGTTGAAACTTGTCTGGAGGGGGGGGGGGAATGTTCCCTTCTGACTTTCAACTTTCACTTCCGCTTTTGACACCTTACTCGGTCGAAAATGTCGCGTCAGAGGAACTTGATGCAGGAGATCTCAAAGTAAGCATTCTGGAACCCTCGGCGGCAATTATCAGTATCCGGCATCTACCAGCCTATCCTGTATACTTCTCTCCGCCTGTGCAAGGAGAAATCTGCATGCAGCAACGGGGAGACACTGCCAGCGCTGCGACTTCATGCGCAAGTGTTTGCTTTGGCCGACATGTACCATGTGAACCATTTGCAAGAACTGGCTGTCACCAAGTATAGCAAGGCGCTGAAAGCCATTCCCGACATCGAAAACCTCCTCGAATCGATCCCAGATGTCTATCATCTGGCCCCCAGCTCTGTTCGGGCCCTTCGGGACAAGGTCATCATCGCTTTTCGGACGCTTCTGATGCGGGCAGAAGCGCCCCGCCAGCCTAGCTGTTGCTCTGATGTTAAATCATCCGGGGATGAGGGCGAAGCAACTGTCGACGCTCTGATGACGGCCTACGACCTTGCGGCTGACACGCCGGAGTTTGCGAAGGATCTTATTTTCTCGTACATCCGCAGCCCGTTGCTGGGATATTGCAGTTGCAAGCCGGACTGTCTTCAGCCAACGGAGGCTCTGCTGATGAAGTGTCTTGCGTGTGGCAAGGGAGGGGCTCTCAATTATTCGCAAGGCAGGCTGAAAGCCGCGTATATCTCTGGTGGTACATTCTGACTAAAACGAACGATGGAGTGTCGACATCCCGTTGACCTGACTTTTATACGGCTTATGAGCTCTGGAATGACCGCTTATGAGCTTCGAAAGCGCAGTGGTGGAAGGACCGCCGGAAATTTGTCGAGGCGGACGAGGCGAAAGAGGCGGAAGGGGTTGAGATGTTTAAGGCTGCGGTGCGAGATCTCGTCGACTAGTGAAACCATGACTTGCGCGAAGACATCACGATGAGACTGGATTCGGTGACATCAACGAATCGCGGCGCTCAGCTGGGGCTTGGATTGGCATGGGAAACTTCAAACACCACAGACCTCACCTTTCCCAACCCCACATCTGGATCGTCGCGCACAAGGATACAGAAAGGCTCTCGCTCAGCCCCAGGTTGAGCCCTTGTCGGGGGGTGGCGGAGCCCAGCAATCAATGGTGGAGTTACCTAGCGCTCTCGGCGTTTCAAGCCCTGTCGCTAATAACTAGAACGCAATGAGAGTTCTAGGTGGTGCTTACAGGTCCAGGCCACCCAGCGCAAGGGGCATCGTCCGTGCCGTAATCCAAGGCATCAACTGAGGCCGCCGGGGCGGGGTAATTTATGGCACAGTCCAGGCACACCATAGGATACATTCCTGTGCGACAGGGCCTCTGGGTGGTTGTGCTGTGATCAAATCTCATCAGTTGATTTGGACAATCTGTCAACCTTTCCCGCTGCTTGTCGCCATCTCAACTATCAAAATGATCGACGACGTCACGGAAACCAGCGCCCGAGGATCGATCAATTTGGAGGAGGTGAAGAGCCTATGGAAATTCCAAGTGCACCGCGAGCAGTCTGAGAAGTGGGCACTGCGCGATGTCCGGTTCTTGGTCTACGACGACACTGATGTCAAGTTGCACGGTTACGACAGCGACGACGAGGAGGCCATGATCCAACGCGCACTTGAGATGTCCCGAGAAGACGACGAAGAGCCCGACTCGGAGCCCGACGACAGCGGTTTTTCCCGGCCCGTTGACGACACCGAAACGCAACATGCCCTAGAGAATGCAATTTCGGGGACTTCAACTGACTTGGAAGTAACCGAGGCCATACTTGACGACGAAGAGGAAGACTTGAAATGCGCCATTGCTCTGTCCTTGGGCCAAGACGTGGAAGACGTGGCCTCTGAAGCCCGTCCGAGGCAAGACGAAAAGACTGCGGGATGCGGTATCTGTGCACCTCTGCCAGAATTTCCTCACGCCATCAAAGCCCGCAAATTCCGCCTTTTCAGGCCGACGGAGGAGCAGTTAAATGCACATCAACCCTGCGTACACTATGTCGCCGTCTCGTACTGCTGGCCTGAGCCGGTTCTTGACGACGAGGGCAACATCGTCAAGTCTGAGGGGAGCTACCAGATCCGAGACCTCGACGGCAGAGTGCGCAAGAGCCGCGCCCCCGACGATATTCTCGACCGTGCCGTTGACTTTGCAAATACCTGCGGCCTGCGGATGATCTGGATCGACCAGGAATGCCTCCCACAACCCACCCAAGACAGTCCGCAGGAAGACAAGGACTATCAGCAAACAGGCGTCCAGTCTATGGACATTCTGTACAATCGTGCCATTGTTACGGCCGGTCTGCATACCGGTGGGTTCGGAAGCCAAGCACAGCTTGAAGCAGTGCAGGAGCTGATTGCCCTGAACGAGGGCAGTGCCAGAAGGCGCCCGCCATCCCACTACGATCACGAGTTTCTCAGCCACGTGGAGAGCTTTCTTGGCATGGTCTGCCGTGATCGGTGGTATACTCGTGCTTGGGTCGTCCAAGAGGCGCTCAGTTCTGGCAGCAGCTTGTTCTTGGTCTTCCGGCTGGGGAACGCTCTCACACCCGGGGGCAGAATTCGTTTCAGAGATCGATACACCACTCCGGAGCACTCCCTGGACACAAAGGATCGGGCAATATCTTCCTCCCAGATTCACATACAAGTTGACAGCTTTCGGGGGCTCGTTCGCGCAGCACAGTCCCTATTTGAGCCCTACTTTACGCGGGTCGGATCTTCGCTCGCCCACCAGGAGTCCTTTTCCATCCTGTCCGCTGCAGCTTCCCTGCACCCTACCGTGGCCAATACCAATCAGACGGTGCAAATGACCGGGAGGAACATCTACGGCAACCGCCAGAGACTTGACGGCGCATCTGCTTTGACACTGCTCAAGTCGAGAAACTGCTGGTACCCCGAGGACCGAATTGCCATTCTGGCCAACATGTGCGGTTACGAGGTGCGACTCAACACCGAAGAAGTGGCAAAGCACTGCAAGTCGCTCCGCGTTGGTCTCCTAGCTATTATGCTTCTCAACGGGGACGTGTCCGCGCTGGCCCCTGAAGTCTACCCCGTGCCGTCAAGCTCGGGGGTGCCGTCAGATTCGGGGCTGTTGTCATCCTTTGATTCCCAGGTCGGGAGAGCTAGCTACTGCAGCGTAAAAAGGGGCAACCTCATGGTGCCTCACGTTTACACCCATTCCCACAGGGCAAGCGCCGGAAACGGTCTTCCCCTACACGCGTATCTGTGGGCAGTGGAAGGCGAACTTGACTTGACCCCTATCAAGCTGCAATGGGAGGAGAAGTGGAATGAGCTCAAGTGTATACAGTTGGGCTTTGAGCGGCTCGAGGGAGAGAGTGGCGAGGCACTCGACCATCGCAAACGGATCATCGCGCAGTACTTCTCCCGCAGCGACATCAGGAGGCTAGCCACGGCCGAGGTATCCCATCATGGTGGCTCGATTCCCAACGACTCTCCGCTCTGGGCCGGTCTACCCCCCGGCGTCACGCAACAAGGCCTTCACATTACGGCCCACCTGAACGCGAATTTGATCCAAAGTCACCCCGACGCCCGGCATATCGTCGCGCAAATCATCTTTCGGACACTCGAATACCTCTTCGATCTTTCTGCATCCGACCCCCGAGCGGCCAGCGCAGCCAACAGCATCTGGCACTCAATCCGGACCGACAGCGTGCGATCAAATGGCGCAGACGAGCTCCCGGACTCGGTCGGGCCGGCCCTCTTCACGCAAGCCGATGTCCTCCGCGACGCCTTCGCCACGCTGCAGCTCGACCGCGACGACACCAACGGCGGTTACCGCCAGCTGTGGTTTATCGACCGTATCATGACGCAAGGCACGTTGTGGATCGGCCGCTACATCCCCGCTCCGGCATACTGCCCCAAGACGCCGGCGCGCAACCTCCATCCACAAGCAGCATCTTCGACGATCCTATCGCGGCAGTTGACCCTACAGTTCTTTACCACTCTTTCGTCCATGGTTCTGCATACTGGAGATCAGGCCCCGCGGTTGCCAAGTGAGAATACCTCGATCAATTCGAGCAGCCTGACGTACTTTGCTTACCTGGTGTCGCGGGACGCGTGGAGTGCTGAGGCGGATGAGAAGCGTGCCCGCGAGTTGGTGGCCGTTTTTGATGTGGACGGTCCCTGCACCGTGGCCACCCCGTTCGTGCCGGACTGGGAAATGCTGCCGAGGCCCGGAATCAGGGGTATGAGTGTTTGTTGGGTTGTCGAGGAGGCACTGGTTGCGAGCAAGGAAGATGGCAGACGGAAAGAGGAGGAGTTGGTAGCTGATGTCAAGGTCGACGAGGGCGAACCTGGGGGACTGGATCCGGCTGGAGTTCAACTTGACCCGGGTTCAGGCGAGATTGATACCGAAGATTCGGGAGCAGACCAAGAAGAAAAAGGGGGCGACGCAGAAGGACGGGCGGTACTGCACAACGACGGTGAGGGAGAGCCGACCGTCTATCGGGTTGTGAACAAGGTAAAGGGCTTGTGGGAGATTATTGAGATGGTGCCGCAGCAGTATTATGTGTTTACGTGAGAAGAATTTGATCACTGGATTGCTGTAGCACGCTCTTTAGTAGCGGTACGTTTATCAAAAGGAAAGGATCGCTTTTCAATCGCATTTATGAACATATGCTACTGCACGACGCTGACTGTGCTTTGACTCAAACCTAAAGTAATGGCATGGAACGGAATCGATCTATTCTCTCTGCCAGAACCAACTGCATTTTTGCCCCCATTCAAGATTGGGCAGCTTCAGATGCGCAAGTCGTGGATACTTGGTCAATATCTATCAGCCAACCTTCCACGTGAGGCACCATCCTCTTTCCATTTGGGCACATTTGTTGTCCGCCGACCTTCCGGGTTCAGCTGGAGTTGGAGTAGTCGGTACCAGAACGAATATGAAAGGCTTTAAGAGGAGTGTGCCCTGCTGTTCCACCGCGAGATTCAGAATGTCCTGGCATTGCAGGTGTGTTACTCTCTTGCGAAGGGCGAGTTTTGCCATTTTGGCGCATAACCTTAGGAAACGGATTCTCGTTGAGGATTGTGTGTGAGTACTTCGGATTGCCCTGCTTTGCCAGGTTGTTGTACGGATAGTCCTTGCCGCGGTCTCTAGCTCTTGTTTGGAACGTGGCCCATGTCTTTGTCGCCGGATCGTACATGTTGACGGGAATGTGAACGCTGCGGCCGCACTCGGAGGCGGAGGTGGAGAAATACTTAGAAATAAATCTGACTGTAACATGCATCTCGTCCCTGGCAAAACCTGCTTTGCCCGGAAGAACAGTGGTGTCGTGCGGTATCGAGCTGATAGACTCAATAATTCGTCAGCATTTCACTACGTTATTTCTCTCAGTGCATGGGAAGGGACCTGACGAAGGCACCCAGTAGTGGGTGGATTATCCATGAGAGAGATGAATAGGTACCTAAGGTCGGTACCTATGTATACTGGAGCGCACGCTTGGACGGACGTACCGGATTATAACCTTATCATAGCCAAGTCGAGCAGCCTCTGCCTTGCAAATGGCTTCGATACGGTTGATGAAGACCTGGCCCCCATTTTTGCTCCCGGGCTTAGTGCAGGTCCACTCAGCCTCAACCTGGGAAGCTTGGATGATGAGGGGATCGATAGGTGTGGTTGTCATGTCATGTCAGGTGAGTTTTATGATGGAGGGAGCGAACGGCACGGCTGACTGGCCACAAAGAACAAAGAAGACTGAAAAAGAGAGAAATGGACGATAGAAGGGCGAGTGTTGACTTGATGGAAACCGTAGGCGTCAAGGAAATGTCGGAGATGGACATGAGCACGGGGATGTGGAAAAGGCGAGACACCGTCGCCAACACTTTGTATCCAGACAACGAGAGCTTGGCCCTCACGTATTTCATTTTGCCAGTACTACCATACCAGATTACCTACCTGTATGGCGGCGTCCGAGGCAAAAATAGATTCGAGGCCGGCGTTGGCCTAGTGTCCTGGATGTTTCTCGTTCGTGTCATGTCGGATAAGGCGTCCCGGGAGTGACACGTCTTGGTAGCTCTCTGGCAAGCGGCACAGAAATTGTAACAACCAACTGGAAAGAAGAGTTCTGAAACAGTCCAAGTCAAGTCATTGCGAATACCGTCGAAAAATATGGCTTACAGAGCCCAATGGACCTTCGTGGTGGCCACCATCGCCAAACATGCACGAGCCGGGCACCTCAGGTGGCCGACAATCAGAAGGCTAAAAATAGAAGGCAATAGGCTGTATTTGAGCATCTGATGCACACAGTTGGCCGGGCCATCCCATGTCTGACGCTCCGTCACCGGTCTCGAAAATGAGCTTTCAGAGCCGGGCCCCTCTGATGAGTTCCCCCGGAAGCGAAGGGCCTGCGTTGCCCTCGGGTAACGTGTGTGGTCAAAAGTACAACATGAGACGATACGCCGCGCCATGCGAGAGCTAAATATGGGATGATAAACTGTGCCACATGAAAGACAGGAAACCCACCTCAAACAGCGGCCCGGTTCTCCGCGGCGTGAATGCGCCGCGGTTAGCCGACCCCTGAGCCAGCTGCAGAACGGCCCGTTGTTGACCATGTCTTATTCCGCCCCTGCTTTGAAGTGTGAAACATCACGTGCTTATTGTTCGTGGGTGGCTCTCCTGAGGTTTCTGCTTGCATTTAGCTTCCCCGCTCCAATACCAAAGACCTGATAAAGACCTGATAGCCAATCTTTCTGGTTTGCAACCCACGCCAACAACATGGCTGCCGAATCCCAATATGCGCCATCCAACCTGGACCATGTCGAAGATCTCGAGAAGTATCAGCAAAATGGCTTCCATCCCGTCCATTTGGGCGACACGCTGGACAAGCTCGAATCGGGGAGATATCGCTATGAGGTGATCCACAAGCTTGGAAATGGGGGGTTTGCGACCGTCTGGCTGGCACACGATCTCGCCGACGGCGGTTACGTCGCCCTCAAAATTGTGCAGGCTTCCCAGAGCTCGTACGGCGTCTCCCCGGCCGTGCAGTCCATCCTCGATGACCACCCCACCAGCATGTTCGTGACCGAGCGTCGCCGTTTCTTCATATCAGGTCCCAATGGGCACCATGTTTGCCAGGTCTTGCCAGTAACGGGGCCAAGTTTGATGGCATTGAGTCGACCTCCTTACCGCCTTCGACCTGCTGTTTGCAAGACGCTGGCTCGGCAGGCTGCTCAGGCGCTGGAGTTTTTACATGCAAGAGGACTTTGCCATGGTGGTACGTGATGTTGTCTCCTTGTACGCAGAATCAGACTAGCATGGAAATTTATAGTCATGTTGCAGACTTCACGCCGTCCAATCTGGTACTGGCTGTATCACCCGCCTTTCACGAACTGAGCAAACAAGATCTCCTGGAACTGCTCGGCACGCCTGTCCGGGATCCAGTACTTGCCATGGGCATTAAGACCACGTCCTCGCCCGAGTATGTCGTCCAGCCTGCGGAGCTCGCCGGGCTAAATCCTTCATACCTCACAGACTCCCTACAGGTCATAGATTTCGACCAAGTCTTTGGTTTTAGGGAGCTGCCCCCTCCTGGAATCCCGCCAAACCCCGGCTTCGGACTCGGCATTCCGGTCGTCTCCCTCGCCCCCGAAACCATCATTGAAGGGCTTGCCGGTCCAGCCTCGGACATCTGGGCTCTGGGATGCACTTTGTTCCGCATGCGGGCAGGGATGCAACTCCTCGGCGACTGGCATTTCAACATCGCTTGCAACGTTCTTGAGGAGCTTTTTGACATACTGGGGCCGCCACCGCCCAAGTGGACCAAGCTGCAGTTCAGAGAGAACGGGTGGCCCGTCGCGTCACCAAGGTCTGGAACGGACGAAAACATCTCGACGGAAGAGTATGGTCAGGAACCGCTGAATCCAGATGAAGACTTGAGAGCCAAGGTATATGGCATATGGGATGAGAATCAATCAACGGTCAACACCTCGGATAGCTCAAGACCCGTTACGCCGCCGGCGACCATGATCAACTCGTTGCCAACATCCCAGGATTCGTCTTCCTCGAGAATGGCTCAAGTCACCAAGTCTGCCATCTCTTGGAAGGTCGGCACAGACGAGGTACCGTGCTGGGCCAATGTCGATGGTGGATTCCCGCATATCAATCCGGATGAGGCCGAGCAGCTTTTAGATCTGCTGACAAGGACTTTTGCCTACGATGACAGGCAAAGAATCACGGCAAGCGAGATTTTGAAGCATCCTTGGCTGGGGATGGGTGATGAGAAAGCCGAGCTGGCCTAAGGCCGTCATGAGGTTGAGCGCATTCCAGGGCATGGATAGTTTGCGACAGAAACAGAAACAAACCTTTGCGGTATTTTCATTGCGAGCCCTCTTGATGGAGGTGGGAAAAGCAATGTGCTTTTCCCCTGGGCCGATGAGCGCCTGAACCTTTGGACCCCAGAACCCCTGAACCCCTGAGTCCTGAACCCCTGAGCCCCCTGAGCCCCTGAACCCATAATGATGCTAAACACAAAAACACATAAACAGACTTCCTCATGGGCCAAACCGATAAAGCTCGATCTCGTCACTCGGCTGGCGTTTGAGAGCCTCCACGTCCTCTTCCACCCTTGCCGGAGCGCCGCCCTTGCCCGCAACAGTAGAAGGTAGGGCATCGTGCGTCCTACGCCCCTGATACTGCGAACCCGTCCCACCTGCGCCGGAGAGGTGCGCTGCCGCCGTGAAGATCTTGATCTTGCGGAAGAGCGGCGTCAGCGTCGCCAACGAAGAGGCGGTCAGTCCGAGGCCGATCTCGACTGTCGACCAGGCGGCGATTGGCTCGAAGGTGTACAGATATTCTGGGTTGTCGATGATGGTGTAAGCGTAGGGAATGCGGATGATGGAGGCGATGGAGGCTCTGTGAGTCGTTAGTCACTGATGGTCGAAGCCAGCGATGGAGGGTGTGCACGGCGTACATTGACCCCAGCGCCATAACGGCGCAGACCGAGACCTTCTTGCGCGTTTCCATCTTCGTCTTCCACACCAACGTCGCGGGCAGTAGCGGGAGGATCCAATCAGCCAAAACGTTTAGGACTGCCGCGAGGTAGGTCGGGATGGTGACGAAGAGGGTGCTATTGCATGAGCCCTCGGGCGGGTTCGGGCCGTAGCCTGTCCACTGGTACTCGACCGGGCGGCAGGCGAAAATGGCGATACCAAGATAAAAGAGATTGTAAACGGTGACGGTACCCATCAGTGCCCAGAGAGTAATGCGCTGCCATTTCTGGTGCGAGCATATGCGGAGCAGAAACAAGCCGATGATCACTTTGACGAGGGCCGAGATGGTGATGTAGAAGTACGTGGTAATCCACCGCCACATCATCGCCGTGGGCCGGTCCAGGGGTGGCACGTCCTCGAGATACTTGCCGACGCCATATTTAACACCTAGCAGGGCGGTGATAGTGTAGACAATGTAAAGGACCTGGGGTGCGTGGCAGGAATGTCAGTGGCTGAGAGGGGTGCCAGGGCAGGAAAGCCCTTCATCAAGGGAATTTCATACCAACGCAACCACAGAAAGCCAGTCCTCGATGTAGAAGCGTTTGAGTATCACGCCCATGGAGTAGAAGCGCAGGCAGGTAGATATGACGCAGAGAACCAGGCAAACGATGAGCACGACCTGCAGGTCCTGCCCGCGGTTGTCGGCCATGTTCACACCGACCCAGTTGATGGTGTCAGACCGGGCACAGTAATCAACGACAGTACTGAGAGGTTACAGGGTGCTGCTTGGCGAGGATGCGGCACACTTGCATATTTAACTCGGGTGCCGGCGCGGGACGGGCAGCCTCGTGGTCGTTCCGGGACCTGCCTGCATTCAGTTCCCATTCGACGACAATAGTGCACACACCAATGCCTTATCTCGCCTCCTAGCGTCATAACTAACACGCTTTGGAAACACGTGGGATACCGGCATGCTGTCAGGTCGGTGAACGAAGTGGGGATTCCAAGGAAGTGTGCCGAGCGGGGGGGAAGCGAGGAGAGGCTGGTTTCATATCTCCCGCTAGTTGTGAACGTGATCGACCAGGGACCTACCAGGACGGCTCTCCGTTTAAGGACCTTCCCCCGTGAGTTGGTCTGGCGGGGTTCTCTTAGCACCATTGGCTCCCCAGATTGTTTTAGTCCCTACCTAGTGGTAGGCAGTCTTCTTGCGGACAGAGCGGGGACACGCGGTTGTCGATTCCACCGTTTGTTTTTCGGACTGCCCAGAGATGTGGCGCTCGCCAGGCTTTCGTTCGCCGTGCCACTCCCGTTCCCGTCAGCCTTAGCGTGGTAAAAAGACGCACTGGGCGAGTAATAAAGCTGCTCCTCGGTTCCTCGGTTGTCAGGACTACTTCTTAGCTCCGTGGCAAGCGGCTGTCACATGCAGTCTCACATCCCATCGCGCTTGGGCCTTTGATCGGGCTTCGTTGTCAAATGTCACACAATCCACTTCTGCGGGGGTCACCGAATCAGGCTTTGAGCACATCAAGCTAACCTGGAATGCAACCCTGTAACCCTTGCCCCTTTTTTCCCCGTCTCCACAACACCATTTGAAGGTCTCGGGGGCCAACAGCTTTGGAACGCGCTAATTTTAGCGGCCGAGCGAGCAAATGCATCGGCCTTCTTCCACCCAGCACTGGCACCGTACCCGAACGCCATCGGGGAACGCTCGTGGGAAGAACCCGATTGTGGTTGGGGTTAATGCCCGGCGGGAGCCAGCAGGACACCTCAAGATAAGGATAATTAGCACGACCTAAATTGTGCCTTGCCGTATGCTCGGGACCGCGTGGTTGTTGAGGAGGGTTGCAAATGTTAGGCCGGATCCAAAAGCATTGATATTGTTTAGAGTTATCGGAAAACGGAAGACAGAAGACGGCACGAGCTGGAACCCATCGCCGAGGTTGCCCGGCCTTCAAGCACTGCTGGAGTAGTCAAGCAAAGGTTTTGTACATGGAGGGCCGCCGCGAATGCTAGCGATTCTCTCCATGGAGTCGCCCACGTGAAAAGAGGCCCGAGTCTGGTCAAGACAAACAGTACCAGCGTAGGTAATTAGTTCATCCAGAGAGTTATCCGTTTGCTTCTGTTCCAGAAGCAGTAACGTGCATTATAAGCGAGCGACCAATATAAGCGAGCGACCAGCTGTTTCC
>FTEL01005786.1_pt1 | contig 15550 bp, 14 predicted proteins | sample 1658911 | NCBI WGS metagenome assembly FTEL01 (sample SAMEA3914869, study PRJEB12502) | metagenome | biome: forest; material: soil | place: USA | collected 2012-03-12 | depth 0.1 m
ACCTCACCCACCCCCCCAAACCAACGCCGCTGCAGCCGCTACCTTGGCTGAGCTACTGCGCTTCTCCGCACCCGGCTGGGACACCCCCGACTCACTGGCGACCTCCTCGACGGCCAGACCGCTGCTGCATGTCCGATCCAGGGAACCAATTGGTGCTCGACACCCCCCGTATCATGCATGTCGTCTCCTGAGTCTGTCTTGTCCATCCCCTCTGGACGAGCTAAATCCCCACAACTGCGCGACTCTGTGTGGCTCTTCACACCGAGAGTGGCCCTTCACGGCACCAATCCCACCACAACCAGAGCACCCAGAGGACCACCCTCCGCTCATCCCCCATCTGCTGCTCCCGCCTCCGACGCCCCGTTCCGTCTGAGCCAGACCCCGTCCCCGTCACCATGCACAACCAGATCACGGCCTCGACCGGCATGGACCAGGAGAGCCATCTTGCCCCCGACCACCACACCACATACGCCAACGAGAACTGGATCGACATGAACTCGTTTCAACACCACCAGACCACCATGCCCGACTACGGCTCCAGCTTCGGCTTCATGCCCTCTATAACCCACGGCCTCCCCTCCGAGAGGATGCCGCCGCCGCCACCGCCGCAGCAGCCCCTTCACCAGTCCCCCGCGACGCACACACAGCTGCCCGCCCTCTTGATGCCCCATCACACCCTATGGCCGAGCATGTTGTCAAATCCAAACCCCAACTACGGCCCGCCGCACTCGGCGCCGCCAGTCGCCATCCCCTCCATCACGGCGCCGCTCAAGACATCCAAGCTGCCCGCCATCCAGACCACGTCGCAGCCCAGGAAGACGCTGACCGACGACGACCGCCGGAAAATGTGCCAGTATGCCGAGGACCATCCCACAGCCAAGCAGACAGACATCGGTGCCAAGTTTGGCGTCGAGAGGAGGTAAGTTCTGTCCCCGCGCCCGTCCCCCCTGCCTGTGGAACTGGAATCCGTCCCTGCAGCGCGCGCTCTAACATGCCTCGCAGCACCGTGTCCAAGGTACTGAGGAATAAGGACAAGTACCTGAACTCGGAGGAGCGGAGTAGCTCCCCCGTCAAGCGCAACGGCAAGGGAAAGGGCGCCAGCGTTGAGAAGGCGCTGCAGAGCTACCTTCGCAAAGCCCAGAGGGCCGGCACGCCCATCTCGACCGAGAGCTTCCTGGAAACAGCCCAAAGATTCTCATCCGCCACGGGCGACTCCATCCACGAGCCCGCCAACGCCGCCTGGCTCGAGAAGTTTATGCTGAAGAACGGCATGGCCCCCGGGAGGCTGATCCGCCGCGCGTCCGAGACCAACATCACGGACAGCATGCGCGCCTCTGGCTCGCCCATGCTCGCGCCGTCGCAGCCCCAAAGCGCGCTCTCTCCCGCCTCGCCCTCGGGCGGCCACCTCTCCCAGTCGCCCCTGTCGGCGAACAAGACGGACGAGGAGAAGGAGGGCGGCATGAACGGCTTCCTCGACTTCTCGTCCGACGGCGCCTACAAGCACTCGAGCTCGCAGAACGCGTCGTCCCTCCCCGGCGCCTTCACCACCGACACGGCCACGCCGTCCTTCCCCGGCAGCGCGATAAGCCCGACCTCGTCCTTCAACTTCTCGCCCGACCCCAACGTCGGCGCCTTCCTCGTCGGCGACCGCAACGCGCCCATGGGCCACCCCAACGCGGCCTTCCAGCGGCCCCGGAGCCAGACCTTCCCGACCCTGGACCTGGGCTACATGGACTCCGCCGAGCCCGCGACGCCAAAGTACCACGTCCCCTCCACCGCGCCCTCCTCCGCCCTCGACTCCTCCAGCAGCGAAACCGCCGGCCCGCACTTCAGCTTCGAGCACGCCGTCTCCTCCCCCCCGCGCCTCCGCCACAGCAGCAGCAGCGGTAGCATCGCGGGGCGCTCCGTCACGACCCCCGTGACAACCAGCGCGGTGGCCTCCGCGCCCGGCTCCCCAACCCAAGAAGACGCCCGCCGCGCCGCCGACACGCTGCTCTGCTTCATCGCGGCCAACGCGGGCGGCGGGTTCGCGGACCAGAACGAGTACCACACGATCGCGCGGCTGGTGGAGAAGCTGCGGATTCACCAGAGCCAGATCGCCAAGGCCGCGGCGGCGGCCCACGGCATGGGCGGATTGTCGCGGATTCCAGAGGGCGACAGCGAGATGGGGAACAGCGCGCCCGTGTCCGCGGCGGCGGCTATGCTTAAGCTGGAGCCGATTCCATGAACAAACCTGCTTGATCTAGGGATGTGGACGACTCGATGCCGATCGATGATAGAGACGAGACGAACCAACCGATCGAGCGAACGATGCTAGATGGATGGACGGATGGACGGATGGACGGACGGACGGACGAACACAACCACCAACAAACCCCCCTCATAAACGACACACACACGCGATATACCCCCTCTACCTACCTACCGACTCGGCCTGGTCAGCCAGATATTTTCCACGCGCCACGCGCTACCACCACCACCACCCACCAAAAGACTTTCCACGCTCACGCGAATCCTTCCCTTTCCGGAACCCATTCTCGCTCGCGTCTCGCCCCTATTTTCTCTCTCGATTTTCTTACATTTTTTCTCTTCGTTTTTTTTTTTGCCCGTTTCGCTTCAGTTCACCAGTCAGCATGGTTTTTTTTCCCCCCGCACCATTTCTTACCTTCCTTTTTCGCAACAGGTATATGTCTGTTCTGATTTTGTATTTTGGACGCATGGCCCCCCCTCCACTTCCCGCGCGAAGCCTGTTGTCTCCCTCTTGTATACTATACACCCACTTTTTCTTCTCGTTCGTGAAATCTGGCTTTTACGCGCGCGACAACCATGAGCGTTTTTCTTGCCTTCAGTTGGTTGGGTGGGTGGTTGGATGGATGGATGGATTGGATCTTGGAACTGAGGGAGGCAGGCATGACCGTGGTGGACGGGCGCGAGCAAGTTCACATGAGCGGGCATGAGCAAGTGGAGGTGGTTTTTCCATCACCAACAACACAAACCGATCGACACGGTCAGCTTGGAGGCCAACGGGGTTTTTGTTGGAAGGGGCAGAGGGGATGGATGGGAGGGTGGACAGCATGGGGTTGGGTGCTTTGGGAGTAGGGGTGGGCAAGAGCAGGACAGGGCCCGCGAGGGTCTCACGGGACGGCGGGCCATTATTGTTTTTGGGCACCGCCGTGGTTTTTTTTTTTTTCACTCTTCTTTTTTTTTCTCTATTTCCATTTTCTTTTTGAATATTTTCCCTCGTCAGTTTTGTTTTCGGTGTCCCGGCTTTTTTGGATGGGATGGATGGTTGGGTTTGGGAAATCGTTGGTGGTGTGGATGGATGGATGGATGGATGGTTGGAAGGGAATCACTGGCGGGGAGTCGAGGCACGGGATGGGATGGTTGGATGGTTGGATCGATGGATGGAAAGGCGACGATTCGCGCCGATCACCTCTCGTTTGGATTTTTTTGGAGGAGTTTCAGTCCAGAGGCGAAGGGGGAATTCTCTCCTCCCCTTCTGTCCCTCCCACTAACTACCCATATGGAGACGGTTTCTGGAGCATCACCATCCCCCCCCTTTCTTTTCCACGCGAACGGGAACTTTTGCGGTTGCCCTTTGCCGGATAGGGGGCGTGGGCGTGACCTCCAAAACCTCCAACCAACCAGTCAGTTAGTGGTAGCAGTCACTCGGCGGTACTCTGGCAAATCACAAGTCTGGGCGGCCCCCTCTGCATTTTGAGACAACGAGAGAGGTTTATTGACCCCCTCAAATTTGACAAGCGAGAGATCCCGTGAATGAACCCAACCAGCCAAAAAAAAAGGCACAAAGAAAAGAAAAGAAACAAGTCATTGTTGGAACCGACCGACTATCAGACTAACTGACCCTCCACAGGCACCCGCTCCGCCAGCAGCTCCAACACCCCCTTCTCCGTCATCTCCGGCAGCAAACGCACCAGAATGAGCTCCAGCATGCCATAAACCAGATGCTTGTTGCAGTAAGCATCCCCAAACACGTCCAGAATGCCCCGCTCAATCTCCTCCAGGATCTCGCCATCGTCATTTGGATCGTCGCCGGCATCCCCATCCTCCTCCGCCACCACCCCATCGCGATCGTTGTCATCAGCCCGCCGCTGCCGGCCCTGGCCTTGTCGACCTTGCCCTGGGCCCTGACCCGGCCCATGCCCATGCCCATGTCCCTTCTCGTCGCCCTGCGTCAGCCGCGACCACGCCATACCGCCACTAACGCTAGCTTCCCCGCCCGCACCCGCGCCCGAGCCATCAGAATCGCCGCTGGCGGCCGCAGTGGTGGTGGACGAGGGCAGGGGCACGCTAGCATCAGGAAAATGGGAACCACCATCCTGACCGCCGGACGTCGGCCTCGGCGCGGGAGCGGTCCGGCGGGACCGGGATCCTGGACTTGGCTGTTCCTGTCCTCGTGCTGCTTCTCCTGCTGCTCGTGCTTCTCCTCCTCCTCGCGTCCGTGCATCAGCGCTCCTCGTAGCGGCCGTTTCGACGATCCGTCTTGCTTTTCCCCTTTCGTGCCCCCCTTCGTCTGACGGCGGCAGCGCCCCAGGACCCTGGTCCCTGCCGCCTCTGCTGCTGCTGCTGCTGCCATCAAGGCTGCTGCCGCCGCCGCCGCCTTTGCTGCTGTTGCTTGCCGTCTTCAGCTCTGCAGATCCTTCCGTTTTATCGTCCCTCGCGCTCGAAACGGGATTAGCTCGGACCAGGCCGCCGCTGAAATACAGCCTTCCCACACCCTTCGGAACAAGCGCCCAAAGCGCGCTAGCGCACCGACGCCTGAGGCCGCGGAGCTCGGCGTCGGAAGAGGGAGCCACCAGCGTCGGCTTGCCGGCAGGCATGTTGTTCGGAAAGAGGGCCCCCCGCACGGTGCGGAGGAGTGGGGGCAGGTTGCCGGCGTCTAAGACATAGCGGTGGATGCCGTGAGAGAGGAGCCTGTCATGAACCCTCCCCCCGAGGCGGGGAAACGTGTAAGCATACTGCTCCGTGCCTCAAAAGAAACAAGGAAACGGCGTGTGGTTTGGGCTGGCTGGGCACGCGTGGGGACGGAGGTTCGGGATCCTGGTTTGAGATCACTCATGCGTGGGGGAACACTGGCGGGGGTGGGTGTGTGTCTGTGTGTCTGCTTGTGCAAGAACTGTGAAAGGGGACAAGGGGGGGCTAAAAACGGCCAGGGGCCCAGGTTCGGAGGAGGATGAATGGCAAACTGGACCAAAACGGCGCAGACCAAGACAGGGCGGGAGGGATTATCGAGGTGGAAGGTGCGGCACTGGCCGCACAAAGTGGGACACCTGTGTCCATCGCTCCCGGCTGAAGCGAGCTTCCCTTGCCAGGGGTCGAGGGGGGACGAGGGCCAGAGCTTCGTGCTTGAATGCGGGGGGTTGCGGGCAGGGCGACAGGGGGGCCAGGGGAGCAACGGGAGGAGCATGGGCCACCCCTACTCACGTCATGCCATGTTGAGAGATGTCTTTTTGTCAACAAGTGAGGATGAGGGACTTCCCACGACTCCTCAACCCTGCCTTCATGCACGGGCGTGACGGCGGACCTTCGGCGACCATGCTGACAAGCGCCTCGATTGGGGAGCAGGGACGGCAACCATGGCATGGGCTCTGGCGCATTCATGCTTCGCAGGGAGAGGCGGAAGGGGTGAGTGGAAGGGTCGCTGATGCGACCTGTCAGCTTTTTCGACAATCCTCGACAAGCTCGGCGACCCGTCTGAGACAACGCCAACCCAGAACGGTAAAGTGCTTGTCGAGCCAATTTGGCTGTTGAAGACGGACGTTGAGATGGCGGTCGGGAGGGGGCATGGGATGGGATGATGGCACGGTACGCGTTACCAAGCGCGAGCAGCTTTGGTGCGCGAGGGACGCGGACGAGGTCGAGATGGCACCATGGCCCCAAGTGGCCCGCTGACCCCTGCAGGCATTCTCCATCTCGGCGCGTAAATAAGACTCGTCGATGGATCGACGGGGGAAGCCCCACGACGACGCTCGTGCAATCAGACCCGGCCAAGGCGGTAAGGGGTCGCGATTGGCCCCGACTCGATATGCAGGCTGTCAATGACAAGAAGCGGCAAGAAGCGTCCTTCCTGCGGGTCGCCGATTTGGCCGCATGACATGTGGGAGGTGTGTCGCACTGCATACAAGCTTTTACCCCGAGTCATTGCCACCCCTGGTCGGGCATTGGGCGGCGTTGGGCAGTTGGGGTGGATGCACTGCATCCAGTGACCCCCCCTTGGCCCTTCACCAGCCGGCGGAGGACTCCCCGTTCCAGGTATCCGATGGACCGCGCCGCCAACGAGGTGAGCTTCTCGAAACTGCCGCGTCGCACTCGCAACTCTCAGATCCGGGCAATAGACGCTGATTCGCGCCGCAAACTTGCGCCGCCAGGTCCAGTGACCGACATGTTATGCAGTGTGACGGACTGACTTGTGAAAAAAGGGGGAGAAGGAGGGGGCGTGGACGAAAGGAGATAGGACGGGGGAAGGGTGGTTGGAGTTGGTGACGGCACAAAGTAAACATCAGCCTCCTACCTATCGAGCTTGCCGTCCACACCAGCAATTCGTCCGGGCCCCATGACAGCGATCCACTGCAACATCGATGACGCGCCGCAGAGCCAGGGCATCCGCCTATCCATCTCTGCAAGATTCGATATTGCCGACCAGCTCCGAAAGGCCAACACGGGCGTCTTGGACGGCCGTGGCCCCGCATTGGTGGAGGAGGAAGCACCGAGCCCAGTGGTCAGCGGCTTGGTCCCGTGCCGGGTGGTGGTGGTGCTCTTGTGGAATACCGCGCCATGAGAGGTCCGCGGCGGCAGGGACCCCGACGCCAGGAGGATGGCAAAGGCGGTCCTGATGAACGACACGGCGAGGAAGCACCACTGGATGAGGGTCCAGCACAGGGCTTGGGCGGACGCCAGGCTGCGGCGGCCCGGCGACGCGCTGCTCTGTTTCCCCAAACGGCCCCCATCCTCGGTTGTCTTTCGCCGGCCGGCGGTCCTCGAGGCGATGATGAGGAGCTCCCATATGAGCCAAGGCTCCGATAGTCTGTTGGCCACTGCGTTGCCGATAATTAGCTCGGACAGGATCTGGCCAACCAGAGTGGTCAGGCAGCCATTCTCGAGGTCCTCGGTGGGGAGCAGGATGGCAAGGAATGCGTGGGCTAGCAGCTGGCGATAGGCTGCTTCGTTCTCGGCCTGGGCGGCGACGGTCTGGGGGTCCTCTGGGCGCGGAACGGGGGAGAGGGCGGGCAGGGGGCACAGCGAGTGATAGATCTCGCGCGGGTCAGGACGGACGGGCGGCTGGGTGATGGGATCGTGAGCCACCCGGTAGGCTGGGGGTTCCCGGGGGAAGGTCAGCAGCGCAAACACACACAAAACATGGAGGAGCCCTGTTTGTCTCCCCCCTCTTCCCCTCTCTTCCCCCCCATCCGAAGCGGGGGCGCTGACGAACCGGTGACATGCCTGTCGAGGAGCTCGGGCAGCTCGTCGAATAACAAGCTCTCGAGATCCACCTTCCTCAGCCGCTGCTCGAGGGCGCGGGTGATGTGGGCAATGATTTGGACGATTTCGGCGACAAAGGCCTCGTCGGGGGTGATCTTGGCGTACCAGTTCTGGACGAACTCGCGCAGGATGATGGCGATGAGGGCGTAGAGCTGCAGGTCGACGTCGTTGCGGCTGGTCAGGGGCGGCAGCAGCTGCTCGATGGCCGCGGGCGAGCTCCTCCCCTTGTCGGGCTGCTGGGGGCAGAGGATGCGGCGGATCAGGAAGACGGTCGCCTTGTCCGAGAGCGGGTCGGCGGCGGCGGCTGTTCGAGGAGGGCGACGCAGGCCTGCTGCTGCCTGTCCTCCTGCTTGCCCTGCTTGTCCTCCTTGTCCTGCTGCTACTCCTTGCCCTCCCTCGGTCTGGGCTCCCGCCTGCTGCGGCGACTGGGCATTCTCGGCCGTCGATGGCGTTGACGCCGTGGATTGATTGGGCCGCGGCTTGGGTGCTGACGTCGGCTCGGCCTGAAGCGTCGACCTGCGCGACGACTTGTTGGGGCGTGGAGTCGGGATGCGGGCAGCAGCAGGAGGAGGTGGAGTGGGAGTGGGTGCGGGCTGCTGCGCTGTTGCATTCGCGGTCGTCATGGCGGGCGTCGTCGTCGTCGTAGGCAGCAGTGCCTCAGGTCGTCGTCGTGGAGGAGGGAGACAGCGACATGTCGAAGTCCCCACCGGGAACAGGCAACAGACAAGAAGTAGCTGTCGTCGTAGGTCGTTGGACGTCGTCGCGGCCCGTCGCGGGCAGTCGCACCTAATCTGGGCGAATGCAGGGTTCGTTGTGCAGCGCGCAAAGGCGGTCGCCGATCGCTTATCGGGCGTGCATGAGGACTCGCTCCAGCGCCCGCATGGCCTGATGGGCAGAAACGGCAGGCGGTGAGGCCGCCCTGCAGCTGGTCGTCTGCAGCGGTCTCCTGTGCAACCATGAATGACCCCAAACAAACCCCTTATCCATCAAGGTCACATCTACGGAGTCGTCCAAAGTGAAAGACCAAAATATAAATAACGGTCAAAGGCAGGTTGCGCCAAGCCCGTTTTTTGGTCTTGCAGTACAGGGGGTTCCCGTCGAGACAGATGGACGAGGAGCCGCTTGACTCGAGTCCAAAGAGCTCGATGCGAGGAATGTCCAGAACGTGGGAACCCAGGGGAGTCGGATACATCGAGTTGCTCCCATTTCATGGAACTTACGCAGGAGGTGTGGACATGGTTCTTTGGTACATTGGCCGAGATGGTACGGCCGGCTATCATCATATAGGTACAGGTGATGGCGAAGGGGACAAGATGCCCTCCCCATACGAATGCCAACCCACTCACGGTTCTGCGGCCTTGTGCGTTGTCTCGTATCTGCCAGTAAGCCATGGTTAGCATTCCTGAATCCCCAACAACAAGATTCCGAGGGCCAATCTAGGCCGCCATGAACTCACCTCTTGCCCCGAAAGGCCCACACACCCCAGTTGCCGGCGCTGACGTCCTGAGGGTCCAGGTCATTCAGGTCCCACCGCAGGCTGCGGAAACGGTTCTCGCCGGGCTCCATCAGCACGTCGAATTCGCCCGCCGCCGTCTTGTTGACCCAGTCGATGTCGCGCTCCATGTCGGCCTGCGTATAGCCCGTGGCGATGATGGGCGCCTTGGTCTCCAGCAGCATGGGCAGCGTCTCCTCCCACTCGTGCGAGCTGGAGGGGTGGCCCAGCCCCGGGTGGAACAGGACGAAGCAGTCAAAGTAAGGGTCGTAAGGGTAAAAGTAGTTGGCCTTGTGGAGCGTGTGGTAGTAGTCGACAATCGTGCTGATCTTCATGGTCGGCCACACCCTGTCCTCGACGATGGCGCCGAACGGGTTCGTCGGCGTCCGAGGGGGCAGCGGAAACTCGTCGTCTCGGTTGAGCATGCTCTCCGGGCCGATGAATATCAGGTGGAGCCTGGAACGCGGGAAAAGATGGGCGAGCTGGACCCAGGCATCCCGGGGCAGCGACGACTCGGCACGGGCCCCGAGGATAAACAGGCGCACCGCGGGCGCCTCGGGACGGAGCCCCTTCACATCCGTGCCGCCGCCCGTCATCGGTGGATGGAGCGTGTAGCGGAGAGCTGACGGCGGTCAGCCCAGCTGAAGAAAGCAGAGAAATCCCAAGACAGACACAGGCGGGACGGTACTGGGGGATCAAGACATACCGCTGAAGCTCTTCATGCCCTCGGGGGTCAGCCTGCCTCCCGACTTGATGCTGTAGGGGCTGAGATCGTGGATGATGCTCCCAATGGTGATGGGATATGTCAGGAGCCTCGTCGCTTGCCGCATGCTCCGGTCGTCGTTGATGGCGTTGAAATTCCGCGTGTACAAGAAGGTGTCCCAGTTGGTCATGTTGACCAATGCCTCCTCCATCTGCGCCTCTGCGTACTCGAACTCGGGAAAGAGGCGGCCGGACCGCAGGTCGTGGTCGTCCTCGTTAATTTGGCGCAGCGTGTCGCATACCTGCAGGTGTGCCTCGTAGTCATCCGCCCAGTGTTCCTCGCTGCAGTACACCGGGATGCCGCAGTCGGGGCACTCGAACTTGACATGCGCTGGAGCCGCGGAGCCACCTGGCTGGTGGCTATGGTGGGGGCATCCCGCATGCTGTTTTATAAAAGCGGCGCGGCGCCGCATGTCGGGAATCGGCGAGTTGGTGTACGAGTGGAACAGGTCGTCGGCGTCGAGCAGCCGCTTCGGAGGCGCTGCTGCTGAGCCCAATCCTCGCTGGGCAAACCCGGATGGCAGCCTCTTCGAGACGGAAGGTTGCGCAACGCGGGCTGCCGAAGCGGGGAGGGAATCGGTATGCCTTGTGCGGCCGTGGTTCCCGGAGAGCGAGCGTTGCTGGACGACTTGGTGGTGATGGCGGGCAGCGGGGATCTGGAGCGAGCCATTGGGCACGATGCCTTGTCCCCTGAGGGATACCGAGCACCGCGTGCAGATCCTCGACATGGACAGCGCCGAGCGCGCTGCGAGTTCTGCCGGGAGAGCCATCGCAGCTGGGGGAAACACCATCGGCACCGGCCGTGGCTGTGGTTGTCTGATGTTCTGGCGAGGGACACTTTTGGGATCGAATCGTGAAGCTTCCCGCATGCCGAGCTGCTTCTGGGCTGATGTTTGCCCAATCAGAACAGCTCTAGCCACACCAAGCTGGCCCCGCAGTGCTGGGCTGCAGCGGGTCCTGTGGCTCACCAGCGCGAGACGGGCCACTCAGGAAGCTCCCAGCCAGGATTACACATTTTTTTGGCAGCCTCAATTGAGCTCGACCCGCCAGCCCCAGCAAAACACAAACACGTCCACGACCTCGACCTCGACCTCAACCTCAACTTCACCCTCAACCTCGACGGCCACCACCACCGCGTCGAGTTGCAAGGCGGCGGCCACCCCTTCTCCACACAGACCAGCCGCGCCGGCTTTCGGCGCACCCCCCGGGAATCATGGCGACCACGTCGAACATGTTCCTCTACTCGCTGACGCTCCAGGCGCCCACGACCATCTCGCAGGCGCTACTGGGCCAGTTCTCGGGGACCAAGGAGCAACAGATCATCACGGCCTCGGGCTCCCGCCTCACGCTCCTCCAGCCGGACCCCAGGCAGGGCAAGGTCAACACCCTGTTGTCGCACGACATCTTTGGCATCATCCGCTCCATTGCCTCGTTCCGCCTCGCGGGCAGCCACAAAGGTGAGTTCCGTCACCCATCCATCCGATCCCACCCCCCTCCCCGCCGTTTCTCGGACAAGTAGTGATTTTCGATCCGCTCCGCAGCTTCGGCGCCATGATCTCCGTTTAGAATCGCGCCGTGGCTTGCCGATTGCCCGCGGATTCGCTGCTGCTGCCCGCCGGACTGTGCTAAAACGCGTCTGCCCCTAGACTACATCATCCTCGCCACTGACTCGGGCCGTATCGCCATCGTCGAGTACCTGCCCAAGACAAACCGCTTCTCACGGATCCATCTCGAGACCTTTGGGAAGTCGGGCGTGCGCCGCGTCATCCCCGGCCAATACCTGGCCGCAGACCCCAAGGGGCGAGCCTGCCTCATCTCGGCTGTTGAGAAGAACAAGCTGGTCTATGTTCTGAATCGGAATGCCCAGGCCGAGCTGACCATCTCGTCGCCCCTCGAGGCCCACAAGCCTGGGGTCCTGGTTTTGTCGCTCGTCGCCCTCGATGTCGGCTACTCCAACCCCGTCTTTGCTGCCCTCGAGATAGACTACTCCGAGGCCGACCAGGATCCGTCGGGCAAGGCAGGCAGCGAGCCCGAGGCACAGCTTGTCTACTACGAGCTTGACCTGGGCCTGAACCACGTCGTGCGCAAGTGGTCCGACACGGTTGACCCAACCTCGTCGTTCCTTTTCCAGGTCCCGGGCGGCAACGATGGCCCGAGCGGTGTCTTGGTCTGCGGAGAGGAAAACGTCACATACCGTCATTCGAACCAGGAGGCCTTCCGCGTCCCCGTGCCGAGGCGGAGCGGTGCCACCGAGGATCCGCAGAGGAAGCGCGTCATCGTGTCGGGCGTCATGCACAAGCTCAAGGGCAGCGCCGGCGCATTCTTCTTCCTGCTCCAGTCGGACGATGGTGATCTGTTCAAGGTCACGCTGGACATGGTCGAAGACGGCGAGGGCAATCCGACTGGCGAGGTTCAGCGTCTCAAGATCAAGTACTTTGACACGATACCTATCGCTCAGAGCTTGTGCATTCTGAAGAGCGGTTTCCTCTTTGCCGCCAGCGAGTTCGGCAACCATCACCTGTACCAATTCGAGAAGCTTGGCGATGACGACGAAGAGCTCGAGTTCACAAGCGACGATTTCCCAACGGACCCCGAGGCCGCGTACACCCCTGTCTACTTCCGCCCAAGGCCGCTCGAGAACCTGGTGCTCGTTGAGAGCATGGATTCGATGAACCCGCTTGTCGACTGCAAGGTCGCCAACCTTACGGGCGAGGATGCGCCGCAAATTTATTCGGTCTCTGGAAACCGGGCGAGGAGCACGTTCCGCATGCTCAAGCATGGCCTGGAGGTGTCAGAGATTGTGGCATCCGAGCTTCCTGGCACGCCCTCCGCCGTCTGGACCACAAAGCTCACAAAGTACGACGACTACGACGGCTACATCGTGCTGTCGTTCACAAACGCTACACTTGTTTTGAGCATTGGGGAAACTGTCGAGGAGGTCACCGAAAGCGGTTTCCTGACGAGCGTGCCGACGCTCGCGGTCCAGCAGCTGGGCGAGGAGGGTCTGATCCAAGTGCATCCCAAAGGCATCCGCCACATCGTCCAAGGCCGCGTCAACGAATGGCCAGCACCTCAGCATCGCTCCATCGTTGCCGCCGCGACCAACGAGAACCAGGTCGTCATCGCCCTGAGTTCCGGCGAGATCGTCTACTTTGAGATGGATGCCGACGGCTCGCTGGCCGAGTACGACGAGAAGAAGGAGATGTCCGGAACAGTCACGTCTCTCAGCTTAGGCCGGGTGCCAGAAGGACTGAGGCGGAGCTCCTTTCTCGCTGTCGGATGCGATGACTGCACTGTCCGCATTCTCAGCCTCGATCCCGAGTCCACCTTGGAGATGAAGTCGATCCAAGCCCTCACGTCTGCCCCATCATCTCTCTCCATCATGTCGATGGAGGATTCAACAGGCGGCATGACTTTATTCTTGCACATTGGGCTGCATTCCGGTGTCTACCTCAGGACTGTCCTGGACGAGGTCACCGGCGAGCTCACCGACACGCGGCAAAAGTTCCTCGGCCCCAAGCCCACCAAGCTCTTCCAAGTCTCGGTGCAAGGCCAGTCATGTGTCCTTGCTCTGAACTCGAGGCCATGGCTTGGCTACACCGACCCCCTCACCAAAAGCTTTGTCATGACACCACTGAGCTATTCTGAACTCGAGTATGGTTGGAATTTCAGCAGCGAGCAGTGTCTCGAGGGCATGGTCGGCATCCACGCCAACTACCTGAGGTCAGTCCTATCATTTTCCTTCAGTCCGCTCTCCTACCGATGTCATGATGATAAAAGGGATACCTACGCCATGTGCAATGAGGCTTGACACAACCGAGGTTGTATCAATTGTTCCTTCTGAGACAACGAACCTGCAAACACCGAGAATCCTCCAGCAACAACTAGCTGCTTTCAAGGAATGCTAACATGGTTCTCTAGGATTTTCACAATTGAGAAGCTCGGCGAGACCATGATCCAGAAATCCATCCCCCTCACGTACACGCCAAAACGGTTGGTCAAGCACCCCGAGCAGCCGTACTTTTACACCATCGAATCAGACAACAATACACTCCCCCCCGAGCTCCGGCAGCAGCTTCTCGCCCAATCTGGCGGTGCCGTCAACGGAGACTCGGAGGTCCTGCCGCCGGAAGACTTTGGATATCCCCGCGCCAAGGGCCGCTGGGCGTCGTGTATCAGCGTTGTCGACCCCATCAGCGACGAGCCAAGTGTCCTCCAGCGGATCGACCTGGAGGGCAATGAAGCGGCCGTGAGCGCGGCAGTCGTTCCCTTTGCGAGCCAAGAGGGCGAAAGCTTCCTCGTTGTGGGCACCGGGAAGGATATGGTTCTCAACCCGCGGCAGTTCAGCGAAGGCTACATCCACGTCTACCGGTTCCATGATGACGGGAGGGATCTCGAGTTCATTCACAAAACCAAGGTCGAGGAGCCCCCGATGGCTCTGGTTCCTTTCCAAGGACGCTTGCTTGCCGGCATCGGCAAGACGCTCCGGGTCTATGATCTCGGTCTCAGACAGCTCCTCAGGAAAGCCCAGGGAGAGGTGGCGCCGCAGCTCATCGTGTCTCTCCAAACCCAGGGTAACCGTATCGTCGTTGGTGACGTCCAACAGGGCGTCACGTACGTCGTCTACAAGCCGGAGAGCAACAAGATCATCCCGTTTGCCGACGACAACGTCAACCGGTGGACCACGTGCACCGCCATGGTGGACTACGAATCGGTGGCTGGCGGCGACAAGTTTGGCAACATCTGGATCCTGCGAGCCCCTGAGCGGGCGAGCCAGGAGAGCGACGAGCCGGGGTCCGAGATCCAGCTCCTCCACGCCCGCAACTACCTGCACGGCGCGCCAAACCGCGTCAGCCTGATGGTGCATTTCTACACCCAAGACCTGCCGACCAGCATCGTCAAGACCAACCTGGTGGTGGGCGGGCAGGACGTGCTAGTGTGGAGCGGCCTCCAGGGGACGGTGGGCGTCCTGATCCCGTTTGTCAGCCGCGAGGACGTGGACTTCTTCCAGAACCTGGAGAGCCACATGCGCAGCGAGGATCCGCCGCTGGCCGGCCGCGACCACCTGATCTACCGCGGGTATTACACGCCAGTCAAGGGCGTGATTGATGGTGACCTGTGTGAGAGGTTCACGCTGCTGCCGAACGACAAGAAGCAGATGATTGCGGGAGAGCTCGACCGCTCTGTGCGGGAGATTGAGCGGAAGATTTCGGTAGGTTCCCCTTGATATTCCCACCAACCTTTTGCCGGTTTCTAACATGCTGCAGGATATCCGGACGAGGTCTGCTTTCTAAGGCAATGGTAACCAGCCAGGCGGTGGGTCGATGGGCATTTGTGTATTTGGTTTACAAGCGGGCGGCGCTCTGGGAGGGATCTGGCGTTTTAACTGTCACGCTGAGTGGACGCTTCTTGGAGGGTTGTTGGTCAGTTTAGAACCTCTCTTAAGTTAATAGTTGGGGGTATATGGACTTTGAAAGGGGCGAGTGTTGCACCCGTCCCGCATGCTGCTTCTCTACCACTGTACAGGACCTCACCTCACCTTTGTACCTTGATCTGGCCCGACGATGGCGCGACTCACTTGCCCAAGTCCTTGAGCCACCACCTCAGTCTACCCCTTCTCTCCCTTTCCGCCCGCGCTGAATCCCCCTTGCTCGCCTTCCCATCCTCCTCCGTTCCCTACCCCTTCTCCCCTTTCTCACTCAACGCATTACCACCGCTAGCATTACCACTTCCACTACCACTGCCCCCACTACTCCCACCGCTCCCACCGCTCCCACCACTCCCACCACTCCCACC
>FTEL01008849.1_pt1 | contig 15541 bp, 11 predicted proteins | sample 1658911 | NCBI WGS metagenome assembly FTEL01 (sample SAMEA3914869, study PRJEB12502) | metagenome | biome: forest; material: soil | place: USA | collected 2012-03-12 | depth 0.1 m
AACCCAACCACCCCCCCTTTTCAGCCAACGCCGTAACCCACCAAGACAACCTCGAATTCCTCGAGGACATCATCCCCAAAACCACCTCGTACAAGGAAATCAAGGGCAAGACTGCCGCTGCCCGCGCCCGCGTCGCCGGCGACAAATCCACCGCAGCCGGCGCCGCAGCAGCAGCAGGAACCGCGGCAGCAGCCGAGTCGGCTCTGCCCAACGGCAAGCGCGCCCCAAAGTCCATCATCAACGGCCACGGCGGCGGCAGCAACGGCCAGTCGTCGTCTTCCGGGGCGAACGGCCTCTCGCGGAGCAGGGTGCTCTCGTCGGACGCGGTTGATCCGAATGATCAGCTCGAGATGGAGATGAGGCAGGCGCAGGGGATGGACGAGGACGTTGATATGACGGGCTAGGGGGCGTTGTTCTGTTCTCCTTCGTTGTAGATAGGCAGGCAGGCAAGCATCGGTTATGTGTATGAGGTGGTGCGGGTTGGGGTGTTTGGTTTTGTTTGATTCCGACAATATCCTACGCCGCCAGCGCTGAAGTGACATTACTCTGTGACATTTTTGTGTTTGGGTGCTTGGCCTGGTGATAGGTAGCCAAACCCAAATGTCCCCTCCCCCCAGATTACCCCAACAGCCAGTCAACCAAATCTCACTCCTCCATCGCATCGTCATCCACCATGACCCCGGGGGGCAGCCGTCCCTCGTTGAGCGCCTTCTCCAGCCGGATGATCTCCTCCAGGCTGTCCGCGTTCTTGATCAACTCCTGCAGCTTCTTGCGTTCCTTGTCGGTGAGCTTGAGCCGCGACAGCTTAGACGCCGGGCCGCTGCCGCCGGCCGCGGCGCCGCCGTTTGCCGCGCCCGCGTCGAACGTCTTGCTCTTGACGCCCATTATCTGCGCGCCGTCGTGTATTAGTACCCTCACCCGTGTCTGGTTCCTTTCCCCACCTCACAACGCCGCGGCCAAACCGGAATGTCGACTCACCCGTGAAGCCAACTCAGTCGGCGCGTCCGCCTCGCCAAACAGCTCCTTCGCCTTTGCGCGCTCGGCATCCTTGACCTTTTGGTAGTCGAGAAACCGGACCGTGGGACACCGCCAGAGGACCCAGTACCGATAGTTCTGTGTTCATTCCCCAACCACCGTCAGCACAATCTCCCCCTCTCCAATCCCCTTCCCCCAAAAGTATCACCCACCTCCTTCTTCGTAACCGGATTATCCACCAACACCAGGTGCGTCAACCACGCGAACCGCCCGAGCACGTCCAGGTCCGCCAGCTCGGCGATGCTGTTGGAGGCCAAGACCAGGTTGCGCAGGTTGGGCGCGGCGGTGGGGAGCGTCGGCTGGACGGCGGCGATGCGGTTGCGGGCGAGCAGCAGGGTGCGCAGGCGCGGCGACAGCGGCAGGTTGCCCAGCACTTGGATGTCGTTGTCGGTCAGGTCGATGGCATCGTGGGGCTGCGCGGGGCGAGGGCACCGGCGGGTTAGCTCAGTCTCGAAAGGGGTGGGGGAGGGGAGGTAGTTAACTCACGCCGGCAACGCCCAGGTTCTCAATGGCGGGTATTCTGTGTCCTGTATGCGGCGCAATAAACACGTTGAGGAAACCCCGTCTTTGGTTTGGATAGTATTTGGTAGTCCGGAATTGTGAGGATGGATAATAATGATGATGGTGGTGACATGGTATGGTATGGTAATATGCAAGAGCTTTCTTTGCCAAGACGGAATAGATCAATCAAGTGCAGCATCTGCCCTTTTCAAACGCACCTCGGAGGTCCAGCTCGCGCTCCTTGAGCGGGTTGAGGTAGGAGAGGGAGTGGTTGATGAGGTCTGCCGTGAGCCTCATCTTGTCTGTGTTATTTTCGGTGGGTCGTGGGACTGCGTGCCGGTTGGTCGCTTCGCTCGGGTTCGGCGGGGGTCAGGTTCGGGGTCGGGGTTGCTGTCAAGACGTGCAATCGCGCCGCCGGGATGGTGTTTTGTGGTGTTTGGTCTTTGTGGTCGCGAGTTTGCGATGCGAAGTCGAGGTCGCGGTGCTGCACTTCAAGGTCCACAAGGCTGATGCGGGCGGAAAATAATGTGGGGCAATGTGCTGTGGTACCCTAACCCTCAAGCCACCAACGACAACAACACCATCCCCTTCTCCTCTCCAGACTGTCGAGACATGGAGGGTCACAGGCACAGCAAGGATATCGGATATGCATGTATTCTCCGCCTGTATCAACTCCCCAGCAATAACTATACCAATCCCAACCAACCCCAAAACCAAATCCAAACCCCAACACACATCCATGAAGGCAACACTCCCAACTCCCCACGCCCTCCCCAGTATCATCTATCGGCTATCCGTTCCCAAACACCCCCCATCTCTCCCACCCCCTCACTGAAAAACAAACACCACCCCGCTCCTATCCACCGACACGCTCATCATATACGGCGACTCCAGCATCGCCACATCCACCACCGCATCCAAATGACTCTTCAACAACTGCTGCTGCTGCAACGAAATCACCGTCGTCCTCGCCGGCCGATTCCCCGCCGCCGCGCCCCCAGCAGTCCGACTGCTCCTATGCCTCTGACTCCCCGCGCCGGCCCCCCCATTCGCGGCCGATGCCGACGACCCCGCCATCGGCCCGCCCACCTGCCTCGGCCAGCGTTCGGTGTTGAGTGTCATGGACGTGGTGGGGTGGCTGGCCGTGAACGTCGGCCTCCCCTCGTCCGGCTGCAGGCCACTGAAGACGGAGCTGTTCTCGATGCGCGCCAGGTCCCAGAAGCGGAGCTTCTTGTCCGACCCGGCGGTGATGAGGAACGCGTGGCGCACCTCGCGCTGGTCGTCGGCCGCGCCGGTGCCGACCATCATTGCGCGGACGCCGCGGTCGGCGCCGCCGCCCGTGGTGGTGGTCGACGAGGCGTTGGTGGCTGTCGCAGACGGCTCGATGTCAGTCGCGAACCGCCCCAGCATGCCTTCCGGCTTGTCCTCGTCCACTTCCCATGCCTCGTACCCCTTGGGCCCCTCCTTGTTGCCCCCGACGCGGTAGATCTCGCGGCACAGCGTGCGCTCCAGGTCCCAGACGGTGACTTCGCCCTGGCCAGTCCCGCCCGCGACGCACACCCACCGCCCGCGGCCCTTGGTAGGGTGCACGCAGAGCCGGTAGATGGGGCCCTTCCCCGGCACGCCCCAGCCCTTGAGGCGCATCTTGAAGCGCAGGTCCCACAGGTCGAGCACCCCGTGCGAGGTCCCCACGCAGAGCCAGTTGCGCCTTCGGTCGACGCAGAAACACGTCGGTGTCCCGTGGTGCACCGGATTCTCGAGCTTGTACAGCAGCGTCATGGTGCGCAGGTCAACGCCGCGGATGGCCGACTTGTTAGTCGCCAGCAGCAGCACCGAGCCAGCGTCGTGCTTGAAGTGCTCGCACCAAACGGCAAATTCGCCCTCGTCCAGCTGGTACTCGCGCAGCAGCCGCAGCCGCGGGTACCGGAACGTCATGCCGCTGTGCACCGTGTCGACCTTGACCACGTGCACGCTGCCGTCGCTGGCGCAGCTGACGAAGCTGTGCGTGTTCTCGATGAAGCACAGCGCGAGGACCCGCGCCCCGGGCGCGTGCCGGTGCGTCAGCCGCGACCGGTGCGTGATGTTGCGCTCCAGCCGCGCCGTGTCCCACACCTTGACGCAGCCGTCGTCGCCGCCCGTGAGGAAGAACTGGTGGTCCGGCGAGACCACGATCCGGTTGATCGCCCCGGTGTGTTCAGAGAAGGTCGCCACCAGCTTACCCGTGGGCTTCCAGGCGTCGTCGCCTCCTTGCTGGGAGGCCGTAGAGATGCTCGATTTGGAGCGCTTGATGGGCGTGACCAACGGGCCGTAGTCGTAGATGTCGTGTGGGTAGTTGTCGACGTACATGGCGTCCAGCATCTTGAGGATGCTGGGGTCGTTCCCGGTGTAGGTGTGGTTCGCGCGCGTCCGGGTCTTCGCAAACGCCGCCACCGCGCTCTCCACATCAGGTTGTGAAAAGGTCCTCGTCGGGCCCTGGCTGAACGGGCCTTCCACCTCGCCAAAGGCGTTGGCTTCTGTAGTGCCCGTCTCCGGCCCCGACTTGCCGCTGTCCTTGCGGTTCATGAGGTTCATAGCGCTCGACTGATGCCGCAAGCCCCTCCTAGTCGCATACGGCGCATCCTGGACCGAGGCACCATCGTCATCCGGCGGCGACAACGTTCTACCTCTGCCTTGCGCAACTGACGTCCGCCTGGATGTAATCCCTGAACCACCCTCTCCGCGGCCCGCTGGCAACGAGCCAGCCATATCCTCCTCCAGCAGCGGCCGCCTGCTGTCCGTCGACATGGGAGACATGTTATCCCTGCTGCCAAGCCGAGTGCGGTGGTTGTTCAACGCAGCCCGCCGCTTCTTGCCCACCGGGTCATCGATGGTCATGGACGCATCCAGCAAGGCATCCTTGATGGTCCTCGGGGCGTTGGCGTCCGGCTCAGGGCTACTCAGTCGTGGCGCCGCAGCCTCCTCGTCAAACAAGACAGTCTGGGGCATAACGCCCAAACTTCGGACCGAAATAATGTTGTTCAGCGCAGCCGTGTTGGCCACATCCTGCGCCGGCGAATCTCGCGACTTGAGCTGGCTCAGCCGCCAGATGAACTCCCTAAGCGCAAGCAACTTCGGCTCGTCCTCCTGCGCAAGCCCAAGATTCCGCAGCTTATTTAGCCACTGCTCGTCCTCCTCGTTCTTCGCCGCCTTTGCGATCGCCTGTGGGTTCGAATCCGCCCTCGACGTCATCGGCCCAGAAACAGCGTCGCGGAGTTTCCTAAACGGCTTCCAGAAGTTCCCCCTCTCCGTCTTGGACGCCCATAGCAGTGCCTGGTCAAACACCGACCGCGACAGCGGCTTCTGCAGCGCCTCGAGCAGGTCCAGTTCCGAGAAACCCGGAATCCGATGCGGCTTCAGGTACGGCGTGAGCTGTGGCAGGACTTGGACCCTGAGGTACGCCGGGCCCAGGAAGCGAGAGCCCGCCGCGATGAACTCGGCGGCCGACTCGCGGATCCACAGATTCGGATGCATTGTAAACCTCCCCGTGATGCCCACCAGCTCCAGGTACGTTGGCTTGGTCAGCAGGCCCAGATTGGCCAGCTCCGCGAGCGAGTGTAGCGCCCCCTGCACGACGTGCTCCTCGGGATCGGTGATCGCCTGCACCATCAGGGGAAGCATGAACTTCTCGAGATTGTTACTCCCCAGGAAGGCAGCGATGCCGACGATAGTGTCGAAGAAGGCGCACTTGAGCATCCAGTCCCGGTCGTTCAGGTAGGTATTGAGATGGGTGAGGATGATGTCGTTGGACTGGGTGGCGCCGAAGAAGATGCACAAGTCAGGCACCGACGTCAGGAACGCCCTCCGAACGAACGGATCCGAGTCTTCAATCAGCGTCTTGGTGTGGACTTCAAACACATCCGTCAGCTCATGGCGCGCGTTATCAAACAGCCCCGCGAAGGCCGCCTCCGCCTCATGGCCCGGCTCGACCTCAGGATCCGCGAGAGCCGCAGATCCATCCGCCCGCAGAGTCGCCGCCATCGCCAGGAACCTATCCGCAGTGACAGCCAACTTCCCCAAGCACGAAGCGTACGTCGCCCTAACGATGGGACTCGACGGCCGCTGCACGTCGAGCAGCAGCGGTTCCATCCGGGGCATGATGTAGTCGAGGAACAGCGGCGAGTTGACGGGGGTGATGACCTTGACGAGGTCGAGCAGCTGCGTGACGGCGCGGATCGCGGACACGACCACCATGTCGCACTTGTCCTTAAGCAGCGAGACCAGGTAGGGCAGCACGCGGTCCAGCTTCGCCTCGTCGGTCAGCCGCTCGGCGAAGGCAAGCATGATGTCGCACGCCTTGATCCGCGCCGCGGCGTGTGAGGTGTTGCGCAGCGACGACACGACCAGCGTCAAGAAGATGAGCGTGCCGTCGTCCGCCGATGGCTGCTTGTCGGCGGAGATGTAATGTTCGTTGTTGGGGATGTTGAGGCGCACGGGGAAGTTCCCGAGCCCAAGCCTCGGAGAGATCTGGCGCTGCTCAACGCGGTTCTCGCCGTCCCGATACCCGAGGAAGTACGAGATCTTGTCAAAGTCCAACCACACCCTCTCGATCCGATGGTCAGCCTCGCTGATATTCCTCCCCAGCGGCACCCCAGCGACGGGTTGGGCGGACGACAGATCCGTAATGACCTCCATGTACTGATGCAAAAAGCTGTAAAAGTACTCCGGGAACACCTTCCCCTTCCAAAACTCGAGGAACTGCTCAGCCGAGTACCGCTTCTGCGGGTCCAGCTGGATCATCTGCGCGATCATCTCCCGCAGGCCCTTGTCCGGGATCGTGCTGAGGTGGGATATCACCGGATCGTACTCGCCCTTGCGGTACAGGAACAGCTGACTGAGCGAGAAGATGGGCGTCTCGAGGAACAGCTCGGCGATGACGCAACCGGCGCTGAAGACGTCCATCGCCCAAGTGACCTGCGCGTTTGGATCCGCCGTCTCGCCGGGCGGCAAGAACCTCTCCGGAGCGAGGTAACACGTCCTCCTGCCGGAGGTATCGAAAAAGTAAGAAAAGTCCGCCGGATTATCCTCAGGCAACATCACCCGCTTGAATGACGACGAGAAATCCGCCAGGTAGAGCCAGTTCCACGACGTCACGAGAATATTCTCGGTCTTGATGTCCCCGTGGTACACGCCCTTAGCGTGGCAGTCGCGGAGGGCGCACAGCAGCTGGAAGGCGAGCCACTTCTTCTCGATGTCCTCGAGGAACGGGCGCGTGCTGAGGCGGTCGTAGAGCGAGTTGTAGAGGAACTGCCGGACGAGGTACCCGTTTGTTTCCGTCTCGATCGCGCGCTGGTACGGCAGGGCGTTGGGCACGTCGGCCAGGGCTTTGCGCTCACCTAAACAACAGCAACCGCATCAGCACATCTGGACATCACCACAACTGCTCAACCCCAAACCATCGGGATACCCACGGAGAATAGCCTGCTTGTACTTATCCAGCGACATGGGATACGGCTTAACAATAACCTTGGCCAGCACCACCCCATCATGATGCCGCGCCCGGACGCTCTTCATAAACCCCCCCGTGCCGACGGAGCGCTCGTAGACCAGGTCGGCGAGCTCGGGCACGTCGATGCCGGCACCCCCCGCGCGGGGGGTGGCAAGCGAGAATCCCTGGCCCATGGCAGCGGGCGGATGCGGATTCCACGGCGGCGGCCGGCGATCTCAGGTTCCAGGGGTTCGGTTCCAGCTACCTTGGGCGAAGTGTCGAAGGGGCGTGGCACATCTTGTTCGCGGCGTCGTCTGCGGATGGGGGCAGTGGGAGGGATGTTCGCGATGATTTGCGATCGCGGGGTTGGCGCGTTCGGCGGTCAGATGTCGGGGTCGGGAAATATGGGCGAGATATCGATGCGCCGCGTTCGATGTTTGGCGATGGGAGGATGGACAAGCTCTGCCGCTTGTTGAAATGTTTTGGTGGTCGGGTCTGGTTGCGCGGACGTGCACATGGAAAGCGCCCAAGCTCTGGCATGTGCAGGTGTCAACTGGACCTTGAAGGTCCCAACTCCAGTTCCAGCGCACTCGGCGGCCCTGGAGCCTGCCGTCAGCCCTGCCTGGAGCCTGCGCGTGCACCACAATGGCGTCAGCCAATGGATCACGGCAGTGATAAGATAAGTCCTGTGCGACCCCCTGCCCAGCACAGCTTGGGTCCACCCAGCTCGAAACAGGGCATTCCCGTTTTCTGGGGTAAGCTCCAGCTGCTTCTCATGAGCTCTCATCAGGGGAATCCGTGTCTTGAGCTCGCCAGAGGTAGGTTCCACCTGGCGTTGACGTCCACAACGAGACGTTGCGAGTAGATACCAAGCTAGCAGTCGAGTCAAAGGCATACCAACCCGGAATTCGATGTTTCGAGCATTCACCTTCAGAAGGCTCTCCAACACTCGACCTCTTGACTCTTACATAGTACCTCGAGGCAAACTCAACAACACTCACTCGTCACATCATACAAGAACGCATCAATCGTCATCCAGAGAACCAGCTTATCTGCGACTTCTTTATGAATCTAAATAAAAGAAACCTTGTCTCTACCAGTAGACGAAGAATATCCGCAGAGCATCTGTCGGCGTGTAGTGTGGTCGAAAAGTATCGTGTACGTAGGCGGCAGCCCTGCCTCTGTCTGGTCTTCGAGCGGGTGGTTGGTTGCTGGTAGCTTTCGCGAAGTCGCTTGGTTGGTTGTGAGTGAGAAAAAGGTTTCCGTCTCTTTCCTCCCCCTTCCCCCGCCATTGCCCCCAGAAACACCTCGGACCTCCCAAGAGTCGTCGTCGGTCGGCAACTCGAATCCCATTACACAGCCAGCCTCTCAAAAAAAAAAAAAACGTCCTGCCGCGCGCCCTCCCCCACCGGGCGCGGGCCGTAAACCTGGGTATATATAAAAACACGACGAAATGAAAGTGTAAATGCGTCCTGCCATGGTCACCGACCCGGACTCGGTGGCTCAAGGCCGCTCCGTCACCAGATCCCGACTCAAATGGCGGCTCGTCCTGAGAACCGAAAGAGATGTGCCGAGTCTCAAAACCTCCACGCCTGCTGCGCCGAAGCGCAAATGTCGTGCGCCGAGGCGAGGTCATGGACCGCCTTCATCCGGTAACCCAAAGTCGAGTACATACGTATGTACGGTGGTGGTGGTTGTGATGGTGGCGGCTCCAGAGCGCCGCTGCAATCGAACCCTGCCGTGAAACCCACGGGGGATGAGGAAAACAAAACACTGCCAGGATCCCCAAAAACGCCGTAGACAATGCCACACCAAAAGCAGGGGAGGCGTTTTCATCGAGCATCATTCGAACAAAATCGAACCGAGAGAGAGAGAGAATTTGCGTCATAATCGTAAACAGGCCACGGGGCCCAGTAGTTAGGCCCCGGTCATGTACGGATTCGCACTGGACGCGTCGGTCGAGCCGTCGCCGTCGATCGTCTTCTTCCAGTGCTCCGGCAGGCACACGCAGACCAGCGGGAACGCCTTGATCTCCCCGCTCACTGGTGGCGAGTAGTCGTTTGCCCTCCCGGATGTGTTGGACACTCCGCTGTCTCGTTGTGCCTGTCGTCGCGCTTCCCACTGCTCGGCCCGCTCGTCCACCATGACGCCCGTCGCCCACCCGTCGTCCCAGATGCCCACGATCTTGAGCATGTCGCCCCGCTCCAGCAGGAACTCGTCGGCGGCCCGCGGCTGGTACGCCCAGAGAACGGCGACCCGGTCGCCGGGGTGGATGTCGTCCTGCGAGTAGTAGTCCTTGAAGAACGGCAGCTGCTCGGACTGCTGGCTTGCCACGGGAGGCGACGACATGCCAGCAGAACTAGGGGACTGGGCTTCGTCGCCAAGCAGCACCGAGTTGCTCGACAGAGACCCATTCCTCTTCAGCATGGTTGGGGGTGGCCTGAGCACGCCAGCCGCGCCGCGGTCAGACGCCGGGCTGTCGCCAAAGCCATCCGACGACGAATGGTCATCGCCTCTCCTCCTGTTTCCACGATAACCCCCCGCCGTCCCGGGAACTGAGCCGGGCATATCCCGAGCTGTTTGGCGCGACGACGTGTCGCGGGATTGGCCCTCGAGGGCCGACATCCGGGCAATCCTCCCGCCGGGGAGCACTCCAAATCCAGGCGATGTGCTAATCTGCCCCATTTGCGAGGTTGGCGGACCTTGGCGCGCGGGCGACGGCTGGTTGAAAATGCTGCCGTTCTGGCTGCCCGACTTCCGTCTCCTGTACAGCAGGAACCCGATCAGGGCAGCAAGGAGGGCCGCGCCAATAACCGAGCCCACAACGATGCCCGCGATCTTCCCTCCAGACAAACCGCCGCCGGTGCCCGCATTGTTCTTGGGAGTCGGGGTCGTAGTGACTGTCGAGGTCGGGAGAGTGATGGGGGTGATGTTTGGGAGAACAACGCCCGCGCAACGGGTCTCGGCGCCGGCGCTGTAACAGCAGGTGTCGGTCGAGTTGATTCCGCCCTTGGCGCAATACGAACACAGACCGGTCGTGCTGTTGCCGTAGCCGCAGTTTTCGGGTTCGTTCGTGATGCCTGGGATGCAGTCGCGGGTGGACAGTGAGTTGTCGGGCAGGGCGCAGTTGGTGAAATCGGCTCGGATCTGTGCCTGCGCATTGCTGCCAGGCTTGGGGCAGAGACTGGTGTCGGCCAAGAAGTAGGCCTCGGCTTGCGCGTATTCGGCCTGGAGGTCTGGTCAGCAGGGCACCGGTAGTCGGGCAGAGATTCTAGAACGCACGCATGTGTCGGCGCAGACGGGGCGCGAGTCTGCCGCGGTCAGGCTGCAGGGCTGGACTGAGTTCTGGATAATAGCATTACAGATTACTGTGGTGGTGAAGCGCGCGTAGATGTCGGTTGTGTTGCTGAAGTCGATACCCGTGCAACCAAGCAGGTTCGAGTATCTGAGAGACGGTCAGCGCATGAAGCTTGAGCATGATGAGGAGTTTGGCGCTTACTTCTCCTGCACGTACTCCCTTTGCACGTGCGACAACAGGAGGGAGTCAAGAGCCTCGACATTTGAGGCAAATTGCAGGAAAGGGCTGGGCAAGAACAGTTAGTTCGGCGTCCAAGGGGGAATCAGCGAGCACCTCTGGTTCACGTACAAGAGCCCCACGACATGGGCATCCGTGGTGGAAACGGAGGACGCTTGGAACGCTGAGCACGCCTTGGACCCTTTGAGGGACAGGCAGGTCGCCATGGCGGCTGGAGGTGCCGACAAGAGGGCGAGCAAGATGCCCCGAGTATTTACGCGCGGTCGCCTCCCTCCAAGCCCTCTTTGCGCCGTGGACGTTTCCGCGTCCGCTGGTCGGTTTCCCACCACTGTCGAGTCGATTGGCGTGTCCCTCGGGTCCATGGAGTCCAAGTAAATTCCCGGTGGTGGTGTCGTCACTGCGGTGCTGTGCTCATGGTCGGCCTCGGTGTGTATCATAGCTCATAGTCCTGGGGCCCGGCGCAGTTCTGGCGAGCAGCCGTGAAGCTTATCGTCGGGGGTTGGCGTTGATACGACCCGCTGGAACCTTGACGGGGCAAGTCCGCGCGGCAGGGTCGCACCTGAGGTCGCGAAACACCGAGACCCAAGGTGTTTTGTTTGCCAGCGGCTGACGAGGATCACACAAGGCCCGGGTTTGCGAGCCAGGAGCAAGGCGATATCGAGTGCCCCAGGCCAAAAATCGTGTCGTCGGGAGCTGGGGGTCGACGGGTATTATTGTACCTGACGAGTCCAAGGCCGTCGAGCTGGAGGGTGGGGTGGGCTGAGATGGTGGTGTGTGGAGGCGACGTCGTCAACGGCAGCCACCACATGCACACACACAAAGACAAAAAGGCGAACGAGCGACAACGGGCGGCAGGTGATTTGCGAGGGCCGGCGGTACTGGAATCCTGGGTGGGTGTGTGAGTGGGGAGGAGTGAGCGGGCGTCGTCAGGGCGCAGCGACCAGAGAAAGAGAGGGTCGGGGATTTTGGATTGTGTTGAAACGAGCGTGACAAAACGAGAGGAGAAGAAGGAGAAAATGCCAGGCGCGGCGGTGTGGTGCGGGAGGGACCGTGGGGTCCGGTGTCACCCCCTCAGAAACTTGGACGAAGAAGCGGGTGCAAAGAAGTCAAAATCGAGGAGGAGAGATGGAAACGCGCAGGTTTGGTGGGTTTGGTGGGTTTGGCGGGTTTGGGGGAGTTCAGCAAAACGAAACGGGAGATTGGGAGCCAGACCCACGATCCAATTTCGCTTGAGGTTAAGGGTCCCCGGCCTGGCCTTCCCCAAGAGGTTAGCACGTCAACACGCCCTCCCCCTCCCCCCTGCCCGCCGCAAGCCCTCTCAGGCTCTCTCCACTGCCCGCCCATGCTCCCTCTGCTTCCCGGGCCTGCGCATGCCTCAAACGGCTTTGGCACAAACTCAGGCTTGCCCACACGGCCGAGAGTCTCCCCAAGAGGGTGGCAGGCCCGGCCGAGTGAGGCCGATGAGGCATGAATGATGCACAATCAATGCATGCAATGCACCACGCGGGAAGGGAGAGCGTTGCATTCGCTGTTATCCTTAGCTCACGCACTTGAGCAGCACCAAAAGCAGACTTAGCATCCTAATTATAGTCCGAGCCCTCTCGTCGACATCCAAGCTCTCAAGATGAGCCATGCGTGAGAGCAACTAGTCGACTAACTAACGAAAACAATGCACGCCTCTGGCTGAATAGTTGGCCCAACTGCGGCGATTGTCTTCCGCAGTTGCTTGATATCTGTCGTCAATCTCTCATGCCCTCGTGCAAACTTGCAGTTGATTCGTACAGTGCAGGCGCTGGACCCTGCGTTGCGCGACGACAAGGTTTCGCGTCCGATCTGTCATCCTCCCCCCCTTTCACCGGCAGGAGGACGAACTGTCTGCGTGTGCACTGACCAGTGGCTGCGTCCGGGCACCCAGTAACACAAATCCAAAGTTTGTGTAAACCCTGGAGATGAGGTGCTGCAGTGGTCCTTGTGAGTGCGTTTGAGGAAGAGAGAAGCGGAAAGAAAACACAAATATGTCCCACGCGTTTGCTCAAAATCAGCCACTCTTGCGCGTCACGACTTCTCGAGCTGTTCCAGAGCTCGAATTGGTGGAGCTTGCTCAGCTCGAGCTTGTGCTTCGGGAAGCTATCCGATTTCCTCAACGGGCAGTGGGTCCGCACATGGACTGTGGATCCGAAGTGCCCATTGGCTGGTTGCCAGCTGCGCCTCGAAAGAAAACTCCCGAATCTCTTCTCTTGGGTCTCCATTTGGGACGGATGGAAACGCAGCCGCGAACAGGAACCCGCCCTGGACTGGTGCTGGCAGGGCCCAGGCAGAGTGTCAGGATCCGCCCGACGGGGTGCAGTGGCAGTCGGGTTCGGTTCGGGGCTGCGACTCTCAATCCCCCACTCCCCGTTAATATAAATAAGCGCTGTTCGATGCCGGCGAGAAACAGCAGCGACTGGACGGCGGAGCGCGGTGCATCAGGGCAGAGCTCCTGACGGGCTGTCATTGGCGTCTGGGGTATTTTGGGCTGCAACATGCAGGGTTCACCAAACCAGGAGGGCCTCCCTCTTGGCGTGGCATTGGGGGGGGAGGGCGGGATGGAGGGGCGCGCCTTGGCAGCCCAGCAGGAGGGAGACGAGTGGGAGGGAAGAGAAGTGCACCTCTCGTCGTCCGACCCGTCTCCGAACTGCCGGGCGTTTAACTATTTTGGCCGCCCTCCCGCGCCCGCTCAGACCACCGCCGACTGACACTTCGCGTAAGAGGGTGCAGATCGATTGGCGACTCTTGGGGGGCGGCACAGAGAGAGGAGACAGTGGGACACTCACCCAGGTGAGCGAGCGAGGTGTGGTCGATGGCGACCACCTGAGGCAGCTGCAACGTCGTCCCGCGGACACCCATCCATCCCAGATGACCAACCATGGCCAGCCGCCCCCCCGATTGCGATGGCGGGAAGTCGGGCGGACACAGACAAACCCGGATCTGGATTTAGACGTCCATTTGCACCTGGATTTAGAAGTCGACAGCCCAGACCCGGCTCAGAATCAGACGGGTGGTGGCCCGGACACCGCCACGTTGACAGCAGCAGATCATTCATGGCGACTTCCCGTCTGGCCGTTTCTCGCGGGCGTTGTTGCCCAAGGTCTTATCCGCTGTAATTCAACGGGCGATCTCAGATCTCGACAGCCACATCTCGCCCGTCCCCGCACGCCTCGAGGGGAGGATGGTCTCAGACCTGCGGCGATCTCGTGCCGCACCAAGTCGGGAACTTTATGCGAACCTCTCACCCCCCCGCCCGCTCACACACGAACTCACTCACACATGCTCCCACCGACCTCGGTTACACAGAGCGGCTTCGATGCCGGTTTGCCAATGGCCAGCAGTGGCGGCGGGGTGGTGGGGGAGACGGGACGGGACGAGGGCACGTTGGCCAGTGCCAGCCTGGACCTGGACTCTGGAGCTTGACGAGTCGGCCATAACTCCGACGTCAACGTCACCGGTGAAACGATAATTGCCCCTCGTTCTCGATGAAGAGACGTCAGCTCCCCGTTGTTGTTGTTGTTGTTGCCTGGAGGGCGAGGATGAGAGGACGCCGCTTGGTGAAGGGACGAGGACGAATGAGTCTACATCACTACCCTCCTTCGTCCCACTCAGCTGCACAAGACACACAAAGGGTGGGCGTGTTGCATGAGAGTCAGCGCCACGCCTAAGACCCCCATATCAGTTATCATGCCTTCCTGTTATGGATGTGCAAACACCCTCGCGTAGGATGGTGTTTGTTCGCCAGGCAGCATGTGTGATCGGAACCTGCTTGGCTTCAATCTCGGTACGCGCGTGGACAAAATCGTATTCCAACAGACGATATGTATAAGTCACCAAGTTAAGGTGGAACAAGGTAGTATCAAAACACCGCAAACACCACAAACGCTTGATAAACCGCCCACCAGTAAACTGCATGTGCTTTCCCCATGATACCAAGCTTCAGAGTCCTAGACGGACCACGGGCTTATCGAGCCCGCCTTCTCTCCCTCCGCCGAGTCCCCTTCCGCAGGATCCCCCAGCCCGTCGAGATGGAGGCGAGGTAGCCAGTCCCGTTGTTGAGTCTGTTCCTGGCTGTCCTTGCCCTCCGCTCCATCATCACCATACAGCCCACGCTGTTGGCACGAGCGTCAGCATTAAACTGAAAAGAAGCGTAAACAGCCAAAAGACACTGGCACCCACCATCGCCCAGTGCATCCAGGCCACGTCCTCCTCCCGCACAAGACTGCTGTCGCTCAGCCGCCGCCGGCTGTACATGCTGCTCCCCGTCCTCGGGATGCTGGGCTGACTGGAGAATTCACTAGGTCGGCGCGGAGGGCTTCCATCGGTGCTCTTCTTGCTCACTGGCCCAGCCGACCTGCTCCCAGCCAACAGCGCACCCCGTGCCGACTCTCCTTCACCTCCTCTCACTTCCACGTCCCCAGTAGCCGCCTCCTTCTCCGCCCCGGCCTTGTTTCCCCGAGAGTAGTCCCCCGGTTCCGAGCTCCCGTCGGGAACGTGGAACCGCTTGTCCAGCCGGAACAGCCCGTAGGCAAACACCACAACCAGCTCGACGACAAAGTTGAAGCAGTAGTAGCTCGCCTTGGAGTGAAACCACCCCGGATCCTCCAACGGCCGCGTGATGAACGCCGCAACGGCCCTCATAACCGCCCCGAGCGTCAACAGTGTAGCCCCTCCAACCAACAACACAATCTTGCTCCTCCACCGCCCCTCCCCAAACTTATCGATCCCCTCCCCTTCCCTCCTCGGCACCGCCAGCGCAATACCCACCACCACCACCGGCAGGAACGCATAAACCGCCAAAAACGCCGCGCAAAACAGCTGCACCCGCCTATCCACCTCCCTCACCCGACTCCCCGGCACAACAAAAAACTCCTGCACCGTCACCGTCACCACCATCACCAACACCGCCACCGCACACCCCACCAACCCAACCAGTCCCCCCCTCACCCACCTCCCCCACCCAAACACAGGATGCACCG
>FTEL01009909.1_pt1 | contig 15537 bp, 10 predicted proteins | sample 1658911 | NCBI WGS metagenome assembly FTEL01 (sample SAMEA3914869, study PRJEB12502) | metagenome | biome: forest; material: soil | place: USA | collected 2012-03-12 | depth 0.1 m
GGGGCGGAGGTCGAGGTGGTGAGGGCACGGCCGCCTGCTTGGCTTGGGCCGCCTGCTCCTCCTTCAAGAAGTCGACAATAAAGTCCTGGTTTTCGCGGATGAAGTCGTCGGTCAGACCCTTGGACCTCAAGTCCTCCCCAAAGTGCTCCCTCCACTCGGGGTCGAAGGCGTCTAGCTTTTGGAACGCAGACTGTGCGGGGGCTTCGTGGTAGCCGTTCGGGCTCCCCGCGTGGTGATCTCTCGCCGGGGCGGACACGCGCGGGGACTCGGGAGGGGTGGGGGCGGACGAGTGGCGATGGCCCCCGAACAGGCCGCCGAAGAGGCCGTGGTGATGCTTGTGGTGGCTAGCAGGAGCTGCTCCTCCGAACGGCGTCTTCAAGGTCGCCTTGCTCGCATTCTTCTCCCTGTCGTTCATCTTCTTCAGGAACTGCTTCGCCTCCTTCTCATCGACGAAAGACAGGCCGGCTTGGCAGTCTTCGAGCTCGAAGGTGTGGAAGAAGACGCGGTCCTGGTTGTAGTTCCAATTCTCGTAGATTTCCTGATCCCATATTACCCCCCGGTTTCCGGGCTGGCTGCGGGTTAGCGGGCGATGCTCGACGTGTCCAGCTCCGAGCTCCGAGCTCTGTGGCACTCACCGAGATGTCCACCATCTTAACCCAGTACGTGTTCCCGACGAGGTCGTTCGCCAGCACGACGGCGCCCTGCAAGCCCGTGTATGTCCATTTTGACCGGTTGGGGTAGGCGACGTAGAGCCTGGCTACGGCGACGGCATGGATCTTGTTGGTCTGCTTGGGCACGAAGCGCTTGACGGTCTCGCGGTCGTCGTCATTCAGGATGGACGGCATTGCGTCGAGGGGGGTCTGTCCGGGGATCGGACCTCGCGCGGGGCACTGCCAAAGCTTCCGGGCGACGACTCAAGAGACAAGGATGGATGGCGGAGTTGGAGTCGAGCAGGAAGTCAAAGAGAATGAGAGTCGGGCCTCGGTGGCGGTCGTTTGGTGTGACAGGTTGAAGAGGGTTGGTCGGCTGCCTCTCGTCTCGCGCGCAGCGAACGTCAGCGAGCGAGAGCGGGTGCTAGGCAGCGCGCTAATTGTGGGGAGGGGCCTGTCTCTGGGATTCGGCGTTATCTTTTCCGGGGAGGGGTGTCCCAGGGTGTCGATTCTGAGCTTGGTCGGGGCGCCGTCGCGGGAGCAAGGGGCAATTGGGGTCGGCCACGACAAGGTTCATCTGGGGATTCGTAACGGAGGGAGTCTTGCGTGTGTTTGTGTAGGAGAGTTGGTGGCTGTTGGTGGATGTCTTGACTCGGGCGCTTGCAAACGCTTCCCAGGTTGGGCGGACGAACCACTGGTTCAGGGACTTGGCTGAGCTGTGTGGAAGGGGCCATGCCGCTCGCGCACAGCCACAGCTGGGGGGTATGGTGGTGGGTTGGGATTGTTGGGGGCTTCTCCTTTGTTCCATGGCATGCTTCCGCGCTAGCTTGTCTGCATTTCATTTGATCGTTTATTAGCTGCACGCACTCTGCAGCGTTGCGCTTGGCCTCCAACACCCACAGTCTCTTACAGATGGCCGAGTTGAAGCAACCGAGTCCTTATTTGACTATGAAAGCATATTGTATCTACTTGTTCAGTTCCTGCGCCCTTGCGCGACGTTCCTCCTTGGTCCCTTCTTCCTGCACATTGAACTCGCTCGGGATGACCGGGCCGGGGTTCGCCGAGTGAGCCTGGAAGGCCATCTTGACCTTGTCCGCCTCCTGCTGCAGGGGGCCGCCCTGGGTTTGGCCAGCCAGTCAGCAACTCGGTATTCCGTATCAGCGCGAGGCTGCTGTAAGATGCCAAAGTCAAGGAGGAGCAGTCAGACCTTCTGAGCCTTGTCCTCCTTCTGTTGGGAGGTCTTAGTTTTGGAAGCATCCATGGCAGCAACTGGCTGGCTGCGTATTGACAGTGACGATGACAGAGACAGGGGCCGGCGAAGCAGCCGCGCGAGAGCGGGGAGAGACACGGTGGGTCAGACAGAGGGTTGGGAGTTGAAACTCTTGGTTGCGGAAATGCTCGCAGCCGGCTTTCACGTGGAGTTGCAGAGCAGAGAGAAGAAGGGAGATGCAAGGGCAGGAATCAAAGGCGCCTTCTGCTGGCCTTGTTACGTTGCTTTAAGTGCGAGTCCTCTGTGGCTGGGCTGGGTTGTGGTCTCTGGATGGAGGACGGGTAGGGACGTGCTCAGTGACCGGGCCAGCTGAGTGGGTGGCAATGACGTCGTCTCAGGGCCCAGTCCGCGCGTCCTGCAGGCGACGACTCTTGGCAAAGGGCGCTGAGCAGCCACCCCAACACCAGCCAGCCTGTGGCACCAAGTATCATGTGGTGAGTGAACCTCCCGTACTCCGCTCACCGGGATTATTCCAGTACGGGAATACGTCGAACCTCTGCAAGCCACATTTGGCCGCTCTGGCGAGGGGGATGACGGTGGCCAGGTGCTAGCAACGCGCCTGCCATGTCGGCTGCCGACGCGTCGCTGCCTGTGCAGCCCGTCAAGCTCTCGCTGCCCCTGGTACGTGACTCGCACATGATAATACCCATCGTCGTCTATACTCAACCCCAACCCAGGTCTATCAGCAAAAGCTCTTCGAGGAGCTCCGCCAGGAAGATGAGCTGGTTGTCCTCGCCCGCGGCCTCGGCCTCATCAAGCTCGTCACCAACCTCCTCCACTCGTACGACGCCGCAGGGAATAACTTAATCATCATCGTCGGCGCCGGCGATAGAGAGAATGCCTGGATCGGTGAGGCACTCGCTGAGCATGCCGCCATCAGCATGTCTCCCCGTGCCCGGGGCTTGACCGTCGTCAACACCGACTTCACCAGCGTTGCCGCCCGCGAGAAGATCTACGCTGCCGGGGGCATATTCAGCGTCACCTCGCGAATCCTGGTCGTCGACATGCTAACTGGCCTGCTGAACCCCGAGACCATCACGGGCATGGTTGTTCTGCATGCCGACCGTGTTGTCGCCACCTCCCTGGAAGCCTTCATCCTCCGGATATACCGCCAGAAAAACAAGGTTGGCTTTCTCAAGGCCTTCTCCGACAATCCGGACCCCTTTACCACCGGCTTCTCCCCGCTGGCCACCATGATGAGAAACATGTTCCTCCGCAAGGCCTCGCTGTGGCCGCGCTTCCATGTCCATGTCGCCCAGGCGCTCGAGGGGAAGAAAAAGGCCGAGGTGATCGAGCTCGAGGTCCCCATGACCGACGCCATGCGCGACATCCAGAATGCCGTCATGGAATGCGTCGAGGTGGCCATCCACGAACTCAAAAAGACAAACACGGGCTTGGAAATGGAAGATTGGAATCTTGATAGCGCCCTCCTCAAAAATTTCGACATGATTGTGCGCCGCCAGCTGGATCCAAACTGGCACCGCCTCACCTGGAAGACAAAGCAGATCGTGAACGACCTGACCGTCCTGAGGGGCATGCTCCAATCCATCCTGGTGCTTGATGCCGTCTCGTTCCTGCAGCATCTAGACACCATCCATGCCGCCCACTCGCCCGCTCCCGGCACCACGAGGCAGACCCAGTCCCCCTGGTTGTTCCTGGACGCTGCCCAGACCATCTTCGACACCGCAAAGCAGCGTGTCTACTCGAGTAGCCAGAGGGCAGGTCCCAACACCACCGACATTGACTCCCTTCGCCCAGTCCTCGAGGAACAGCCAAAGTGGGCTGTCTTGGCCGAGGTGCTGGAAGAAATCGACAGGGACCTCTACTTCGAGCCGGCAGTTCGCGATGACTCCAACGGCACCATCTTGATCATGTGCTCGGATACCAACACATGTCGGCAGCTCCGCGACTACCTCCAGACGATGCACGTCAAGCCAAGGACGGAGAAAAAGGTTGAAGAGTTCCACGACCCGGACGAGGACAAACCGTCGGCCGCCTTCATGATGAGGAGGAAGCTGCGGAGCTACCTCAAGTGGAAGCGCGAGTTCGCCCAGGTCAGCGCCAACCTGTTCTCGGAGAACCAAAAGGCCATCACCGGCGCGGTTGATCCGCGTCTCGGTCAGTCCAAGAACAGAGCCCCCGCTCACAAGAGGCGCCGCATGCGCGGTGGCGGGATGGTCGGTGTTGCCCCCGGCCGCCTCGACAACGGGAGCATCGCACAGTACTTTGAAAAACCGGCCGAGGTTGCCGAGCTGATGGCCAACGTCCAGCTCACCGAGGAGGAAGCCAAGCAGAAGGAGGACGTTGTGGCCGACCCGCTCGAGGACATGGACGACTACTACCGGCTGTATGAGATGCAAGACCTCGTCGTGATCCATTCCTACGACGGCGACGTAGACGAGCACGTCCTGGAAGAAGTCAAACCAAAGTACATCATCATGTACGAGCCAGACGCATCCTTCATCCGCCGCGTCGAAGTCTACCGCTCCTCGCACAACGACCGCAACGTCAAGGTCTACTTTCTCTATTACGGCGGCTCCGTCGAAGAACAGCGCTACCTCTCCACCGTCCGCCGCGAAAAAGACGCCTTCACAAAGCTCATCAAAGAACGCGCCAGCATGTCCGTCGTCCTAACCACGGACGCCCACAACGCCGAAGACCCCCAAGAAGCCTTCCTCCGCACCATCAACACCCGCATCGCAGGCGGCGGCAAGCTCGCCGCCACCGCCCAGCCGCCCCGCGTCGTCGTCGACGTCCGCGAGTTCCGTTCCTCGCTCCCCTCCCTCCTCCACGGCCGCTCCATGGTTATCGTCCCCTGCATGCTCACCGTCGGCGACTACATCCTCAGCCCGGGCATCTGCGTCGAGCGCAAGAGCGTGAGCGACCTGATCGGCTCCTTCAAGGATGGCCGGCTGTTCGCGCAGTGCGAGGCCATGTTCCTGCACTACAAGCACCCGATGCTGCTGATCGAGTTCGACCAGAACAAGTCCTTCACCCTCGAGCCGTTCGCGGACCTGTCCGGGAGCGTGGCCAGCGTCAGCGCCGCGAATGCGGGGGCCAACGACCTGCAGAGCAAGATTGTCTTGCTCACGCTGGCGTTTCCGAAGCTGCGCATCATCTGGTCGTCGTCGCCGTACGAGACGGCCGAGATCTTTGAGCGGCTCAAGGCGCAGGAGGAGGAGCCGGATCCCATCGCGGCCGTGCGGGCGGGCTTGGAGAGTGATGCCCAGGCGGAGGAGCAGCAGCAGCAGATGTTCAACGCGCGGCCGCAGGAGATGCTGGCGGCCGTGCCCGGGGTGACGCCGAAGAATATCATGAGCTTGGTGCTGCAGACGGAGAATATCAAGGAGGTGGCTAACATGACGGTGGAGGAGCTCCAGCCGATGGTTGGGAGGGAGGTGGCGGGGAAGATTTGTGGGTTCTTTGCAAAGGATTTGTTGGAGGATGAGTGATTCCCCCCAACCGCTGTTGAATTCAATGATTTTAGGAGCCCCTGGCTGGGTATCATAGCCACCTCTATGTCATCATACTCGTAAAGCACGGCTTACAGCGCCGGAGTTTCCACCTCCCCTTCCCCCCATGCCGCGCCATCAAGCACCCACCCGCCCCGTCAACCTCCGCTGAATCTTGACAATCTCCGCAAAATTCATCATCTGCGTCCCCTGTTCATGGACATGCTCACCACTGACGATGGTATGCACGCGCATGCGCTCGTCGTACCGCAGGCCCGGCAGCAGCTTGGGCGTGATGAGGAAGTACTGGCTGGTGTGCTCGCGGCAGGCGACCTCGACCATGCGCTCGTGCACCATGCGCTCGTTGCGCGGGTCCATGCCCTGGTTGATCTCGTCGACCACGCGGAAGGGCGCCTGCGCCATGGACTGGAGCGCCATTAGGTAGAAGATGGTCGAGACGGCGCGCTCGCCGCCTGATTGACGGTGTTGGTCTAGACGCTGGAGGGTTTCATTTTCTCTGTAAGGGGATGGGGGTCAGTAAAGTTGTACATCCGGGGTATGGGTGTGAGGGGTGACGGACCGGAACTTGACTTTGATCTCGATGGCCCACTTGTCAAAGTCTTCGTCCTTGTGGACGCCCACCTCGCCGGCGCAGCTGATCTGCTCAAAGTTGTAGCTGAACGCGTCGTTGATCTGGCTGACCAGCTGGTCCAGCCCAGGCTCCCACTGGCTCCTGATGCTGTCAATCTGCTCGTTGAGCTCTGCCATCCTGGCCTCCTGGTTCGCCTGGTTGGCTTGTTCTCGCTGGATCCTGGCCGCGTACCGTTCGTACTCTTCCAGCGCGGTAGGGTTGCTAGCTTGGATGACCTCGAGCTTCGCCTTCTCGACCTGGATGGATTGGTCGACATCCTCAACGGTCTTGTCCTTGGCCTGCTCCCCGAGCACCGCCTGGTTCTCCTCCGTCAGGATGGCGACTGCTTCGGTTCGGGCCTCGGCCGCAATGGCGCGTTGTTCATTCAGCTCGTCGACGATCGCTTCGAGTGATCTCTTGCCGTCTTCCAGCTGCTGGGTGATCTCAGAGTTCTTGGCCATGAGAATGCCGACCTCCGATTCGGCTTCCATCAAGATGATCTGAGCCTCCATCAGAGCCTGACCCGCCTTCCGGAGGCCGCCTATTCGGGAGAAGTGGTCAAGGATCGCCTTGGCCTTGTCCAGAATTGCTCGGTCCTGTTGTTTTTCGATCTCAAGGATCCGGCCCTTGCACTCCGCCATATCCTCCTCGGCGCGAGTCAAGGCCTCCTTCTCGGATTCTGCGATTTTGTCAGCTAAGAACGGTGACAAACTAATACGCCGCAAGGACACCGCAGGTTATGCCATACCTATTTTGTCTGGCAGAGTTTGCCACTTCGTATGCTCGCGCTGGAGGGCGTTTTTCGCTGCCCGAAGCTCAGACTTCATCGCCGTCAGCTGGATTCAGTCAGACAAACAAGCAGCTGGAGCACGAACGATTTTTTCCACAATGTCCTTCTTTTCCTGGTCCAAGGTTTCCTTTTGTGCGCCTATCGCGTCGTACTGCGCCTTCAGGGTGTCGCGCTGAGCCTTGAGTTCGTCGAGCTTCTGCTGCAGCTCATTCTTGGCCGCCGAGTCGACGGGCTGGTCAGCCCAGAACCGGCCCTGGCCAAACTGAGTCACGCGGGTGGAAACGGCCCCAGGGCCGTACTCCCTTCGACGGGTGATGCGGTAGAGTTGCCTGCCGGCAGCAAACTGAGTGAGCTTCTCGACTTGCTGGATCCGCTCGAACTCGTCGTCCGAAATGTCTCTCAGTGCGACTGCGGAGGCGTGTAGCCTCTTTTCCGAGCACAGCATCGCGAGGACCGGCTCCGGGCCATCCAGATAATCGTTAACATAGCCGTTGAAACCCAGCCCAGTCAACTCTTCTCTTGGGAGTGGCGGCTGGAAAGACCGGTACTGTGTGAAACAGGAGCGGATCGTGACCGACAGCCCCATCTTCTTGTAGAACTGGTCGCTGAGCTTCTTGTGGTCCTCTTTGGTTTGGGTCGTGAAGCAGAGAAAATCACCGGCCTGCAGCATCGACTGAACCAGGTCGGAGTAGCGCTTGTCCTTGACCGAGCAGGTCAGCATGGGAGGGCCAAACACCTGCTTCTCAAAGTCATCCTGGTTGTCCTTCAACCACTCCCAGCCCCTCGCAACATCCGGGTCAATCCGCTTCAGCTGGCCGAGTAGTTGGCCTTGTTGTGAGTCCAACTCGTGAAGGTCCGTAGTTATCCTCTGTCCCTGCTGGCGATTCTCGGTCGCTTTCGTTCTCAGTGCGGCCATGTCCTCGGCCAACTTGGCGGCTTCGGTTTCCTTGTCGCGCTGCAAATGATCTTGTTCTCGCTGTTGTCGGTGGTATTAGCAGAGGTACTATCAGCAAGAGACCAGATGCTGGCAGAGGACTTACGATTCGTCTGTTCCAATCAGCAGCATCGAACTCCTTGGGGGCTCGGCGGTACTCGGCTTCCAGGCTGGTGATCTTCTTCCGGATACGGCCGATTTCTTGTTTTTTGGTCCCGAAGTTGACTCGCTCGGCGTCCTTCTTGGCCGACAGTTCCTCACACTTGGCCTGGGCGGAGTCGACTCGGCCGACGGCACTGTCAGCGGCCGCCTCTGCCGCCTGAAGCCGTTGCTGTCTGTCGGTCACAACTAGCTTGACTTTGGATTGGTATTCCTGCTTCTTGTTGACGGCTTGGAGTGCGGGGGCAACGCTGTTGTGGAGGCGCTTCAAGGAGCGTTCGGCTTCAGTCTTGCGCAGCTTTGCCTCCTTGAACCTCTTCCGAGCGTGGTGGTATTTCACCACGATCCGCAGCTGGTTGAGATTTTCGATCTCCTCCTGGATGGCTTTCCTTTCCCGCAGCTTCTCGACATCGGCCTGAAGAACTTGCTGGCGGGCCTCCATCTTGCGGAGCTCCTCGCGAATCTTCTCTCCGCTGTTCTCGGTCTCCTTCTGGGTCTTGTAGAAATCGTGGAGCTGGGCTCTCCAGGTGATCATGTCCTCGGGGGCGGCCGCATGGAGGGTCTTTTCGAGCAGCTCGACGGGGCTGAGGGCGGCGAACTCGGCGACCTTGTCTTGAGGGAGGAACTGACAGAGATTGTCGATCTGGATTCTGAGCGACCGCATGAGCTTCTGGACCTCCTTGAGCGACACTCTCTGGCCGTCGATGGTGAATTTCCTGCTGTTGTCCTCCCGTCTGATGCAGAGCCCGACCACATAGTTCTGGGCGTCTTCGGGCTTCCTCTGCAGTTCGACCTCGATGAAAGCCTCGTCCTTGCCGTGCTTGACAAACTCGCCAAAGGCGCTGGCGCGCCCCAGGACGTTGGAAGCGTAGCCCAGGCCGAGGCAGATGGCGCAGACCAGAGAGCTCTTGCCTGTGCCGTTGGGCCCGATGACCATGTTCAGGTTTGGGCCGAGGAAGAACTCGGCCTCTTCGTATGTTACAAAGTTCTGCACTTTGACACGGTAAATCGAGCCCGGTTGGAAGTCGGTGGCGTTTGCTGGCCCGTTTCGATGGCGGGCACCGGCAGAGCGTCGTGGGGGTCGCCGAGATGGGCCCTGAGCGGATGGGACGTCGTCGTCGCTCTCGTCCAAGTCGTGCGAGCCGTCGCCGCCCCTCAGGTGAAACGAGTCGACGGGGTCGCTGGGAGGCATCAGGCGGGCGGGGTGCCGACCCCCCGCCGCCTGCGAGAGGGAGGGGTCGCCGCTGTTGGAGGGGTCATGGAGGGGTCGGTCAGGCATTCCGGCGGTCGGGGAAGGTCGAGTCTCCATTCTGGGCAGTGGCTCGAGGCTTGTCTTTGGGCATCGAGCCCGAATCGTCGGTCGTGGCCGGTCGCGGGGTTGCGGGGCCGGCTGGGCTGGAATTGGAAGGCTGTCGTCGATGGAACTTGGTCTTGGCCAGAAAACGCGACGCGTCTAAGTTTAATTGTGACAATGTGCGCAGAATTAGGCCCACACTGTTCTGCGGGCTGAAAGACCAGCATGATGATGGGCTTGGCAGCCAGTTGTGGGCGACGCACGCACAGTATATGGTTCTGATGGCGTACTGTATTGGTCCTATTCATACCATGCTGCCAGCCTGAGCCCCACTACTCCACCACTTCATCTTCAACGTCGACCCTTCCCCACGCCAGCTCACCAACGATGCCATAGACTGTCCACACGCGGCAAGTGGTTGTGCGCGAATGTGGTTGGGATCCCAAGGCCGCCTAGTTCTACGCTGGCACGCAGGAGAGTCTGGCAGGAATGCCTGGTATGCGACTCCATGCCGGTGGGTTGAGCTGATGGCGTTGCGCCATGCCAGGTCAAGACATGAACCAGAGACAGACATGGCCCCAAACGGCCCTCTTGGGCGCCTTTTCTGGGAATCAGCAGCTAGGCCGCCCGTTCCCGCACTACAGTCCGCACTACATGCCATACCAGGCAGTGGTGGTTCGGTGGCCGAGGTTGGCGAGCCTGGATCAGTTGGAAGGGATAGGGTGCGGCACTGAGAGGACATTGATCTAATGGCATGGCCGAAAGGGCGGAAAGGGCAAAAAGGGAGGAAGACGATGGCTTGATGGATATCAAGACAAAAGATGTGCGTGTTTGTTTGGCACTAAAAGGGGTGCGATGCGAGCAGATGCGAGCAGATGCTCTCGTGCGTGCGACTGTACGGGCGTGTCGTGCATGTCTCGAGGCTGCACCTCCTGCCACTCTCCCCCCCCAAAGTCGCCGAGACACCGCATGCCTGTGCTGCTTGTTTTGGCTCCTCCTTCCGGGCCGCCTGTCCACCACTTTTGCCTTCCACCGCACCAGCACCGCGAGAACCACGCGGCCTCGGACAACTGCGCCGGAGCAGAAACATTTTTGCACCCACCCACCCATGCCACTTCCTGCCTCCAGGTCCTTCCTCAGTCACGTCGACAACTCGCTCGAGATTTTCAAGACGTGTTCGTGTTGGCCACCACATCCACCGCCATCACCGCATCTCGCCTCTCGCTTCCATTCTCCTCGCCCGCACCCTCATCCTCAACCTCATCCTCAACCTCACCCTCACCCTCCACCTCCCACTCTGCCTCACTCTACTCTACTGGCCTCCTAGCCTCTCCCTCTTCTACATCATCGACTTGCTCTCCCTACCTCTCTGTTTCTCACCACTCACCAGGACTGCTGCCCAGGCATCTATCTTCTCGCCTCACTCGTAGGTCGTTGTCACTCATTTTCCTCAACCACGACTGCATCTCGAGGCCGGTACCCCGCTCACCACCACCACTCAGGTCTCAGTCATACCGCAGTTGTCTCTCTCGATCGCCTCTCTGGTCGATGATGCACTAAGGTGTTGGCATTTGGCCTAGCTGTCATGGATCACCACGCCTCCTCGAGGCACTCGGCTCCTCGCCAGCCCTTGGGTGATGCCACGCAGCGACTCAACCATACCACCGTTGGCAACGTCACTACTCGCCACCTCAATGGCGAAATTGAGAACCGCATCGTGATCAAGACCAAGGACTCTGTCCGCGGTCGGTCCAACCCTGCCCTGGCAACCCACTACCGCCCGGCTGAGCAACGGGTGCCCCAGCCCCCAGCCCCAGCAGTGGCCGAGCCACCCAGCCAGCACAAGCCGTCCATTGCCTTGGACCTTCACGAAGATGCCTCGGATACCCGACGCGTCTCGCAGTTTTCCAATGTCTCGTCAACCGCGTCCACCAGGCGCCAGCTCAAGACCCATATCGGGCCGTGGCAGCTCGGCAAGACCCTGGGCAAGGGCTCCTCAGCACGCGTCCGTCTTGCTCGCCACCGCGTGTCCCACCAGTTGGTGGCCATCAAGATCGTGGCCAAGAGCACCGCCCACATGACCCAAGCGGGCAGCCTGGCCAACCTGGACCATATCGACTACAGGAAGCCAACCAACGGCGCTGATGGTGGCCTTCGTCGGATGCCGCTGGCCATTGAGCGAGAGGTGGCTATTCTCAAACTGATCCGGCACCCAAACATCATCGAGCTGCTCGATATCTGGGAGAATCGATCTGAAATGTAAGACTCAGGCACCTATGTGACTTCATCAACGTTCAACACTAACATGCGCCTGTCCTCTCGTTCAGCTATCTGGTCACCGAGTACGTTGAGAAGGGTGACCTCTTTGAGTTCATCAACTGGAACGGCCCCCTTCAGGAAGAGGAGGCTATCTTCTACTTCCGGCAAATCATGACCGCTCTCGAGTACTGCCACTCGTTCAACATCTGTCACCGTGACTTGAAGCCTGAGAATATTCTGCTCAAGTCCAATGGCCAGATCAAGATTGCCGACTTCGGCATGGCAGCCTTGCAGCAGAATGCTCACCACCAACTCCGGACGGCCTGTGGAAGCCCCCATTACGCGGCCCCCGAGCTGCTCCGCCATCAGTACTACAAAGGGTCGGCGGTCGATATCTGGAGCATGGGTGTCATTCTCTTTGCCATGCTTGCTGGCCGTCTTCCCTTCGACGACGAGAACATGGATGCCATGTTGGCCAAGGCCAAGCGTGCGGAGTACAGGATGCCCTCCCACCTGACTCGAGAGGCCAAGGACCTCATCCGGAGGGTTCTTGTCGATCAGCCTGCTCACCGCATCACCATGAAGCAGATGTGGCGGCACGCGCTCATCAAAAAGTACGACTACCTGGACGAGTACCAAAAATGGGACGGCCAGTCGCAAACTGCGATTCGCAACACGGAGGCCCAACCGATTCCCGAGGAGATCGATATTCAGATCCTGCGCCAGTTGAAGGCACTCTGGCACACGTACTCGGAAACGGCCATCCAACAAAAGCTGAGACAGGACAAGTATGTTTTGCCCATTGGCCCCTCATGAACTTCCTCCCGTGATCCAGCGCTGACTCTTCAACCAGGCCAAATGACCACAAAATGTTCTACTGGCTGCTGTACAACCACCGCGAGACCCAGTTGGAGAATTACAACAACAATGTGCCCATCTCGAAGAGCGACTTCCATCACCTCAAGCCGCCCAACTGGGGCAAGCGCATCTCGACTTGCCAGTTCACCCAGCCCGGCCGTCCCGGCCACTCCCGGACCGTCTCTCGGTTCACAGTGATTTCCAATGTACCGGACGTGGACGACGTCGGCACCGTCCGAAGCTACGACCCTTACAATGCATCCCGCGTGCTCCAGCCCTGCGCCTCGCAGGCCAGCCATGCCAAGATCATCATCCACCGCAACAGCCCCGAGCCGGGAATCGGACGATCGCCTACCACCGTGTCGCACTCGTACCGCTCGTACCGATCGGTGAACGGCTCTTTCCGCCAGCGGGCGAGGGCCAACTCTCGCCGTACCAGCACCGCCGGACAGCTGAGGTCGCCGCAGACCTCGATGAGCTCGATCCGCAGCCACCAGAGCAACCCCCGAGTCCGCGCCAACAACCGATCCAAGCGATCCGTCGACTTTTCGAGCATCCGTGGCAAAGGCAACCACCATCACCGCCATCGCCATGCGTCTATGGCGGCCCCGTCCAGCCCTGCCAAGGGCCGTGACGCCCGCCATATCGCAACCACCAGGTCCATGATTGATGTCGGCGACACGACCGGCGACGCCTTCTTTTGGAGCGAGGAGCTCGAGCAGCTCGGCCACCGCATTGCTCGCGACTGTGACGAGGCCTTCCGCCCCTCACTTCTGATATCGGAGTCTGCCGAACTTGGAGCCAACAATCGCGACTCCAGCCCGTTCACATTGTCCTTGGGTGATTTGCCGGCCGCGCAGCTCCCGGATGGAACCCGCCCCTGGGAAAATAGACCGCTGCCGCCTGTTCCGTCGCACTCTACCGTTTCGCCTCTTTCAGTTCGCGATGCCGGCTTGAACCTCGGAGCGGTTTCCCAAACGGTCAAGCCGTACACGTTCCACTCAAGCCTCAGTGTCAAGGCCCCCGAGCGCCGGTCGGTCTCGGAGCCGACCTACACCAAAGAGGCGAGGCCGTTGCCCTCGATTTACGAGAACACGCCTGACGAGCGGATGAGGCGCGAGCTGGCCAGACGCGTGGCCGTGTCGAACCCGCTGGAGACCCCAACCCGTGCTAAGAATCGGGACCTGGATTTCCTGGCGAAGACCGAGAAGACTATCCGCGTGGTCAACTTGCCCGCAGCCAGAGCAATGGACGGCCCGGTGGAGATCCCGGCGCCGCTCAATATCCGCAAGGTGTCACAGATGACCGGCCCTCCCAAGCCCGCGGTGGCCCCCTTGCAGCCGGATTCCCGGAAGATCGAGTCCCTTCCGAAGGCCCGGTCGGCCGGCGATACCATCCCGGCCAAGAAGAGGGTGTCGTCTTGGTTCAAGCGGACCTCGAAGGAGAATTCGAGCAACTCGAGCTTTGTGACAGTGACTGACAGCAGCATCAAGTCCAAGGAAGCCGGTCGGGAGAAGCCAGAAACCGATGTATCGGGCCAGAATGGACAGAAGAAGAAGTCGTTTGGCTTTTCGTTCTTCAAGGGCGGCGCTCGAGAGGAGCTGCCGAAGATGTCACTTGCCGGTAAGCAACCATTCCCCCGCCGCATATCCACTGTCAACATGTTAACCAAATGCCCGACTAGACTCAGACCCCGACGACACCCGCGCCCGCAACAACGACAAACCGACCAAGAAGCGCGCCAGCAAATCCTCCCGCACAGTGAGCGGCATCGCGCACAACACGTGGTCCGACAGCAGCGGCAGCGGGATCCGCAAGATCGACGTGCAGCAGAACTGGCTGGCGCGCCTCTTCCGCGTCAAACCCGCCATGCGCCACCTGTGCTTCAACCTGACCAAGCGGCGCGCCCGGCAGGAGGTGGCCATCCTGCTGCGCGAGTGGCGCAAGTATGGTATTAAAGACGTCGAGGTCGACAAGCAGCGCAATATTATCTTTGCGCGCGTCGGTGTCGACAACTGTGAGTCGTTCCAAGATCCCCCCCCGTTCGGGGGTAGCACAAACTGACCCTGTTGATGCCAGACCTCCACCTCAAAGAAGTCTCCTTCGCGGTCGAGCTCATGACGGTCATCGAGCACGGCAAGCGCAACGCGCTCAGCATCGCGCGGTTTACGCAGGAGAAGGGGGCGGCTAGCAGCTTCCACCGGGTGGTGGAAGCGATCGAGGCGGCGTTTGGCACGCGCGCGCTGTTGGTGACGGACAAGCGCAAGGTGGGGATGATGGTTAAGACGCTTAATTCTTGATGTTTGCAATGCTCGGGAGGCCTTGGGTCTTGGGGGACTCGCTCGTCTTTTGGGGGTGTGGCGGAGCGGCCCTTGAGGTGGCCGATGGGCGTACGGTCTGTTTCTTTTCTTTTCGGTTTCTTTTCGGTTTCTTTTCGGTTTCTTATCGGGTTTGTTTCGGGTTGTTTTTTCAATCTCTCGAATTGCTGGAATCATCCGGTGGAAGTTCACGGCGGAGTCATTGGTGGAGGTGTTGGTTTCGGTTGGTTGGCTGGCCTTGGTTACCGACCCGAGAGCCTCAGCTCGTCTTGGAACAACAACCTCGTGCCCAGCTGGGCAAGCATATTTGGTTGGACAGACGGAGTCGAGAGCCATGGGCGGGGGCATGACGCAAGGATAATGTGGACGCAGTGGCGTGTGTGGGATTTTCTAATGGTGTTGGATTGTGTAAAGTACTGTCGAAGAAGTGGCGGGGAGCACCTAGGGGACGGGAGATTTTCAAGGGTGGTGTGTGGTGTAAATATTTATCACTCAGGGGGACTGGGGCGGCTGGTTGGCTGTCTATTGTTTCTCTCTTGTGTTCCATTGTCCCGATCCAATTGACAGTCAATCATGTATTGTCTGAGATGGGACTAATTGTATTTTTATTGAGTCTCGAAAACTATTGTCGTCAAACCCTCGATTCTTGGCGTGGTGTTTTGTTCTCCCCTCAAACCCCTTCACCCGTTCCGCCCTTTTGCCCCTTTTCAGGGGTCCGTTGCCAGGGGCGCTGGGGTCGCAGGGGGCGTCTGCGATCCCGAAGCGTGTTGCCGATTCGCGATTCGCGCGGCCGGGATGTTCCGGACCGGGGGACCGGATCAGCACGAGTTTGTTGGGGGGAAGCCGTGCCGCCAGGCGGGAATTATCTCTTTGGTCGCCGCGGGGGGGGGGGGAGGGGGGGGGAGGTTAAAAAAAAAAAAGA
>FTEL01009185.1_pt1 | contig 15503 bp, 16 predicted proteins | sample 1658911 | NCBI WGS metagenome assembly FTEL01 (sample SAMEA3914869, study PRJEB12502) | metagenome | biome: forest; material: soil | place: USA | collected 2012-03-12 | depth 0.1 m
ATACAAGCCCCCCAGCCCACACGACTGCGCCGCCTCACACAGCTACACCTATCATCCCACCCCGATTTTCCCCCTTCTTTCCCTTCTTCCCTTTTTCCTCTCCTCCCGCGCTGTCCCTCCTTCCCTTCCTCCCCTCTCCTCCGTCTTGGAAAGCGTTGCGCCTGTGGACCTGTGGAAGCACTAATACCGACGCCGAGTGCATTTCGACTCGCGTCTCCTGCTCCCCTCCTCCTCCCTCCTCTCCGCCCGACCACCCCCCCTCTGTCCACACCACACGGGCCGCCTCCACTCTTCCCTCGACGCTTGCGCCTCGCCTCGCTTCGCCTGAGCCTGCCTGTCCCTCCTCTGCAGCCTCGACGTCGACCTCAACCACCCGGCGCATTTTAATCTGCAAGCGAATTCCACGGCAACCAGACTCGACCCGCCTGCCTGGCCAATTCGCGACCTGTTGCCCACATCTCGACCTCAACAAGCTCGCCGTCCTCGTCCTCGACACCTGCAGCCGCGACCATGTCGATCTTTACGTGGTGCAGCCGGCGCGCCGGCGGCCTGGCCATGCTGGCCACGATTGGGCTCTCATACTGGGTTATCTCGACCGAGCTGGAGGTCCGACGACACGACTACAAGTACCAGTCCTCGTCCAGCCTGAGCGCACCGCCGCCCTACGACCCGACAAGAGGCGGCACGCTCGTCAAGTTCTTCTCGTACTACTGCCTGCTCATCCACTTCCTGGTCTTCGTCTTCCCGCTCCGCTCCTGCTGGGCCGTCTTCACCATCACCCGGAGCCTGCGCAAGGCTGCGCGCACCAAGGCCATGCGGGACATCAAGTTTGGCCATCGTCGCCGTGGCTCGTCGACCTCGCTCTCGAGCTCTGAGACATTGACCTCGTCGCGAGACATCAGCTCCACCTCGAGCAGCGAAGCTGGCGACCTCGACCCGGAGACCTATGCCGACCCCGACATCGCCCCCGACCGCATCATCCACGCCATTGTCATCCCCAACTACAAGGAGGAGAACGACACGCTGCGCGAGACCCTCGAGGTGCTGGCGTCGCACCCCCAGGCGCGCAACACGTACGATGTGAGTGACGGCGGGTTTTCTTGGTTTGGCTGTTGCTCCTGCTGCTCCCTCCCCACACTACCCCTCTTCCTGCCAGCTTTTTTGTTGCTACCTGTCACCTCTATCCTGGGCGGCGGAGTGGCCGTTGGTGGAGCAATGATCTTCAGGGGGACATGGTTTCCGGTTTCGCGTTGGCCCCATTTTTTGGTTCGCCAGAAACTAACAACAAGGTTGAATTTTAGGTTTACCTGGCGATGGAGCAACGAGAGCACAATGCCGAGTCCAAGGCCACTCGCTTCACCAACGAGTTCGCCAAGAAGTTCCGCTCAATTGACTTCACGGTGCACCCGCCCGACATCCCCGGCGAGCTCGCCGGCAAGGGCAGCAACATGGCGTGGGCTGCTCGCAAGCTCAGCGAAAAGTACAACATCAGCCAGCGCAAAGACGTGATTGTCACAGGTATTGATGGTGGGTCTCTCTTCGCGACTCCTCCACGGAATGGCCTAGATCTCTCGGCCCCTGGATGGATTCCCCCCATGCATGTCAGGATCCGCTAACCAATCTTTTGCCTCCCCCCCCTTGCAGCCGACAGCCATCTGTCGTCCAATTATTTCGCCCTGGTCACCACCATGCACATGACCTACCCCGATACGGCGACAACAACCCTGTACTCGGCCCCCATCATCTTCGACCGCAATGCTCACAACGTCCCGGCTATCGTCCGCGTCGCTGACGTGTTGTGGTCCGCCGCCGGCATGTCCGGCCTGTACAAGGGCTCGACGGTTGCGCCCCCGACTTCGGTCTACTCGGTTCCCCTCGAGCTGGTCGACCGTGTTGGTGGCTGGGATTGCGACTCGGAGGCGATCGGCGAGGACCTGCACATGTACCTCAAGTGCTTCTTCGCCCTCAACGGCAACCTGACGGTGCGCACGGTCCTGAGCCCGGTCAGTCAGACCAACGTCACGGGCGGCGGCCGCGGCAAGGGGCTTCCCGGCATCCTGACGGATGTGCGCGCCCGCTACAAGCAGGCCATGAGGCACATGTGGGGTGCGCTTGACACCGGTTACGCCCTGAGGAAGGTGGTCGAGGTCTGGAGGGAGCGCAAGCACACCTCGCGGGCTTTCAGGCCTCTGCACACGTCCATGTAAGTTGCGCCGCGCAGTCAGACGCGTGTCTGGTGGAGTCGCGGAGTCAGCACTAACATGGCGATTAGGAACGATGGCTCGGATAGCTACGTTCCCGAGTCCCAGATTGACGGCGTCGACGCCGAGGCCACCCCCGAGAGCGGCATCTTCTCGGACGTCATGAGCGACACCCTCAAGTCGCCCGACTGGGAGCGCATCATCGTCCTGTTCCACCGCCTGTTCGAAGCCCACTTCCTGCCCGTCCAGATGACCATCCTCGTTGTCGCGTCCACCCTCTACATGTGGGCCACGGATGGCACCCCCGACGTGCACGGGGTCTCGTGGATCTACACCGTCTGCAACGTGCTCCGCACCGCCGGCTTCATGGAGGTGGCCTTCTACCTCTTCCTGTACGAGGGCTTCCACAAGATCTGCGTCGAGTCGCGCGAGAAGGAGATGGGCGACGCCGGCCTGCTCAAGGGCATGCACTTCTCGCGGAGAGAGGTCAAGACCAACTTCATCGACTACGTCATGGTGCCGCTGGTCGCTCCCATTTTTGGATCGATCCCATGCGCCCAGGCGCAAATATACCACTTCTGGACCCTGGATTTGGTGTACACCGTCAGCAAGAAGGTTACCCGGCGGAGAGCCAAGTCGGTAACAGCGGATGCCTTGGTGTAATGTTTTCCGGTATGGATTATGACGACACCTGCGATTCTGGGACGGACTTGGTTGTGTGTTCTTTTTGTTTTGTTTTGCGCGCGTTCGGCTCAATCTCCTCTCGGTACTCGGGGCGCAAGCGGTGTTTTTACTGCTTGTCGGCAAAGGTGCGGGCAGACGACGACTGCCCCCGAACCACCACCGCCACCACCAAGGCGGTCCCCTCCGGCATCACCATCACCATCATCGCCACCACCACGCCCTCCGAGTGTCGAAACCCGTTAATCTTCGCTTCTTGGGAAATGTTTTTGTCCGACTAGGGCGACAGGCGCGCGTCCTGTTGTTCCCGGCCTTCGCTGTTTATAAACACGGGTTTGGAGGAGGCGCACGTGTGTAAATCGAGAGGACACATGATGTTGATATGCATGGCATGGCATCGGCATTTGGCATCTAGATATGGGGGCTCGACTTTTTTCATCTTTTTAATCCCGCTCTACTATTTTTCGGGGCGGGCGCGCACGCGGAGCCCGGCGGCCGGGCCAAGGGGGGGTGTTTCACAGGAGTTCTTGGAGCAAGCGGGGAAGGCAGGAGAGAAACCCATTATACCGGCAGTGCTTTTTTTTCGGGGGCATCAAACACGGACGATATTCCCGCCCTGCTGGCGCCATTCGCTTAGAGAGACGAGGTGGTGGTCAGGAACAAGGGGCGCGCGAAACGAAACGGCGGCGATGGGGGGTGGCCGAGCCGTGGGAAGAGAGGTGGCGCAGGCAACACAGGACAACAACACACGACAAACATACACACAACACACAAATCTACGACGACAAGGGCCGAGTCGAGACGAGTTTTCCACGACAAACATGGACGTCGAGGGGAAGAAACGACGGGCCTGTTGTCTTTGTTGGGTTTTGTTTTTTTTGGCCCACGGGCCGGGGACTGGCTAGGCCCGGCCCGCAGAGGCACACTGAAGAGAGAGGGAGGTTGTGTTTTTTGGGTTGTCGTTGTTTGGCAACAAACGGGGCCCTACGATCCGTGACTGGGGCACGGCGGCCGGAAGGGTTCGCCGCTCGTTCGCACCCAGGGGGTTCCCCCTAATATCACACTTCTAGCCCCTAATATTTAATGTTACAACCATGTATGTACATAATGGGAATGATGGTGGATGGGAAGGAGCAGAGAGGGGGAGACGCCACGGCATCCGCACACTTTGTTTTTGCGGCGGATGGGGGTGTGGTTAGTCTCTTGTTGACTGGGTGGAAGGGATGGAGAAGGGGATGATGGATGGATGGATGGATGGGGGCGAGGTGGCGCCAATCCGATCCAGTCCAATGCTGATGCCTAACGTCTATTCTGGTTCTCTCCGGCTCGTTTCCCTTCCGGCTCTGTTGGCGGGGAAAGGGAAGGGGGAAGCCAGAATGAGATGGCAGGCATGAGTGGAGAGAGAGAGGAAGAATAAATTCAGCACGCTCGCTTTTGGCCCGCGCATAACTGTCCCGCTGTCTGCCCGCCTGCGCCTCCCTTGGGTTGTGTCTTGTGGTTTGAAGGTCCATTTGGGGCGGGAAATTGTGCTTGTGGATTAACTCCGCCCCGTTGGGTGCTCACCGGTTGTGTACACATGGCCGGCGCGGGCCGTATGCTGAGGCCAGTAATGGCGACATAATTAGCGTTGGTCGTTTGTTCTTTACAGATCCATGCATCAGTGATCCTTCCGAGGCTACCGTAGCAGATTACCGAACCACACTCCTTGCTGGGTAGACAGGCTCGCGTACTCGGGCAAAGGCATGTGGTTGATCCCGGCAACAACAAAACATGGAAACCTGGGAAAGGTAGTATGGCGTCGATACACATCATCGCGGTGGCCAACGCAGCCGTGTTTCTGGTCTGGCATGTTGTGAGGTTGTGGAAGCTGCGCCGCGCTCGGCGGCATCAATACCACCAGTTCCAACCCCGTAGGCGCCGGGGATGGGGATCTTTGGGGACGAGAGTCAAACTGGTTGGTCAACAGCCCGCTCCCTCCTGACAAACTACCGTTAATCAGCTCGGTTGCCAAGGTCATCGCCGCCGCCCTCACCCTCGACCTCCTCCTCGCCCTCTCTTCACCCCACCCGTCACACCCACTCCGCCTGTCCCTTGCAGCATCGCTGGTTGCGGCGCCGGGCCTGGTCCTGCTCTCTTACTTTGAGCAGCGCCAGACGTCCCCTACCCCATCAGATCCCGCAACGGTGTACCTCCTCGCGGCGGTGCTCTGCGATTTGGTGGCGCTGACGGTGCCGTCTTTGCCACGGTTCGACCGGCCGCCTCCGGGGCGGTGTTTCCTGCATGCCCTGCTCTTGGGGTTGGAGCTCCTCCCCACTTTGCGGAGTGGCCAGTACGGTGGGAGGTTGGCATCGGAGGATGAGAGCGGCGTGCTAGGGAGATTGCTGTTTGTTTGGATCAACCCGGTTCTGGTGCGCGGGTGGAGGGGGCTGCTTCGTGGGGATGAGTTGCTGAGGCTTGGGAAGGGGATGGGCGCGAAGGGGGCGAGGGAGGGGATTATTGAGGCGTGGGAGGGACGGGGTGAGTACCTCGACGAGGGTTGCAGGTGTAATGGGGTTGGGGATGGCTGATGTGCGTTTACAGCTCGGCCGGAGATGAGGGCAGCGGTGCCATGGGCCTTGCTGCGCTGTGTGCGCTGGCGGTTTGCTGCGCCTGTTGTGCCACGGCTCTTGGTGATTCTCTTTCGATATTCTCAGCCAGGGCTGATCCGACGGGCTATTCAGCTCGTGGCTACTGACAACCTGGCGTCGGGGGATGGGTCGAGGACGCGCGGGTATTGGCTGGTCGTCTCGGCGATGATCATCTATGTTGGGCTGGCTGTAAGTCGGACAGCGGTGTTCTCACCAGCTCCTTGTCAACGTCGATTCTGACCTCTTTGACCAGATTTCGACGGCCGCATACCAACACCGCCTAAACAAGCTCAAGATCCTGACCAAGAGCGCCCTCGTGGGCATCATCCACGACAAGGCTCTCAGTTTGCCGAGAGCAGCACATGATAGCAGTGAAGCAGCCACCCTCATGAGCACTGACGCCGACGGGCTCGAGGGGGTGGCTGAGATGTTCCACGAAACATGGGCTCAAACCTTGGAGGTGGCCATCGGCGTTGTCTTGCTGTCCCGGGAGGTGGGCTGGATCTGGCCTTTGCCCCTGATCCTCATATTCCGTGGGTTTGGTCCTTCCAGGGATTTGTTTGTTTTGTTAATCATGCTGTGCAGTGTGCTCCCGTATGAGCCGGTACGTGGCTCAGCACTTACACCCCGGCCAGAAGGCTTGGAACGAGGCAATCCAACAGCGGGTTGCAGCAACAAGCTCAATGCTCAGCTCCATGAAGGCCATCAAGATGATGGGCCTACAGCACTGCCTGGCGAACATCACACGCAAGCTGCGTGAGGAAGAGCTGAGGATGGCCTCCAGGGTCAGGTGGATCATGGTGTACTACAACGCCAGCGGTTGGTTCAGTCCTAGGGAGTCCAAACTTGCCAATCAAACTGACTTTGTGCAATAAGCCAACGCGCTGGGCATATTCTCCCCGGCGATCACCCTCACCCTCTTCGCTCTCATCGCCGCGCAACGCGGCCACGCCTTGGACGTCGAGACGGCATTCACCACCATGGCCATCCTCAGCATGGTCACACATCCCGCCAACATGGTCATGACCATCGTTCCGCGCGTGGTGGCAGCATTTGCCGGGTTTGAGAGGATACAAGCGTACCTCCTCAGGCCCCGGTTGGCTGATGAGAGGCGAACCCAGCCGGGATCAAGGAAAGGGGTTCCCCTGGCCGTTGACATTCAGGGTGTCACCCTTGGCGAACCCCGTCCGATACTTACTGATGTGAACATCGAGGTAGCGTCCGGATCGCTTACCATCATCTCAGGTTCCGTCGGATCGGGCAAGTCGACGCTCCTGCGGGCGATCCTGGGCGGGATTCGACCCGCTCGGGGGTGTATCAAGCTGGCGTCTCGGCGAGTCGCGTACTGTGCCCAGACGCCATGGCTTCATAACGGAACCATCAAACAGGCTATCTGTGGCTTGGGTGGTGATGGCCATCGAGATGATAGCGGGTGGTATCAGCGGGTTGTTGAGGCCTGCTGTCTCGGGCACGATCTCGACCTCCTCCCGGATGGGGATCGGATGGATGTTGGGAGTGGAGGACTGAACTTGTCTGGTGGGCAAAGACAGCGAGTTGTGGGTACCACGAGTGTGTGTATGTAGGACATGGGGGGCTAATCACTGATCCCTAGGCATTGGCTCGCGCATTGTTTGCGAGACGTGACATTACGCTGCTGGACGACGTCTTTAGTGCTCTGGATGGTGATACCGAGAGCCAGGTTTTTCAGAACCTGTTAGGACCGGGCGGGCTGTTTCGACAGTCTAACACGGCGGTGGTCCTGGTTACAAATTCTGGCAAGTTCCCCTTCTCCTGGGACATTGGGTCAGAATGGGATATGACTGACCGGTGACGTTTACACGCACAGCCCAATTCTTTCCAGCTGCGGATAAGATCGTCATCCTGGAGGACGGCGGTGTCAAAGTCCAAGGCAGCTGGGAGGAAATAAAACAGCACGCCTCTTCTTCGATCTCCAAGTTTAGTCTTCAGCAACACCAGGCTCAGGCAGCTGTTGTTTCCGACAAGCCTCCGGATCGAACCAGACTAGAAGCCCAGACGGATCTCGCCAGGAAGGCGGGTGACTTTGGTCTCTACCGTCAGTGCTCTTGCAAGAAGTCGCGTAAACGGAGGGTTAGTCTTGTATGCTAACTTGACAGTTATCAGAATACTACTTCAGCTTTGTTGGCTGGTCCAACCTGGCTCTCCTCGCCGGTTTCACGGCATCATACTCGATGTTCATCACGCTTCCACAGTACTGGCTTAAGCTGTGGACCGAGTCTGGTGGCCAGAGCCAAGGATTTTATGTCTGTGGGTTTGTGTTCCTGTCACTGATGTCGTGGACCTCGACAAATGGAACGATGTGGTAAGTAGGGCCAGTCTGGGATGTACACTGGTCCCTATCATCTAAGACATACAGGTCTACTGTCATCCGGATTGCACCCCATTCTGGGTTGAGGATTCACAACCATCTTCTCAACATCGTGGCTAAGTATGTTCCCCAGGTCACGAATTGTACTGTTCCTGGGGTTGTAATGGTGACATCCAAACAGTGCTCCCCTCTCGTTCTTCTCTGGCAACGACAATGGCTCCATCCTCAACAGGTTCACCCAAGACATCCAAATCATCGACAAGCACCTCCCCTCTGCACTAGCCAACTTGGGGAACCGTTAGTCACTCTCTAACCCAACCCCTTCGCTCTATCCAGAGGCTGATAAACGGAGCAGAGGTCTTCAAGCTCTTGATGCAGCTCGTTCTGTTGTGCATGGCACAAAAATGGCTTGCCTTGTCCCTTCCAGTTTGTGCGGCTCTCGTTTATGTGATCCAAAAGGTTTACCTGAGGACGTCGCGGCAGCTTCGGTTTCTGGAGCTAGAGTCCCGAGCAGCGGTATTGTCCACATTCCTTGAGTCGGTGAGTTGTATTACCATAGCACCCTTGAAATAGCCTTTCAGTGTTTACTGGTTCTTAACGACAGGTTGATGGACTCGAAACGATACGAGCATTCGGCTGGCTCGGTGAAGCGGCCGACCAAAACGCCGCGCGACTGGAGGAATCGCAACGTCCCGAGTTCCTCCTCATGTGTCTCCAACGGTGGCTAAATCTCGTCCTTGACATGATCGCGGCAGCGGTGGCGATAAGTGTCATCGCATCTGCCGTCGCCCTCCGTGGGCAGATCAGCGGCGGGCAGGTGGGCGTGGCGCTCAACATCATGCTGGTGGCCAACACGACGCTGCTGCGGCTGGTCGAGTCGTGGACGACGCTGGAAGTGTCTTTGGGCGCGATTGCAAGGTTGAAAGCGCTTGAGTCAACGACGCCGTCCGAGGCTGACCCAAAGCATACGTCTGAGCTGCCGTGGAGTTGGGTAACAAAGGGGCGGATCGAGTTTAAAGGAGTTACGGCGGCGTACCAGTGAGTTTCGAGGTGTTGTGCTTCGGTTTGGGCCAGAAGGAAAATAGGCACTGACGCGGGGCATTCCTCAGCGCCGACGCCGTCGCCCTACGGGACCTCACCCTAACGATCCCCGCCGGCCAACAACTTACCATCTGCGGCCGAACAGGCAGCGGCAAGAGCTCCCTCCTGCTATCCCTCCTCGGAATGCTGGACATCCAATCCGGCCGCATCACCCTCGACGGCGTCGACATCACCCGCATCCCACACAACATCCTCCGACAAAAATGCTTCATAACCATCTCGCAAGACACGCTCCTCCTCCCCAACGAAACCCTCCGCTTCAACCTCGACCCGGATGGCTTGCTCGGCCACGACGGGGCGCAGGACATAGTCAACTGTCTAAAGCGCGCCGGTCTCTGGTCCCATTTCTCCCCCGCGCACACCACCGCCAACAACGACAAACCCAAGACCCCCCCTTACGCGCCCCTCAACCAACCCCTCACCTCCTTCCCGCCCCTCTCGTCCGGACAAGCACAGCTCCTCGCCCTCTGCCGCGGCGTCCTCAAAGCCTCGGCTCTTCGCCGGGACGGGGGCCGACGGCCGGTGGTGCTGCTCGATGAGGTCACGGCTGCGCTGGATAAGGAGACGGAGGCGGTGGTGTGGGGGATGGTGGAGAGAGAGTTTGTGGGGAGGGGGCATACTGTTGTTGGGGTTTCGCATCGGGTGGTGGGTGGTGAGGGAGGGGGAGGGGGTGGTGATGGTGGTGGTGGTCGTGTTGTTTGTATGAGGGATGGGAGGGTTGAGGGTGGTGATTAGGGGGTAGAGGGGGTGGTTGGATGTGTATTGGTATTATTACACTGAATTTCGAGAGACGTCTTTGCGAGGACAATACTGGTTGTGAGGTATCGACGCCTTCAAAGATCGGACGGCAAGGTACTTGTTTGACCTCACGCGACCTCGGCTTCTGCAGCAAAGGTGCTACGCAGCCCATGTGCGAGGCACATGTGGAGGCGTGTGTCGCGGCCCGTTTAGGCACGGAAGTGCATGGTCCAGTCAGCAGAAGTGGAGATGGAGGTGGCAGTCTCGAGTCAAGGTTGGGGAAGGTTCCCCAATCCGGGATCTGGAGTGGTACGGATCCGGGGAGGGGAGGGGGGATGTGGCGGAGTGGATGATCCCCTTGTTCGGGAGTATCTCGCTGTTTGGGCCTGGGCGCGAGCGCGTCGTCGTCAGCTCCTGGGGCTCGGGGCAAGTTCCGCGTTTCTTGTGAGTGGAGTCGGAGGGTCCTTGTGTGTGTTGGCTGTGGCTGTGCTGTCGTTGTTTTCTTCGCATTGGACGGTTAAGAGGGCGAGTGAATATTGTTAAGGCGATACATGGTGAGTATGCGCGGGCCGAATGTGTGGGGTTTGTTTGGGCCTGATGCAGCGCCCGAGTGTCGAGGACGAGGTGGATTAAAAAGATTAAATTGATAAATTGGAAATAATTGATAAATGGGAGAGAGTGGCGAGTACAGTCAGGAATTACACAACGAGTGTTTTGTACGGCTCTAAACTTGGCAACATGTCGACCACAAAAACAGCAGTGATCTGAGTAAGAGAGAAGGTTTGAGGATGGAGTCCAAAAGTCGAGATAATTCGATGACGACGACTCGGCCTGGTCCCCCCTGTGGCACGGAACACGAGCAGAACCACCAATAACCCACACGACCAATCATTTTGGCAAAGTGCAAGCCAGAGACATTTGCGCCGAACGCCCTCGGAGCTTGAGACCGCAACAACCAATCAGAGTAAAGACCCTGCCCCACCCGGCCCGTGGGCCCACCTGCCGGCCCCGGTTCTTGATGGCCGGACTTGGCGTCCCGGCCCCGACGCTCCGGGGGCCCTCGGGAGACCATCTCGGAGGGACACGACAGCCTTTTTGCAGTTGAAATACCGGGAAAGGTGCCCTTCAGAGACAGAGACCATCTCACCTATGCATCTGAGTTACCCCATCTTTTCTCTCTATTTTCCGAGTGTCAGTAAACCACTACACCAGCACCATGACGGCCACGACAGACTCCCGCCCGACCATCCGGCTGGGTGTCTTCATCCCCGCCGACTGCCAGCTCCTCGACATGGCCTGCGTCGACGTCCTAGGCTCCATGGGCCACGAATATCAAACCGCGCTGGGGGCCCTCGCCCCGGCCCCGATCGTCAACCTCGCCCCCAACGTGACCATCTCTTGTGTGTTCCATCCACCCTTCCCTTCCCAATCTCCCTTCCTCACATGCATACTAACTTCCAGCAGACATCTCCACGCTCCAGGCAGGCGAGCTCATCACCACAACCGCCTCCGCCAAGCTCCTCTGCACCCACCGCTTCTCCGACCCCGCCGTGCAGCCCGGTCAGCTGGACGTCATTCTCGTTCCCGGCCCGGACCCGCTGACCGACTGGGCCAAGATCAAGGACGCCACTGACTGGCTGGCGGCCCATGCGGCGCGCCCCGAGACGGATATCCTGAGCATCTGTACGGGTATCTACCTGTGCGGCGCCGCTGGGATACTCAAGGGGAAGAAGGCCTGCGGGCCGAGGGCGCTGCAGGGGGACCTGGCCAAGAAGTTTGAGGGGGTTGAGTGGGTTGGGGAGGAGTTGCGGTGGGTGAGGGATGGGAATTTGTGGAGCAGCGGTGAGTTTTGTTTTCTTTTTCCTTTCCCTCTCTTCGTTCTTCGGCAGTTCGAGGGTTGTTTGCCTTTGAACTGATCACTAAACAACGGTCCACCGCAGGAGGCGTCACCAACGGCAACGACCTGGTGGCCGCCTATGCCAGGACCAGCGGGCGGTTCCCGGGGCCCGTGGCCGAGCTGGGCCTGCTCATGACCGAGACGGGAGACCGCCCGCAGCTGTACGAGACTGGGAAGGCGGCCATGACGCTGGGGGTTGTGTGGCAGATTCTCAAGGCCGTGTTCATGGGCTTCGGGAAAAAGAAGACGGCCTGAAGATGGATAGATATCTCGAGGGGGGTAGTTGTACGATATTTGATGCTGGTGCTGTGTTGAATTGATGTTGTTTTCCTTGAAAAAAAGACCTGAAGACACGCATCGTCAGTTCTTTAACCCATCAAGTCCTCAACCTGAGTCGAGTTGTCCCAGACTTTGACCTGTCGCCGTTTGCAGGATTGGCGACGCTGATTGGCTGGCGAAGCCGCGACTGAGCTCGGGAACAACGGCAGAATGCAGGGTCCAAACACGGCCATCGCACCCGCTAAACCACGACCAGCAGGCGGTGAGCCTATTTGCGGGGTCCGCCTTGGTTGGCCGGGGAGCCAGCGGGGCGATAGTCGTCTTATCGCTGGAAACTGTGGGGCGGCTCCAAATTTTTCGGGGCCTTGGAGCTCCATCCAGAATCTCTTGGCTAAAAGTATTTCTCAGGCAGATCTTGGTCGCATCCTCCAACTTTCTCGACACCTTCACTCCGTCAACCTCTACCATCCCCCCCTCTCCCAGGACAAACCACACGGATCCGCCGTTTAGTCGTGCATCTCTGGTGTCTGCTGTTCCCCAAGTGAAATCTGTTTTACTGGAGAATTGTGTCCTGTTCATTCCCGCCCACTAAGTAAAGTTTGTCGCATCGACCAACTCGATACCTTCATTCAAGATGTCGCCTCTTCTTCCTGTCGCCGTCTATGGCCTGGAGGTCCCCGTGGGGGAGGTCATGGTCCCCGCCGAGATCGAGTTCCCCGCTACCGTATGTGTGCCTCCATGCGCTTGCGCCGACCCTCAGAGCTGCTTTTGCTAAGAATCCTGCCCAGATCCGCATCACCATGGCTGCCATTGACCCTACCGCCGCCCCCGAGACCGACGGCCAGGGCAACCTCCCCTCTGTCCCTCGCTCCACCCTGAAGATCTACAAGGCGAACCTGGACGACGATGAGGACGAGGACGACTACCTCGAGTCGCTCCTGGGCGGCGGCGATGACGACGAGGAGGAGTCGGACGAGGAGGACGAGGAGGCCAACGGCGGGCCCAGCGACCCTGCCAAATCCAAGAAGGCCCGCCGCGAGGCCGCCATCAAGAAGCTCCTCGAGGCCACCCAGGAGGACTCGGACGACGAGATGGAGGATGCTAAGCCCAACGGCAAGAGCAAGGGCAAGGGCAAGGCCAGCGACGACGACGAGGAGGAGAGCGAGGAGGACGACGATGAGGAGGGCGAGCTCGACATGGAGGAGTTTGTCGTCTGCACTCTCGACACCGAGCGCGTAAGTGGTTACCACTCCCCCAAACACCAGGCCACCCCAAACTAACATTCTGACCCCCCAGCTCTACCAACAACCCATCGACATCACCATCGGCGAGGGCGAGAAGATCTTCTTCAGCGTCAAGGGCACCCACACCGTCTACCTCACCGGCAACTACGTCGTTCCCCAAGACGAGGAGGAGGATGACGACGAGGAGGACTCGGACGACGAGTACGACCTCCCCCCCGGCATCGACCTCGCCGAGGACGACTCGGACGAGATGAGCGACGAGCTGGACGACATTGACGGCGTCCCTCGCATCAAGGAGATTGACACCGACGACGAGGAGGCTCCCAAGCTTGTCCAGGCTAAGAAGGGCAAGAACAAGCGCGCCGCCGAGGAGGAGGCCGAGGGCCTCGACGAGCTGATGGCCAAGGACGAGAAGAAGCTCAGCAAGAAGCAGCTCAAGAAGCTCAAGAACAACCAGGGCGAGCCCGTCGCCGCCGAGGCCAAGGCCAAGGAGTCCCCCGCCGCTAAGGGCGACAAGAAGGTCCAGTTTGCCAAGAACCTCGAGCAGGGCCCGACCGGCCCCGCCAAGGACAAGCCCGAGAACAAGGCCGCCGACAAGAAGGGCGCCGTCGGCGTCAAGGTTGTCCAGGGCGTCACCGTCGACGACCGCAAGGTCGGCACCGGCCGCACCGCCAAGGCCGGCGACCGGGTCGGCATGCGCTACATTGGCAAGCTCCAGAACGGCAAGGTCTTTGACTGTGAGTCTTTTCCCTCAAGCGAGTCGCAAAAAGAAACGTGATGCTAACAGAGACACCGCAGCCAACAAGAAGGGCGCGCCGTTCAGCTTCAAGCTCGGCAAGGGCGAGGTCATCCAGGGCTGGGACATCGGCGTTGCCGGCATGTCGGTCGGCGGCGAGCGCCGCCTGACCATCCCCGCCCGCCTCGCCTACGGCAGCCGCGCCATCCCCGGCATCCCGGCGAACAGCACGCTCATCTTTGACGTGAAGCTCCTCGAGATCAAGTAAACAACTGCTGCGCATCTGCAGCTGCACGCTTGTCAGGGGCTAGGCCGCTGCCATGTCTTAGTATGCTGAGCGCGGCGTTGGTCGTTTGTACTTTATGACGGGTCCGCTTTCTCTTGTCTTTCCCTCCTGACCTCGGGCTCCGAGGCACACCACATTTTCCTTTGGTTCGGCTGTCCCCGTAGCGGGTTCATGCACCACGGCACCATGGTGACTTCTGACCTGCCTCGGCCTGCGAGCATCTCTTGCTTTGTTGGAGGAGCAGACGGACGGTTTGACGGGATGACGACGTCTACATTGCATCTGGGTCGGCGAACTGCAAAAAGTCTTTTGGGATGGTTGCTTTCTGTCTCTCTTAATAATTGCCTGTTTTTTTTTTGTCTTGTTCATAGGCGCAAATGATATCTCCGAGATTTGATGAGATGAATCCCGCAGTCTGGGAACCTAACCCAGACCCTTCCGTATCTCCTTGACTCCTGTGATGAGCTGGTTCTTGTGGCCACTACTCCTGAGCCGCTGGCAACCACGCCTGCCGCGCATGACACTGTCGTCTGATCTGGAAAGACCATCTCGGCCAGGGTGGCCCACAGTCTCCTCGATCCTACCTCAATCATCTAGAAGACGGACGTGATTCCTCAAGATTCCCCCAAGATCCCCTCCCCAACCCGCCCCAACTCTTCGACGCTCGTTAGCTCTCGCAGCTCAACCACGCGCTCATGCATCCACACCACGCAGTATTACCAGCTTTGCATTCCACCGACACGGCAAGGCGACATGAACGAGCATCTCTTCGAGCATCACGGTCAGACGGCCGACTTGTGCCCGGGGCTCGAGGACACGCTGGACCGTGCCTCCAGCAGCCACTCGCTTGCTCCGTCCAAATCCAGCTCGGCGCTCTCGGCCAGGCTCCGACAGCAGAAATCCAAGGTCGTCTCAGCCCTCAAGGCGCTGACCAACAGCTGTAAGTCTTGTTTGTTAGGGCATGTGTTGGGATACCAACTGTTTAGCTAACTTGGACTCTTAGCCTCTGAGCAGGTCGTCCACACCGAGCAAGCCACCACCACCACCACACCACAGAAGGGCCAGAAGGCCAAGGCCGCCATTGTATCGGGCATCCACAAGATGTCCAACGCCATATTCCGGCCTCCACTGGAGCCCACCGTCGTCCGCCGGCCGTCTCCCAAACCACGCCCACTCCTCCGGGAGACGTTTGAAGCCGGAGGGCCGGCCTCGCCAACAAGCCCAGCCAGCACAACCGCGTCCAACTCCACCAAAACCAGCACCTCCACCACAAGCTCAGCCAGAACCACAAAGACCCCCTCACTTGGATCAACCTTCAAACCCAAAGACCCCAACACCGTCGGCCGCGAACCCCACCGCCCCCGCC
>FTEL01005437.1_pt1 | contig 15460 bp, 11 predicted proteins | sample 1658911 | NCBI WGS metagenome assembly FTEL01 (sample SAMEA3914869, study PRJEB12502) | metagenome | biome: forest; material: soil | place: USA | collected 2012-03-12 | depth 0.1 m
CGACAGGGTCGATGCCGGCAGTCCAGCAAGCCTGGCGGCTCCTCCCACCAACAACAGATCCTGAACGGCGGGCGGCACATGAGTGTTTTTGGGGGGTCGGGTCGAAAACGCGTGCTTTGACGCCCGCAGCAGCCCGCCCGCGGAGCTACGAGGAAAGCTGGGAACGGCCTAGGGACAGAAACTAAACTAACAACCTAGAGTTGTGGGGATTGGGTTTTTCTGACAGCCGGACAACGAGCCCGGGTCGCTTGCGCGGGTTTGGCGCGCGCGCAGCAGCAAGCAGCAGCAGCAGTCCGGGATCAAGTCCAGTACCCTGGTAATGCCTCAGCTCCCCCCCCAGCAGCAGCCAGCCCTGGTCACCGGTGTCGTCTCCTCTCCCCGCTCGCTTGGGGAGGGGAGTCCGCTTTCTCGACAAGGCAGTCCTGGTCTCTTGATTGGGGCTAGTGTGCCTGGGCAGACACCCAATCCACAGCTGCTCCCAAGCGCGCATGTCATCCTGCCGGCCTGGATGGGCCTCTCCCGGGGCTCCAATCTGTTGTGCATGTTTGCTCCCTTTTTTCATGGTTCATGGCAGTCGGCTAGTGAGTGAGTTATGTGCACAGTATGTATGGGGAGGAAGCTGGTCCGCGAGAAATTGGCACTTCCGTCGGGATGCTGCTGCTGCTGCGTGTTGATGCTTGGGGAAGGGGGAGGGCAGCAGGGAGCAGTGGCATGACGGCACACTCTCTTGCCGTCGTGATGCGTTGTGGATGGACGGCGGCGGACGAGGGCATCCACACGCAGCAGGTCGGTACGTTGTATGTACTCGTATGCAGAATAGGTTCCCGTCCCGTCCGCGTGCATTGACAATTGACACCACCTGCTCACGGCCATCTTTCCCAGGGCTTCCCAGGACGCTGGGCATTTGGCCCAATCGACGGGGCAATGTCCGCGCGCCGCGCATGGGGCACTTGCGCCTCCCGTCCGCTTAATCTGCTTACCTTGCCTTGACTGGACAGGGCCTGGATGATCCGCGATGGCGCACACCCGGCGGCCGGGCCCAGGAAAAAGCTGGGGAGGGGCGGCAGCAGCGGCGGAGGCGTCCTTGTCGTCGTCTTGGTTCCATCATGTCCCCGTGCTTGCTGTTGTGCTTCGACACAACCCAACCCACCACCACCCTTCCCCTCGGGAGGCAGGGCCACACTCGCGGGCCCTTTTCGAGCCGAGTGTCTCCTCCGCCTGGGGGGTTTCATTTTCATCCGATGGACTCGCAAAAAAAGCAGAGTCGCACGGGTATCTGCCGCCGTCCTTCGAGGGCCCCCGCAGGCATGCATGGAGCAAGATTCAGCTGAGGGCCGGGATTTGATTGCAGGGGTCACAATGGAGGTGACGAGAGCCAGGGTCCACTGGGCATGCTCCCCCTCCTCCCCCCAGTCCATCGTTCAGCGCCACTAATTCCTCTGGGTTGCACTGTGTCGGGGTGCCGTCTCTCTCTGACCATCGCCAAGCAAAGCTTTTCGAAGGCGACGGTCAGGAGGAGCATCCACGACGGAAAACCGCTCGTGCTGAGTCTTGCTGGGGGTCGGTCACCAGAGGCGTGGGATGCACACCGAACCACGCCCACGGATACCGTGGACCATTTCTATTTGCAATCGGCCCCCGAGGTTCTGGATGGCTGACGTTGTTGTTGTTGTCATCTTGCCATGTCCACGGCCCCACGCCGAATTTGGGACAAGCAAGATCCATACCGAGAGCCCAGACAAGAGGAGACCATCCCGACTTGGCATGTCCTCAGCCCTCGACGTTGGTTTTGGCACGGAGCAACCCGTCACTCACTCACTCGAGCCCCATGGACGCGGCCTGCCGTTTCCCCCTCCATATGGCCATTGTTGCGGCGGCGGGGAACGAGTCCTTGCTCCATCCGGGAATGTTTGACGAGGGGGGAAAAACAAGCGACCAACCACAAGATTGGCTCGTTCGTCTCTGTTTGGGGGAAGAAGCATTCGACTTGTCCTCCGCGATTGCTTGAGCCGTGCATGAGGGTTGCTTGTTGAGCCAAACCTGGGCTCCGTCCGTCTGTTCGTGTGATCACACACACCCACCACATGGGTCCTCGCTCGTCTGCTTGTGTTACCGACCCCACTCCATTGCAGCATGCCATGCCGTGGGAGAGGGAAGCAAGAGGAGGGATGGGGTAGAGGGGAGGGGATGGAGGTGGGGAGGCAGGGCAGGGGTGGTCGAGGGAGAGGGGGGGTAGGATTCTTTGTGTTTGATTTGAGCCCTTGGTCGTTTTTGAGTGTGTGTGTGTGTGCCAGGCGATGGCACTGCTTGGTTCGGCTGAGATGTGTCCTCGCTCTGCCCATTCTCGGTAACGCTTCTGTCAATGGCGCGAGCAGCGGCTGGTGTTGATGCAGACCCTTGGAATCGGAGCTGCGTGGCGTCAAACAAGGTTAACGGTAACCAGAGACGCCAAGATCCGTTGCCAGATCTTGGATAGTGGCGTCTCGCGCAACCGCAACCGTGATTGCGAAGCCCGCTGCTCTGGCTCCGCGGCCCAAGAGAGAGCACGGGAAGGGGGAGAGTCAGTTCGGCAGCACATCCAGCTGGTGCTGACGGGCCAGGGGGGTGGCTCGGATGTCAAAAATAGCGTCGCACTAAAATTGGTTGTTCGTTCTGGAGGTTGATCAGTCTCACCGGAAAAGCGAGCTCGACGGGAAGCGGGCGACGATGGACGCGCTCGACAGACAGACAGACAACAGGCGCGTGGGCGCGGCGGGCAGGGGCCAGGGGAAGGGGGAGGGTGATACGGGCGACCGACTGGGTTGTCGACGCATCCATCAGGGAACTCCGCAGATCTCACCGGCTGTCGGGCATCTCGAACTGGGGGTCGGCAGGCTGGGCAAGGAGGATGGAAGTGGTGGGCAAGCAAGCAGCCATGATGGATGACAAGCGTGGGCAAGCGTGGTGGATGGATGGGCTGCTGCTGGGGATGCCAGTGGGTGCCTGCCAGCGCCTGCCAGTGGGTGCTTGTGGGTGCCTGTGGGTGCCTGTGGGGATGGGCGTGCGTGTGCCTGGGAGTTTGTCCCAGCAACCTTGCGAAGCCACAACGCCTTTGCTCGGCGGGTTGCGGGACTGGCGTTCGAGGCACAGACCGGGCGGGCCACGGTCCCACACAGTGCTGGAATTAACCTACTGGACGGTGTTGCAGGGAGCAGGAAGTTGATCTTCGCCCGGGTGCAGAGGCGCAGTGGCGCAGCGAGGAACGCAAGATTGCTTGGGTTTCATGGGCGAAGCGTCGACCGGGACCACGGCCGGGCCAAAGTGTACCAAGTATTTTGCGCGCTGGCTGCGATAGGCTGGGAGATACCGAGATTTCGCAACCGAAAACGGTCGAATGCTCCAATATTTTCCTGCAGGTTTTCGGGAATTGAGCTCTTTGTCCCCTCAGCTGCTGTGACAGGGCAGGGACCAGGTGGCAAGGACCGGGAACTTTTGGGGATGGCATCTTCCGCGTCCCTCCTGTCCCGGCCTGGATGCGCTCCTGGTGGGTGCTCTGGGTGCACTGGGTTCACTGGGTGGGTGTGCCTCGAGCAGGAAAGGGGAAAGCAGCCAGGCAGTCCAAAACGCGCGAGGGGCGAGCGAGGGGCGAAGGGGCGAGGGGAAGGGGGGGAGAAAGATGGGACGGGCATGGCATGGGGTGAAGAAGAGCGTTGGGGTTGGGGTTCGGTTTTGCCAGGGTCGTCGAGAGAGCGTTGATTCCAGCGCGTTTCTGTTCCAAAGCCACCAGCCCCAGTCTTCGCGTGTTCCAGCAGCGGCCCCGTCGCCAAGACGGTGAAACGGTCAGCCAGCCCGCGCGGGTGGGCTGGATGGCTGGCTGGTGGGCTCGGCGGTGGTGGAGGGTGGAGGATGGCGGGAAGGGGATGGATGGCACGCGTCGAGGCGGCTTCCAGGCGGCTTCGAGTGTGTTGGATGCGGCGTCTCCCTCCTGGGCTGGGCTGGGCTGGCCATCGCGACTCGCAGCAAAGCAGGAACCAGAGACGGGCACGTGGATGGCGTCCAGTGACTGGCGGGTTGGCGCGGTGTCTGTGTCTGTCGGGGCGGATATGGCGTCGCTACCAGACGGGCGGGATTGAGCTTTCGAAGCCATTCCCGGTCCCCGGCGCGCGGCAAGCAGAAAGCCACCTCCCGCCCTCTCGTTCGCACCTGCCAAAACAGGACAGCTCTCCACACAGCTTTGACACTTTAGGCTGCAGCCAAATTCGCCAAAATCGCCTTAAAAATCCTTGGGACCTGCATCCAGCGTCCGATCTGAGATCTGGGGGAAGACGCCATTCCGCCGGGTCCAGCCACGGCCCATGGAGCTGTGCCTTGCTGCTCCTCGGCGCACAAGACGAAACTGGCTGCAACTCCGCCCTGGGGGCCTCCCGGCTCCTCCACTCCCGGTTTCCCCCCCTGAGGATGGGCAACGGACGACGGGCGATGGGCGATGGGCGATGGGCGATGAGCGATGGATGGCCATGTCAAGTCTGTCCCCTGCCTCTCCTGCTTCACCATGCCAGACGCCACCCCGAGGGCCCGAGAGCGTGCCGTGCCCCTTGTGCTGCTGTGCCACAACACAACCCTCGGCTCCCATACAGAGTGACAATACCCAATCTGGCGATGGACAACAAAACAAAATAAGGGCAACAAGAAGAGGCCTAGCAGAGTAACAGCAAATGATACAACTCGCCCACTAATTACCGAGCCGTGCGGTCCCCCTTCAGGTCACACAGCCGTGGTTATCCCCGACAGACAGTGCAGACAGCCGCGGGACCTCCCAGCTGTGCGTGTGTGCTCCACCACAGGAGACACACATGATATGCTGTGTCCCCCTACCAGGTTGGGATGCAGCATGTCTGGCCCAGCCAGCGTCATGTCATCTTGCCATTATTAATCCCAGTATAAGCATCCATCCAGGAGCGGCTGCACCTGGTCCATCCCGGCAATCCTTATCCGCCTCCTCCTGTTCCACAAGGACAGCAGCGCGCTTACCAGTAACCGCCGTCCGCTGTTGGCCACCTCCCGAAGGGAAGGGAAGGGAATCATCACCCGTGTCTGATCGCCCAAGCGGCTGAGCTTCACAGGGGAGGGGGAGGACGCATCACCAGTCTGAGGGAGCCCGGTCCATTATTACACACAGGGAGCACAAGCACTGAACCACACATGTCTGGTCTGTCAGGCTAATGACCACGACTCCACCTGACAGCGCATTAGCAAGTTCTTGGGTTCTCCATCTGACTTGGCCCTGTGTTACCTTGGCTCAAAAGTAAACAAAACAACCAACTGCACAAAAGGGGTTGGGATGTAACAGCCAGCAAAGAGTTGGGAATAGACCCCAAACAACATGGCCATCAATATCAACCCAGTGGCAGGGTAGCAAGTAGGACAGGAATACATTCTTATTGTTCAATTTCGATGCTCCTCTGTGGTTTCCTGTCATCGACCTCCCAGGCACAGTAGTTATTTCTGAGAAGCCAGCAAAGTCATTCTGAAAGATGGCAAAAGAGGCACCATTGTGAACACAACTTCACATTGCTCGATATTCATCCCTTCCAATCTCAAGTACCTTCATCATCACCCAAGCATATCTCCACCATGACAAAGGGAAAGAAGCCGAACAGAAGTTCAGAAGGGGGTGTCTCTCAAAACAACCACCACATTCACACCAACTATTTACCACCTCGAAGATTAAAATCCTCCAGCTCAAACCTCTCTCTCACACCCGACTTCGCAACCGAAGCCCCGGAGATGACACAGATGAGGAAGCAGCAAGAACCTAAAAAGCAAACTAAAGTATGATATCAAAACGGGGGCTTAAAGAAGAAGTTGAGAAGTAGTGGGGGGGGGGTATCATTCTAGTGAGTTCTCCGATCGCAGCGAGCGTTTGCTGTGGTGTAGAAGACAGACAGAAGAAGCGAAAACAAAACAAAAAAAGAAAGAAAAAGAGACAAAAGCCAAACGCAAAAACGAAACCACCAGGCAATGCCTCCCTCCCTCCCTCCGAAGTCAGTAATAGTCTGCTTCTGTGAGGGCAGCCACTGCCACTTCATATCCGCCATAGATAGCTAAGAAAATTGACAGCAAGGAAATGTCGACAAAGGAAAGATATAAGTTCAGTTAAGTTCAGTTGTCCGTCAGGACCGTTTTCCTCCACCACCTTCTCCTCCATCACATATCCCTCCATTCACTTAATCCTCAAAAAACCCAGCATCATCAAAATCCTCCGCCTGGGCATCCTCATCATACGCGCTCGGCCTCATCATCGGCGGCGTCACCGGCGCCGGCATCCTCCTCCGGGGCGGAGTATCCAGCGCCCCAGCAACCGCCTTCCCCTTAGCCGTCTCCCCTTGCACAGGCGTCGACGTAACCGACGGCGGCGCGCGCGGCCGGTTGGCCAGGTCCTGCGCCGTGAAGCGCCGGCCCGTGCTGGCGAAGGCCGTGGGCTGGGCCTGTTGCGCCGTCGGCGGGGTTTGACGGAGGTGGGAAGTGGGGGGCGTGAGGAGCCCGCCGAGGAGGCTGCTCGCGGCCGGGCTGGCGCGGGAAGGGGTGGAGTCCCGCGCGGGGTTTGCAGCCGGGGCGGGGGAGGAGAGGACGCTGCTCAGCTCGCGGGTCTTGCGCCAGTTGCCCCAAGCCGCGGCAAGGGGGCCGACGGCCTGGGCGACGCGCGGGGTGGCGGCATCGCGGATGGTGGCGGCGATGTTGGGGAGGTTGATTGCCGAGCCGCCGTTCATGGCGCGCTCGCGCTCCTGCTCTTCCATCTGGAGGTTTGCCTTGAGGCGGATGGCGGCGTCCTTGACGGCGTTCTTGTCGTAGTTGTCGCGGCCGAGCGCGCCGATGATGTCTTGGAGGTCCGAATGGCGGACGGCGAGGAGCTCGCGCAGCCAGATGATCTCGTCGTCGCGCTTGGAGATCTTGGTGTCGGCGTCGGGGTCGACCTTGGACAGCTTGACCTCCAGCTCCTCGATGCGGTGCTCGCGCTCCTGCAGCTGCTCCTGGAGCACCATGATGGATTCGCGCAGAGCCTGCGGCGAGATCTTCTCGGGCAGCGAAAGCTGGCGTGTGGCGGCCGCAGCGGCCGGCTTGGCCTGAGAGATGCCGCTATCGGAAGCACCAACGGACTTGGCAGCCTGGGCAGCAGCCCGAGCAGCCTCCTTCGCAATCTCGAGCTTCTCCTCCAGATGCGCGACCTTGTCTTGCAGATACTCGGACTTGGACGCCGAGATGCTCAGGCGCTCCAAGAGGTTCTGCTCGGCGCGCTGGGCGTCCTCGGTCGTGTTGCTCAGCTGGCGCTCGTACTTGGCCTGGAGATCCTCGGTCTCGTTCTGGTGCTTGCGCAGCAGCTCGTCGACCTCGCCCTGCTTGGAGTTCTGGGCCTCTTCTAGGAGCATGTCGTGGCGGGCCTTGGCCGTGTCGGCGTCGAGCTTGACCTGGTCAAGCTGAGCCCTCAGCCTCGACATCTGGTCCTCGAGCTCCTCACGAGCAATGTTGACCTGGTGGTTGGCGTTCTCCACCTCGGCCTGCATGGCATCGCGGGTGCGCTGGACCTCGCGGGCGCCAGACTCCCTGGCCTCCTGGAACTCAGCCTGGTAGCGGAGAGCGCTCTGGTGCAGCTTGTGGTTCTCGGTGCGCATCTCGCCGACGACGCCCTCGAGTCTCTTGCACTCGGCGACGGCCCGCATGCCCTGGCGCTCACCCATCTCAAGCCTCTCGAGCTCGGTCTCGATGCGCTCGCGCGTTCGGGCCTCGGCCTGCAGTCTGGCCTCCAAGACTTCCTGGCGAGCAAGCAGCGCCTGCTCCTTCTTGATACGGCGGGAGGTCTCCTCCGTGATCTCCTTGGTCGCCTGGGCCATCTCCTCTTGAAGCGAGATGAACTTGGAGCGCCAGCTGTCGCGAACGCGCTCGTTCTCCTGCAGCTGGTTGCCCAGGGTGTCGATGAGCTTGTGCAGAGCCTTGTTCTCGTCCACATTGTGGGCGAGGTCTTCGTCGCGCCGCCGGAGGATGGTGACGATGCGATCAGTCTCGGACCGCCAGTGCTGCGTCTCCTTGCGGGCCTCGCGCGCCTCAGCCTCGAGCGCGTTGATGCGGTTCTGCGTCTCGCTCTGAGACTGGTGGGCGTTGGCCTGAGTGGCCTCGAGAAGGGTGAGACGCATGGCGCTCTTGCTGTGGACAGACTCGGCAGACTTGATCTTCTGCTCCTGCTCGTCGACGAGCTCCCTAAGCCGCGTCTCCTCCTCGGACGATATCCGGAGCAGGCGTTGGACCTCGGAAAGCCGGTCTTCAGCTGCTCTCCTAGAGTTGATCTCGACTTCGGCTTGCTGCTCGCTGTGCTGCGCCCGGTCCTCAAGGTCGGAGATGCGCTGGTTCAGGGCGCTCTTGTTCATCATCTCCACCTCAATGCGGGTCGCAGCAGACTGGAGCTCGCGGTCGATGTCCGCCGCCCGGTTCTCAGCAGCACGGCGAGCAGAGGTTTCAGCCTCGACCTTGGTCTCCTCAGCACGGAGCTGTTGTTCGAGCTCCGCAATGCGGGCCTGGAGCTCATTCAGCTGCTCATCCTTGTCGGTGGCAGGCGGAGGAGGGGGGATGCGGCGCTCCACAACATCCTCCACGATGCTCCTAAAGTCATCGCTAGGGAACGCAGGCTGGAGTGACTGGACAAACTGCTCCTTCATATCCTCAAGTGCCTGGAGGACAAGAGTGTTGTCAACAGGCGGGGCAGGCGCCGGGGACGCCTCCTTGGGCTGGTTCCGGCGCTGGGCAGCAAACGCCTCCATAACGACGGCGCGAATCTGGTCCATCCTGCGGTCCCGGCGAGGGCTCATGGACCGCATAGGGGCAGGGATCTCATCGTCCTCATCATCAGCGTCGCTCTCGCGAACCTCGGCGGAGACGCTTTCCCTCTCGCGCCTGCTGGACGGCGTTCGCCTCGAGATCCCAGCCAGAGAGTGGCTGATGGTGTCCAGAGTGCGCTCGAGAGGGCCGAGGCGGGCAGCAAGCAGCCCGCCAACGAGCTCGTTGACGCGGCCGTCGAAGAAGGCGACCCGTGACTCAAGCCTGGTTTGCTCGTCTTCGCTAAAGGCGCCCTCCCAGTCGCTGGGAGGGAGACTCTCGTTGCCGTTGAGATCGTGGACGGGTCCGTCTGCCGAATGGGCACTCCGAGGCGGGTCCATGAAGGGGTCATCCAGCTCTTGGTGGTGGTAATCCGCCTGACTCGGGCTCGGGGCGTCACTGCGCGCGTAGCTTGGCAGGTGCTGACCCGCGGGCTCTGGGGTGCGGGTCGGGCTGGGCTCGTGCCACTGCAGCTGATCGTCGTAGGTCCTGTTGATGCCCATATCCGGGTTCTCGTTCAGCTGGCGCATCACTTCGTCGATATCAGCCATGGTGGGCTCGAGAGGCAGGCTGTCGTCCGCATCTTCCTTGCCGTTGAGAGTGGGAGACGATCCGCCAGGCGCAACGCTGGGGACGGACGGCTCCTCAACAACGGCCGGTTCATCTTCAACAGGCGGAGGAGGGGCAGCAAAGCGCGAGGCTGCGAGGCCGCTGCGTTTGGGCGGCGGCGAAGCAGCCCTGGCAAAGCGAGAACCAGAAAGGCCCTTGACTGGGGTTGGCGGCTGGGCAGGGACGGAAACGGGTGCGGCGACAGGAAGAGGGAGTTCTGGCTCCTCCTCCGCCGCGCTCTGGGTCACCTCCACCGCTTCCTCCACGACCTGGGGCTTGTTTAAGTCCTCTTCGGCGGCAGCCTCGGCATCCGGAACATCTGCCAGCTCATCGGTTGGCTGGTCGACCGATTCAACCGGCACCTCGCTCACCCAGGCCGCAGCGCCAGGCACGAAAGCGTTGGCGCTCGCGGACAACGACTTCTTATGAGTAGGCTTGAAGGGCTCGGCGTCCACCGACTTTGTGTCAGGCTGCACCTCGAGCGACGACTTGATGTCGAACGGGCCCCAGTTCATAGCCGGAGAGGGCTCGGTCGGGCTGACAGTGGCCTTGGTATCTGTCGTCTCGGACACCATGGTCGACCACATGGTGTTGTCCGCGTGTCCCAGGTTGGATTCGTCAAACGACTTCTCCTCGACCGGCACGGAATCATCTTGGCCGGTCGCTTCCACCTGGGACTCTTCCACAGGCTCCTCCTCCTTCGTGGGCTCAGCGAACAGCGGCACGGCGTCATCATCATCCGCACGCGCCCGGGCCCTCTTGACGCGGGACTCATCAATGAGCGGACGGCGGCCCTCGGCGTCAAGGGCAGGCGAGTCGTTTCTCTCGGGCGGGACAATCGGAATCGCCTTGGATATCTTGGCGGGCTTGACCAGATCAACGCCGCTAAGATCGATGTTCCCGAAGATGGAGCTGGCGCGGTTGCTGCCGCGGTTGCTGCCGCGATTGCTGGCGCTCTCAGCACCAGACAGCACAGGGCTGGTGACCGAAGTCCCGAAAGAATGAGGCGTGAAAGCAGGCGCATCCGGGCGGAACTTGGGGCCCGAGGTCGAAAAGCTGAACTCGCTCTGGCCGGGGGAGAAGACGGGAGCGTTGACGTTGATCTTGGACGAGGCCATGGTCGGCAAGCTCGACTGGCTCGAGGCCATCGAGTTGAGCCCCATGTTGAACCCCATGGGCTGGAAGCTGAATGCGCCCGGGTTGAAGGTGCTCGTGGGGTTGAACTTGAACTCGGGGGCTTCCACGTTGAGCTTTGAAAAGGACGAGATGCTGCCCTGGCTGGGCCGGGTCTGATGGGCGCCGTCCGCCGACTTGCCCGACTCGTTGTCGGTCCAAGGGTTGCTGGCGGTAGAGAAGCCGCGTTGGTGCAGGAGCTTGGAGAACTCCAAGGCCTGGACAGGGGTGCCAAGGTTGCTGGGGTTCGTCTCGATCTCGTCATCCTCGGCCGACTGCCCGTGAATCTGCTGAAGCGTGGGCCTGAAACCGCCCTGGTTGGAGGCGTCATCTTCAGTGAAATACTTTTGCGACAGCGAATGGCCACGGCTGTGGGGTCGGGGATGGTGCAGGACCACACCATCCGCGTCGCTGGCGAAGCGATGAGTCTGAGGCGCGAACTGAACCAACGGCTCGCCGCTCTGGCCAAGTGTGGTGGGCGCCGGGCCTGTCGTCTCCGGCATGTCGTGCTCGTTATGAGGGCTGTAGTCCTCGTCGTTGTCGAGCTGCGACCGCATCTGCTCCTCCAAGTGGTATTCCGCCTCGTCAATCTCCTTTTGCAGGCTGTCGCTGGCGTTGTGGCGGACAAAGCCGTGCTCCGGGCTCTTGGCTGGGACGTCAGCCACAGCCTCTTCGTCGACCTCGCGCAGATCCTGCAGCCGCGGTGAAGCCCTAGCCGGCGGCTGGAATTGGTGAGGCAGGGTAGGGAACTGCAGCGACTGGTGACGCTGGTGTCCCATGGGCCCGGGCATGCCGTCGGGAGAGAAAGGCGAGGTTGGCGACATGATGGCACTCAGATTGGCGAGCGAGGGCGAGCCAACGCGATGGCCTTGCTGCAGCATCAATTGCGGCGACCACGCATGCGGCGACGGGATCGAAATCGAGGCGCGAGGATTGAACTTGACACCAAACGGGATGGGCGACGCGCCAGCCGGGATACCGGGGCTCTGGGCAGACGTGAACGGGGGCGGGAACGGGAAGCCTGCGACCGCCTGGTTGCTCGATGCCGAAGATGTCGGGATGGGCGGGGAGAAGGGAAGCGGGGGGTAGGGCGCAACGGAAGCCTGCCTGCTTGTTGTCGAAGCTGGGGAAACTGAAGGCAGAGGAGGGAGCTCGTCGTCTCCAAACGAAACCCCGAGCGCGCGGAGCTTCGCCTCGTTCAGATCGTCCACATATTGTTTCCATGCTGCGTCTGATGTTAGCGCCGTCATCAACCAGCCGAAACAACCATACCAGGTAGTACATACCATTCAAATCGGGCAGAAGCACCCTCCAGTTGCCAGCCTTTCTCTCCCTTGACAAGTCGCCGGGGTCTGGCCAAGCACCCCTGCTCTGCGACTGCTCCTTGATATCAAGCCCGTAGGTCGGCTCGTACAGGTCAAACCCATCAATATCGTAGCCGAGCTGCTGCCAGCTCCGGAGCATGCCCGACGTGTTCGCCTCCGTCAGGGGAATGGGCGTCTTGCCCGGCTGCCCGCGTTCTTCATCCCTGGGCAGCAGGACCATGATATTCTTTCCACCCTTCCACGCGACCTTCTTCTTGAGGCGCGAGGCCGGGGCACCCGACGCCCGCTTGACGGCGGCCCTCGAGGGCGTCAGAGAGTCACTCGGGGTCATCTCGCGGCCGACTGTGGGGGTGCTCGGTCCGTCGATAAATCTGGCTACCGGGGTGGACTCGGTTGTGGTGTCGGGCGTTGCCCTCTCGTCTGACGATGCCATGGCGGCGGTTTGTGCTGTCTTGCGACCTCTCGCGTTGGCTTGACGGAGCGTCTCGCTGCTCGACTGCTTGCCCAAGGTGCTGCCTCCGGAAACCTGTCTGCTCCGGGCGCTGTTCTTCTTCCGGCTGGCCTTGGGGGTCTTGACAATGTCGTCGCCTAACCAAGCAGCGTCCTCGGCGGAAAATGAGTCGCTCAATGAAGAGTTCTCACTCTCGCCGTCGCTGAACCAGTGCCGCTTTTCCTGCTCGACAGTGCCACCCGCAGTGTGCTGGCGAATCCAACCTTCGGTGATGCCGTGGGCGATGCGCCGTGCGCGGTTGGCGAGAACTGTCGCTGCCGCGCTGATCTCGGGGAGCCGGAGCTCGGGTTGCGAGTCCTGGGTGGGTGGAGCAGGCCGAAGGAAGGGGGTCGGGAGCTCCAGACGATGGATGGGCGAGTCCTCTGATGCGTCGCTGCTCAGGCTCTGGTTGCTTGAACTCCGCGAGCGAAGGTTGGGGGGGTATGGGGAGCCCCAGGGGTTTGCACCGTCGGGCGCAACACCCGTGTCGTCCGACCCGGCGGGACTTTCCGGCGGGGTCCTCAGGAGGCCGAGGACTCGTTCGGGGAGCCTGGGGGCGGGCAGAGGCGGGAGCTCGGGAGACGCCTCGCCGTCGGCAGTCGAAGCGCTAGAGAGCGCGGGGGACGAAGTGGGCGATTTGTACGTGTCCCAGGAGTGGGCGTCGCGGCTTTGGCGTGCCGGTGCACGAGGGGGGGTTTGCGGCGACAGCTTTGCGGACAGCGTCGTCGTTGAAGGGTCTGGGGCGCGGGTCAAAGAGTTAGCCATCACAGTTTGCCTGCTGCGCCGCCAGATGGGAAAGGCTGGAATGGCGCGTGGCGGCTCAGCAGCAGCCCAAGATAGGCACCGCAGTCGGTCAAACACACCCAGTATGAGGTCAGCGCAGACGAGCCCGTGGTCGCCTACACTGAGTCTCTGTGCTGTCGTTCTCCGTACGCCGCAACACGCCGCTCCAACACCCGAAACGTCGACAACGTGGTCTGTCGGGGCTGGTCAAATGGCAGGTAGCCGGGGCTGCACTGCACTGTCAGGGTGGGCGGATCGGGGGACGCGACGCGTCTTTGGCGGTTATGCGGCAGTTGTCGGGGGCCGAATCGAAAAAAAAAGGGGGGGGGCAGATTAAAAAAGGTGCTAACTATTGTACGTTCTGACTGAATTAAAAGAATGACAAGAAGGCAAAGGACCGACGGTTTGCGACTTTGAGGCACATCGAGGCACGCGCGGCTGCTGCGAAGGCGAAGAGGACTGGAGGGGGGGCGACGGGAGGTTGAGGAGGAAACTCGAAGCCTGCACCATGCACTCGAGCAGCAAGCGAGGAGACGCGCGAGGATGGCCGTGGTCTGGCTTTGAAGGGGCACAAGGCACAACGACGGACGGGACGGGGCGAAGGTTGGCTGGCGGGCCCTGGCCGGCTGGCAAATGGGGTCAACTGCACTGGGACAGTGGACTGGGACTGTGGGACTGGAGCCCTGCTTGGATCAAATGGATGGATCCCATTTTTTCCTTCGCCCTCCTTCTCTGCTTGGCCGGGAGAGCTCTCGTTTAATCAACCAGGCTTCCCTGTCTGGCCCACCTGCTTAAGCTGGCAATCTCGCTCTCATTTGGCAGATGCCCAGTAACCTGGCGGGGCGCACAGGGCCCGAGGACGAACCACTGTGGGCCGCCCCTGTCACAAGTCTCTCTGCAACAGCTTCTGCTTCTTTTTTTCGTCTTGCTCTCTCTTTCATGTTGCACTCATCAACGCGGGCAACGCGGCGGGTGGGTGGGCGTTGAGGGGTATTGATGAGGGGAGGGCAGGGTTGCGTGTTGTGATGGAGCCTGCATCCCGCCAACACCCCGCGAGTCTCTGCGTTGGACGCGGACGACGTGGACGAGCCACGACAGTCATGCATGAGCGACCCGCGTTGTCTGTTCACCGCGACCCCTAAACTGGGCTCCACCGGCGGCGCGGGGGGGGCGAATCCATGCAGGGACAGCGGAGCATGAGCTCGAGAGGCGCGCTTGGATCTTCACTTTTTGTGGATGGATGAGTGGATGGATAGTGATGGGCCAAGCAAGTCAGTCGAGCACCACCGAGGCTTCCACAACACGGTCCAAACGGCGCCAGCTTCTTGTCAGAAAGAGAACCTCTGTTTCCTGCGGGCTTCGACTCGGCATAGAGTAAGACAGGGCGAGACACGCGAAGAGCACAAGGCGACACCTGCCCGCCGCGTGTGGGCCAGGGCTGCCCGTTTGCCGATCGGGGTCGCCGAATCCGTGAAAGCGGCGAGCTGTTGTCAACCACCCAACCTGCTCTGTCTGGAGAAACACGCGACGCATCTAGGCCATCACGGGCATGCCCTGCAGGCCACTCACAGGCGCCCGAGAGAGGAGGGCGTTCGGCAGGCTCGAAAAATGATAGGCTCTGAATTGGCGATGCTTGATGCATCCAAAAACGAGTTGATCAAGACAGCCACTAACAGTTAATCCACACAAAACTCCAGAACCCCAGATCCCAATATCACTCACAATCCCATCCCGGCATTTCCCAGGCAACCAAAATAACCAAGTTTCCAAATAAATCCATCCATCGCCCTTCCCCCCCTACGCATCGCAAAAGAAGTCAAACTCGGCATTCGAGCTCACCAACACCGGCGGCGGGAAGTCCCTGACGCTTGCCGACGTCGCAGTGCTCTTACACCGATCTGCAGCGCCATCCATTATCAGTCTCCACCCCCTCATACAAGCCATGGAGTCGCCGTCGCTCTCTCTCCAAGCCGCGATCCCGGGGAACAAACAAAACACTCACCCGACTGCTGGTCACAATCCCCCACCTTGAACGAGCCCGTTCCGTTATTCGCAAAATCGGCGCACACGTTCTTCTGGTTGTCGCACGCCCGGTTCGCTGCCGTCTCGAAATCTCTCTGTTTGGACACAGGTCAGTCAAGGATGAACCAAGCAGCCACCGGGACGAGAACCCTCCTCCAGACACCGCTCGGGAACATGCGTCTGCGTGTGTCACGCCGGGTAAGGCAAGACAAGA
>FTEL01002888.1_pt1 | contig 15453 bp, 13 predicted proteins | sample 1658911 | NCBI WGS metagenome assembly FTEL01 (sample SAMEA3914869, study PRJEB12502) | metagenome | biome: forest; material: soil | place: USA | collected 2012-03-12 | depth 0.1 m
CCACATGCATCTCCTCGCGGGGGAGACCCATCAGCTGTTTGACCGGGCCATCATGATGTCTGGCGCGGCCCCCGTCCTGTGCCCCTTGCCAGCCGAGTTTTACCAAGCCGAGTGGGAGTCGCTCTGTCGCAAGTCTGGCATCGCGGCTGCGGCGCCGGCGCAGCGCCTAGAACAGCTTCGCCGTCTGAGTCCTGAAACCATCATTGAGAATTCAACGAAGACTGCCCTTGCCCCAGTGGGCGACGGGAAACTGTTGCCCGCGACCTGGAGCTTCGCGGAGGAGGTCCCTCGCCACAGGTGCAAGGACATCATCTTGGGCGACACCAACGTCGAGGCGGTAATATTCGACGGCCTGTTGGCCCGCTTGTCTCAGGAACGCTTCCACCAGGTCGCCCAGGCCACGTTGCTTCCAGAGCTGGTGGCGGAGTTGTACGAGGGCTTCGGCTTTACCCAGGGGCCTCAGCCGGCCGACGATTTCCGCAAAGCCTTCCGTCTCCTGGTGGGCAACGTTCTCTTCAACTACCCCAACCTGGGGATCGCAGAAGCTTCGAGCAGGTCAAAGGTCTGGGCGGATCATGTGTTCCTCTACCACTTCGAGGAGCCCTCCCCCTTCCAAGGCCCGACCCAAGGCCTTTCCTACCACGGTTTGTGCGCGCTCATGCTCCACCTCAACGAGCTCGACCAGTGCCCGGAGCCGACAAAGAAGGTGTCGCTGCACGCAGCGCAGGTCTGGGCCAAATTCGCGCATGGCGAGCAGCCCTGGGAACCTTACTCGCAGCACAGGCGATTCATGCGCTTCGGGCCTGGCGGAGAGAGCGGGCTTCATGATGTAAAGACGGATACTACGAGGGCGTCTGGGTTCCATGGCTTTCTTGAGCGGCATCTCCCGGAAGCGATAGGGTTTGTGAGGGCTCTGATGGAGGGCACAGACACCTAGGTAGAGATAAGACCACCAGACAGCATGCTACCTACGTAGCCAGAGTTGACACTGCATTCGAGGATGTCGACCTCGGAGTTGTGGGTTGCAGGTGTTATCTAGTTAGAGCTTATTAAATAGAAACAGACCGACATCTCACATCAAGCTCAAGGTTATACTACGCTCTTAGTTTGTCCTTCGTTTCTTAGTGGTTGCTTGGGTGTGGCAGAAGGAAAAGTTGAAGGCTGGATGGCAAGGTGGATGTGAAGGAGAACAGGCTGATGAAATGGATTTGTTGTTAGATGCGGCTTATGATTCTCGACGCAGAGGGAATAGCTCCGAATGTTTCTGTGGCGCACCCTGCGCCACAAGACCATGTCATGGTCTCATCCAGGGACCAGGGGTCATTCTTGTCCACCCCGCTCCAATTCTGATTCCGCATCCTCCATGACTTGGGGACCTGCCCACCTGCCAGGCCAGACCACCCACCTCCCCGAGTACCATCGTTATTTACTGGGTTCTCCATTTCGTGTGAGCAGAGCCTCTTCCTCCTACAACGTTCTTCAACCCGAAGGCACACAGTATCGCTGCTCCTTATGTACTCTCTCTGAGTGCCAGGCTTGTGACGGGATGCAATGTGCGACCACGCAATGGACCCTTCCGGGGATGTCATCCTCACGCTCAACCATCCAAACGACATCAAGCAAGTATCAACTGAAGACGGCTCCGGACAGAGCATGGAGGAGGAAAAGACCCCGAAACCCGACTCAACCACGTTCCGCGTCTCGTCGCGCCATCTCATCTTGGCGTCGCCAGTCTTCAAGGCGGCTCTCACAGGAGGATGGAAAGAAGCCGACACAAGCAATGGCGAACGTCAGCTCAGTGCCGAGGACTGGGATACGGAAGCCATGACAATTGTCTTGAACGCCATTCACGGCCATTACCGGCTGGTTCCAACGACAGTCACGCTGGAGATGCTCGCCAGAATCGCCAGCATCGTTGACTACTACGCCGTTCATGAGACAATGCAACTACTGGGCCCGATTTGGTTAGACCATCTAAGACCGAAGCTCCCGACAACCGCGCGGCCTGAGAGGCACATTGTGCTGTGGATGTGCGTCTCTTGGGCTTTTGGTGATGCGGCCGCTTTCAGTCATGTCACCCAAGTTGCTATTCAGGACGGCCACAGAGATATAACTAGTCTGGAATTTCCCATTCCATCCGCAATCATTGGTAAGACCGCACATGGCAATCCGCTAGTTTAGCAGCAACTAATGGCTGGTATGACGGGCGCAGATGCAGTCAACAAGCAGCGAAGGGACCTGGTCGATACCATCTCTGCCAAGCTTCATGACCTTAAGCAAGGCTTCATGGAGGGCCGTGAAGGATGCAACATGCCGTGTAGAGCCATGCACATTGGTGTGCTGACCCAAGCGTTGTATGGCCTCAAGCTTCTGGATCATGTGCCGGGAAACGGCTTGCAAGGCTTCAGCCTCTCGAATCTCATAAAGAAGATTGAGGCAATCAAGTGCCCGGAGTGGTGTGACAAGAGCAGTGCCGAGTCATTTTCTGGCCGTCATCGAGCTCACAAATGCCCGATTAAGAGTTCCTCCGAATATGACCACGGGAGTGAAGCATATTATATAGCGGCAATGCCCGGCGCGACTCACCTTCTAAAAGAGACTGGCGCTCTCATTTCTCGCGTCAAGGGTAAGATGGGGGGATTGCGGCTGGCCGATTTCGTTTCTAGCGCCCCGGAGTCTAAGTAACCATACAAGTGTTTTCCAGTTGCAGATGTTAGAGGAGACTCCATTGGCATGGCTATATTATGATCTTTGAGTCTGTATTTTTACCATGGTGAGAAGATCATGTTAGCATATGACTGGTGATGTGATAAAGTCCCCAGGTACCTAGTGAATGAGCGGCCACATAGCAGGGGGAAGACCTGATCCTCTACCGAAGCTGCTTAGGTACTTAAGGTAGTTGGCAATGGCATGAGCGGGCAAATGTTAAATGCGCAACGAAATCATCTGCAGGCTCAATCCACAACGAAGTGCAGGAGCCTCGGGACGGTTATACGACTTGGGGGTAGAGACAGAATGACCACCTCCAATAAAGCGAGATCCCTGAACATGGCAAATGCGCAGAATGTCAACCACTCGACAGGTTTTCCCAATGTTTTCTCTCTATGTTCACTTGTTTAAGCCTAACAGGCTCAAGAACTCATTTCTCATCTTCTCCACCTCAAAACAACCCACCATACAGCTGGTGATAGTCGTCGCCGTTGACTTCCCCACCCCTCGCATCACCATGCACAGGTGGCTCGACTCCATGACGACGGCGACGCCCTGCGGCTTGAGCACTTCCATGAGGGTGTTTGCGACCTCCTTCGTCAGCCTCTCTTGAATCTGGAAGCGACGGCTGAACATTTCGGCGATTCGAGCCAGCTTCGACAGGCCGATGACGGAGTGGTAGGGGAGGTAGCCGATGTGCATCTTCCCTATGAACGGCAACATGTGGTGCTCGCACATGCTGAAGATCTCAATGTCCTTGACAATCACCATCTCGTTGTGGTTCTCGTGGAAGATGGCGCCGTTGACGATGTCCGACAGGTTCGCCCCGTAGCCTTGGGTGAGAAACATGAGCGCCTTGGCGCATCGTTCGGGTGTGTCGAGGAGCCCTAATCGAGCCGGATCTTCACCGACGCATTCGAGCATGGTTCTTACTGCGCTGGACAGCTTATCGAGTCGTTCCGCTGCTTTCTCAGAAGACTCTTCAAGTCTCGCTCGAGTGCCAATGCCTAAGAGAGTCAGATGAGTCTTTATCGGACGGGAATAGGAGACAAAGCGGACAGAGGACGTACCCGGTCGGCTTAAGCCATCGAAGTCTGCCACCAGACTAGATGATATGATATCTTCCCCATCGAGTGCCGACTCCTCCCTCAAAGTCAGGGAGTCTGGCTTGTCCTCTGCGTCTGTGGCGTCGTTGACCATGCGATGCTGCCACCCCATTTGGTCGCTTGAATCATCAGCGTCACCCATGTCTCTCTTCTTCGTTCTCCTTGCTCCTAACAAATTTGTAAAATAACCGCGTTCAAAACGCCTCTCGCTGTCGACCAAGATGGTTAGCGATATTCTGCACCAAGGAGCCTTATGGAACAGAGGGACAACGTCGCAGACAGCAGCAAGCTGCCCCTATAAAGTTTGGAGTGAGTCACTCGGGCGGTTGCTTGCAGATTGCTATCAATCATTCTGTCACTCTTTCTGCCCATGTCAAGCAGGCTAGAACCGAGACAGAAGCCTGACAGGGAAGCCTCCCCAGAGCGCACTGAATCCAGTTGCCTTTGAAAGCAAGGAGGCCTACAGCCCCTCACATTGTTTCGGTGAGCCAGACCAGGCTGCATGTAAGGCGTGGCGTTTGTGTCACACATGCGAGGCCAGCTGCATTGCCAGCGCTTCACCGGTTCAAACGTGATCAGAAAATCATCTCTCTGGTTGTCAAACAACAGACACACTTTGAAGATTGCCCACTCAGAGGCCAACGATTCATTGATTTTATGCAAGCATCCCTTTTTGTTACCGGGGAACAGCCCCACGGGCGCGCCAGGTCCGTTTGCCAGGCCACACTGCCCAAACCTGACCATCTTTTCTCTTCCGTCTGAGCATGGCTTCTTCCCCTCGCACTTCTTATCTTCAACAAGACGCACCAACACACGCCATACTGCACTTCTCTCCCTCTCTGCATTCCTTGCGGCCCTTTTGACTGCAACAAGACACTGTCTCACGCCCAACTCAAACCTCGACGTAATGGCTACGCTTGACGCCTTGAAGTTGGCCCTCAGGGGGACAATCAAGCCCACTGCGCCGCACCAGAATCACCCCCTTTCCGACGAAGAGTACAGCGCTGGGTTCGAAATCCTGGCACAAGGCCCGGGATGGAAAACCTACGAGGACTTCATCATCCCCCAGCTATCTCAGCTGCTGTCGCCCCTCTTCGACTCCCGGATCCGCGTCTCCGTGCTGGAGATTGGGCCCGGCCCCAAGACGGTGCTGGGATACCTTCCCGACCACATGAGACGGAAGATCGGGAAATACACTGCACTTGAGCCCAACGGCTTGTTCGCTACACGACTGGAAGAGTGGCTCTCCGACACAAAGCCTCCGCTGCCCTGTCTGGAAAGCCCACCCGACATCCAACGGATTCCGTTCGTTGCTGGCCCCGATGACGCTGCTACGGGGAGCGGGGAAGGAAAGTTCGACGTCGTACTTTTCTGCCACAGCATGTACGGCATGAATCCAAAGCACCGCTTCATCCAACGAGCGCTGGACATGCTCCACGGTCAATTACAGGCGCCTTTGGTGGTAGTCATCCACCGCGAGAGCCTGCACCTGGACGGCCTGGTCTGCCACCACACAGCATTCTTCCCCACCGGTGTCGTCCACGTGGCCGACGACGACCATGTCCTCGACCGCTTCGCCGCTTTTGTCTCAGGCTCCGCCGCACCGGACAAAACCACCCAAACGCAGTGGCGCAAAGTCTGCCGCTCGCGGGGCCGCCACTGCCGCAACCCAGCCGCTAACAAGGATTATCTCGTGTTTGGCGCGCCCACCGTCATGGTGGCATTCAACCGGCACGCGGTAACCGCGCTGCAGGAGCTCGCTGCAGAGGTTCCGCTGCTGAGTGGGGAGAGCGGCTGGACGGTCAAGAACAGGGAGGCTCGCCTCCGCCACCCTGCCGCTCTCGCGAAACCCACAGAAATCGTGCACGTCCAGGCGTCCGTTCGGTGGGCGCTCAAGCATGGTGTCGGGTTGAGTGTCGTTGGCGGAGGTCACGGCGGCAACTGTCTCTGGCCCAATGTCATCGGCATCGACATGAGCGCGTTTGACCAGGTGGATATTCTCCCGACCGGTGACGATTCCAACCCGACTTCTGGCCCCTTGGTCGTCGTCGGGGCTGGCTGCAAGACGGGCGACATCATCCGCAAGTCAATGGAAGCGAGCCTGACCGTGCCACTGGGAGCTCGTCCGAGCGTGGGTGCAGGGTTATGGTTGCAAGGGGGCATCGGGCATTTGGCCAGGCTCTATGGACTCGCATGCGATTCAATTGTTGGTGCTGTGGTGGTGAGCGTCGCTTCCGCTGAGGTTGTGACTGTCGGTTGTGTACCCAGCCAGCATTGGCCGGCCGGTGCGGTGCAGTTGGCCGAGAATGATCTGTTGTGGGCCATCAAGGGTGCCGGCACCAACTTTGGCATCGTGGTCAGCGTTACCTTCAAGGCATATGCGGCCCCGATGTACTCGGTCCGAAACTGGGTCGTCACCCTGAACGACCATGACGAGGCGCTGCGCAAGCTTTGCGACTTTGACAGCTTGGTGGCCAGACAACCTCCGCAGAGCTGCTCTGCCGATGCTTATTTGTACTGGGACAACGGGAGCTTGCGTCTCGGCGTGACCGTGTTCCAGGTATTCACGGGCGCTAGCGGCTGCCAAGGGCCTCTTCCCATGCTCGTCAACGTCGGTGCAATTCTGGGTCGACAAACAGATTCCCGGATCATGGACTCCGTCGGCGTGTTCGACGCCGAGATGTACATCTCGGGGATGCATGGCGGGCACGGCGGCGGCAAGACGTCCTCGTTTAAGCGGTGTCTGTTTCTGAAGCGCATTGGACAAGCCAACATCGCCAGCATCTTGACAACGGCCCTCGTGAAACGCCCTACACCGCTCTGCTACGTCCATCTGCTCCATGGCGGCGGAGCCACCAGCGACGTGGCAGCAGACTCCACGGCATTTGGCTGTCGAGACTGGGACTTCGCCTGCGTGGTGACCGGCGTGTGGCCTCGCGAGCAGGATGGTACCTACGCCGCTCGAACCGCCGTGGACTGGGTGTACGAGGTTGCCGAAAGGTTGTTGCCCCTGAGCTGCGGAGCATACGGTGCCGACCTTGGGCCAGATCCCCGAGACGCCACACTAGCTGCCAAGGCGTTCGGACCGAACTTGCCTCGCCTGGTCCATCTCAAACGACGCTCTTGGGACCCGCATAATGTGTTGCCGTATGCCTGTCCACTCCCAAAGTTACCCATGGAGCCAAAGCTCATCATTCTCGTCACGGGAGAGAGTTGCGCTGGCAAGGACTACTGCGCTGACGTCTGGGCTTCCATGTTCACCGACAAAGGCGTCAAGACCCGAACCATTAGCATCAGCGAAGCAACTAAGCGCGAGTACGCGGCAGCGACTGGTGCTGACGTTGGCCGTTTGCTACGGGACCGTACCTATAAGGAGCAACACCGGCCGGCATTGACGACTTTTTTTCAGAACCAGGTGCAGCAACGGCCTCGGCTTCGAGAGGAGCATTTTTTGCAGGTTGTGTACGGCGCTGTTGAGGTGGACGTGCTGTTGATCACAGGAATGAGGGACGAGGCGCCCGTCGTCATCTTCTCGCACTTAGTCCCGGACAGCAGACTGCTCGAGGTTCATGTCCAAGCCAGCGATGGGACGCGGCGAGCTCGCGGGGCGCGCAACTGCGATGGCGAGCCGAGTCCAACAGCCCTGAACTACCGCCCCAGTTTCATCTTTGACAACGACACAACGGGAGAAAAGTCACCCGGACAGTTTGCCGAGAAACACCTGCTCTCCTTACTTGACGAAGACCTGCAACGTTTAGCGGCCATGGTGCGTCCGGTCCGGGACTTTCCGCGCCCTGGCATCGAGTTCCGCCACGTTCTTGGCATCTCCCAGCAACCGGGAGGGCTAGAGCTGTCTGCGGTCCTCATGGAACGCCACTTCTCCGCCCAGCGGGCTACAGTCGACGTGGTGGCGTGCTGCGAGGCCGGTGGCTTTGTCTTTGCGTCGGCGTTTGCGGCCCGGATGGGTGTGCCCCTGGCGCTGATCCGCGAGGCTGGCAAGCTGCCTCCGCCCACCGTGTCTGTCGTCAAGCACCCATCGCATATCTCGGATTCTTCATCTGCTCGTGACTCAAAGGCAAGGATTGAGATGGAACGAGATGTGGTCCCAAAGGGTGCTACCGTGCTGGTGGTGGATGATGTTCTCGCCACGGGGCGGACGCTCTGTGCGGTCCTGCGGCTGTTGGGCGAGGCTGGCGTCGGCCCTGAACGTGTGGACGTGATGGTTGTGGCAGAGTTTCCTGTTCACCGTGGCCGGGAACTGTTGCGCCAGAGTGGCTTTGGCAACGTTAAGGTTCAGAGCTTGTTGGTCTTTGGGGGCGCTTAGCGGGGGGTGAGGGTTTTGTGGGTGTTGGATTCTTGGACTCGAGTAGATTGCTAGGGCTGACGATGAGCATGAATACATGATCTCCATTGCATTTGAGAAGTGCCTGTGCGTTTTTTGGGGGTCGTTGAGATATCTTCCAACCAACATCCCAGTGCCCACGACCGAATAGAAAGGAGTATCCGTCCCAACCTCTTTGCGCTATAAGTCAGGTGTGACGAGATCCAACCTCGTCCACCCCACCGAAAGTAATACATCATCAAGGCATGCCAACATCAACACTTGCCACATCTCAACCACGAACATCAAACTCCCTTCCCGGGAGCCACCACTAATTCCCATAAGACGTCCTAAGCTTCGCCACCCCCCTCCTTCCCGCCCATCTCAATCTTATACACCACCAGTCCCTCTTAACTCTTAACCGACTCATCATCCAGTTTCGCAAACTCACTCTCCTCGATCGTAGTATGCCGCGGCTTGGCTCGCTGCATGCCGACCGTGTCGGGCTTCGCCGCAGCACCGCGCTAGGAATTCGCGTTGTTGGGGAGAATATAGAGTTGGAGAGGCTGCCGATGTTCCATGAGCAGAATCTTGGCAAAGGGTTCCAGCCTGATTACCTACGACACCGCCTCAATGGTTTCCTGGAGATGGCTCATGTGGCCCATCTGCGCAGCATCAAGAGAAAGGCAGGGTATAGTAAGGACTTGGCTATGTTATGATCAACAAGGATGTCACACATGCCAAGATAGCGGAGACGGATCGAGAACCCCCGCATGGCGCAAGGAAGAACTAAGATGGTGACGAGTTTGGTAACTTGCATATTATGCCCAGAAAATTACAGCACACGACCAAACCTTGGCGTCGGCAGTCATCGTGGCAGAGGAAAGTCAAAGGTCGTGCCAAGTTAGGGTGGGAATGCCATGCCGGACTCTTGCCAATCTTGGGGACTGAAAGGAGACAGGCGATTACGGACGAGGGTGAAACTCGTTTCTTCCGGTCGTAGGGATATGAAGTCATTAAAGGTCGGAGTAGCCTGAAATTGGACAAGAGTTTGCTCGAGTCCTCCGGTTTCTCATGTATATAGCTACTGACCTTGAGCGACGGCCAACCTCAGAGCTAACGTACGATGTGAGCTAGCGAACCGTTCATCGTCGAGGAACACACTACACTGGGAAGCAAAGACCGCCGCGATAATGATGCATCTCAGACTTTCTCTCACCTACGCTCTGGCGTTGGTGACCACTGCTTTGGCCATCCCGTCGCAACAGTTGGACACTCGCCAACAGCCTTGGAAGTCGACGGCTATTACCGACCATGCCGAGCCATGGGCAATCGCGTTTTTGCCGGACAACCGCATCCTCGTCACCGAGAGGAAAGGCACCCTACGCCTCGTGGACCCGGCCAGCAAGTCTAAGGGAACTATCACCGGAGTGCCGACTGTTGCGTACGGCGGTCAGGGCGGTCTGCACGACGTCGCCTTACACCCCAACTACGCCGAGAACAGCATCATATATATCAGCTACGCCGAGAGCGGCACTGGCGGGGCAGGCGGCGCAGTCGCGCGGGCTAAGCTGACGCTCAACGCCAGCGGCGGCGGCGCGCTATCCGGTCTCGAAGTCATTTGGCGCCACTCGCAGAGGGCCTCGGGCGGACTCCAGTTCGCCTGTCGGCTGCTCTTCGGCCCTGACGGCGCGCTCTGGATCTCGTCCGGCGAGATCAACCAGATGTTCCCGTCCCAGTCCATGACCGGCAACCTCGGCAAGATCATCAAGCTGTACGACAACGGCACCGCCTTCGCGGGCAACCCGTTCGCCAGCCAAGGCGCTGTCCAGGCGCAGATCTGGTCGCTCGGCCACCGCAACCCGCTGGGCATCGACTGGGACGCTCAAGGGCGTCTCTGGGAAATCGAAATGGGGCCCATGGGCGGCGACGAGCTCAATCTGATTGAGAAAGGCGCCAACTACGGCTGGCCACTCGTGTCCCAAGGCAAGCATTACAATGGCACCACTATCCCCGCACACAGCACACGTCCCGATTTCGCACCGCCCAAGGCCTTCTGGGTCCCCGTCATCTCCCCAGCCGGCTTGATCATCTACAAGGGCGACCTGTTTTCCAGCTGGAAGGGCAATGCCATCATCACCGGTCTCAGCTCACAGTCGATTGTACGCGTGACCATCACTGGTGACACGGCGAAGGAGACCCAGCGTGTTTCCATGGGGAAGCGCATGCGCGGTATCCGGGAGGACAAGGATGGTGCCATCTGGGTGATCGAGGATGGTACCAGCGGCCGGCTCTTGAAGCTTACCCCGAACTAAACTTGCGGCGAGGGACTTGGGAAGTTCAGGGTCGTAGGTACATACGATAGCAGCAACGGAAATATCTGAGGGCAACTTTCGGCAATTGCAATCTGCTGTAGTAGATCGTCCGGTTCTATGTCTTCCTGTTTCTTCTCCAGTAGCCCGGCGCTCGTTCAAAATCGATCGCCCAACCCAACAAAGGCGGCCGGTGATAATATGCCTCGTCGTAAAAGGTGTCCGGTTCCTGCAACTGGTCGTGGATACGAACGTACTCACAGACCTCTTTATACATCCAGCCGACGTTCTCGAACTCATCGTCCGTCATCCCCCCTTCCCAAGGACAAGTTCTCTCTTCCTCATATTCCGCCAAATACGGCTCGCGCTTGGAGATCAGCTTAGCCACAGGAATTCCAGAGAGATTGCGGTCCAACGACTCAAGGCAGATATCGTCGATAAGCAGGCAGAAGTTATACCGCGCCCCTGCGAAATCCAAATCCCGTCCGCCCGATCGAATCCTCGCAACATCCGCTTCTGGCATGGTCGGCTCCCGCCAATTTCGCTCGAACTCTTCCAACACCCACTTGTTGAAATGCCCACGAACCCGCTCAGGGGTCGCACCCTCAAATTGCGAGCGGTCATCTACCACGACGAACCGGTGCCGGGAAAGCAAATCCAGTCTACCGCTTGCCTCAAGACCCTCGATCAAGCCTTCGAGGAGTAGACGAAGCATTTGCTCCCATGCAACATCGTTTCCATACGCAGCGCGGTAGACGACCGATCCCCATGGCGCGTCCGGCTTGAGCGAACGTTCATTGAGACTGTCGTCGATCCCCTCCAGCCCATCCAAAGAGAACCCGTAGGGGTTTTCCTTGAGTCCTCCATGCATCTCGTCGTCTACAGACGTCCAGAGCGACGCGATCGAGTTGCAGAGGCGTTCGGGGCCATCGGCGACCTTCCAGCTTTTGAGGAGATTCTCCTTTGCATCAAGGAAGGCTTGTACTTTCTTATTGTTGGCTTGATCATGGACGAAACGTCCTGGGGGAAATGGAGAGCCGTGGCTGGGCTTTTGAAGAGGTAGGCGTAATGGGTTCGTGTTGCGGGGCGTGGAAGAGAGGGAAAGAGTTGGTGCTGGGCGTCGCGCCACAGGGGAGAAAGACGGCAGGGATCGTGGCGGACCCCGGCTTGACAGTAGACTCGGAGCCTTCGTGTGGCAGAGGACTTTTGTCCCGCGTCTTGGAGTTATTGCACTCGTATTTTGAACGGAGCGTAATAGAAGAGCCGTTGCGGTCGAGTTGGTAGCGCGATACGACATTTCAAAAGGGTTCTCAACTGGTCGCCGTGAAGATGAGAAACTGCCAGTTTTGAGCAACCACACAGATCTCGCTTGTTTTTTTTTCCCCGTAGAGTTGCTGACTGAGCAGACCTTGAGTCACGTGGTACGACGTTTTCTGATGAACAGAACTCGGCGTTGGTCTGCTAAGCTAACATCGAGCGGCATATCGCCCGTGTGACGAAGTGCTGTCACGAGCATAGCGCCGGACAGCGAGTTGAGAACCACTTGACGCAATTCTAACTCATCTGACTCTCAAAAGCAGCCTCCAGTCTTCAGCGCGTATCATTTGACAGAACCAAATACAAAAATACTCGAAGTACCTTGAACAGAGCTAAAGAAGGCCACACTCGTCCAAAGCCTCCCTAAACTCGGCCTGCCCCAACTCAGACTGCACCACCACATAGACATCAAAGCGCGTCACATTCATCGCATCCAGCTTGCACGTCCCCTTCCGCAACAGGTCCCCCATCCTGATTATATACTCGCTCAGGCTGGCCGTGCTGGCGACCGTCTTGCTAATCACGTGGAACTGGTCCCGGCCGCCTGCGGCAAGCCTGTTCTGCCAGTAGACCGAGATGGAGGGGGGGCCGCCCATTGACGGGCCACTGTGGGGTCTGATCTCGCCCGTGGCGAGATCGTGGTATCTGTTGTCGACGATGGGATAGCCCGAGGGTGTCCAGCTTTGTGTATGGACTCCTGCGGGGAGGTTGGGGGTTGCGGCTTGGGGCGGGACTGGGTTGGAGCTTGAGCCGATCTGGGCTTGGAGCTCGGGGTTGGTGGGCGTGGGCTCGCTGGTGGGGGAATCCATGGTTTGCGTCGCTGCGGAACCCTGTGCCGGTGTGATGTCTGTGATGTCTGTTCGGTGTCTTGAGAAGTTGGCGGTTGTTGAGGATGGATTTCGGGAAGTTGGCAACGCACCTTGGAACCTGGCTTGATATCGCGTAGTACTCAAACGGCACGTCGGGTCCGATTTATCCCAACCAATACAAGGCTCGCCCGGTCTGCACCTTAAGAACCAACACGTCAAGCGTTCAGTCCAATCTACCCCAGCCAATACAAGGCTCGTCCGTTCTGAGCCTAGAACCAACGCGCCAAGCGCTTGCTGCACGTAATTAAGGGCGACAAAGCCGGTGGTGAGGTTTGACGCACCAACGCGATGGGGGCTGAGATTCAGCTATATAAACCGCGTACTTCAACGCTCAACTCGGTACTCAATCCCCCCTCCAGCAGCTGGACCATCATGTATCACGACCTCCTTCACTGCGACATCTCGAGCACCATAGATGTATACATGCAATGTTTGGATATTGAATCCCCATCGTTCTTTGGGCCAAGCGAAGATATTGACTAGGTACATTTCGTTTTGTAGATTCCTCCCTTTCCCTTTCTAGTAGAGGCTTGATCGTAGCCGTGTCACACCATGGGTTCCACACCCGTGCCCGAGGGCCTAGCGCTCCTGTTTTACTTCCGCCGCACCTCAAACTCCTCGGGGATCTTCTCTCCGGAATCGGCAAGCGCAACCTTGACAGGGAAAGCTGGTTAGCACATGTTGATAGCCTCCTGTTGTTTTGACGGGACGGTGACTTGAGTCCGCAAATGTAGGTCTTGTACTCACCAGCTCCTGGACTTTGGCATCGTCCAAGCCAACAATATCGTACTTGGTAGTTCCATCCGCCAGCACTAGGGTATCAGGCTTGACCGATTCCGTGCAGTTGGTCTCCTCAGCACGCCGACGGCTGACAAACCAGTAGTACGATCCCGTGTAGTGGTCCCTCGAGTTCACAGACATGCAGTACCAGTCCACACCGTTCAGGTCTCCTAGCCATTTGGGGTCACCGCAGCCACCGCCAGAGAACCCCTGGGCATTGAGGTGCCAGTTGGTCGGGACGCCGCGGTAGGCAACGGTGGGGGAGTCGCCGGTGCAGCAGATGTTGGGGTTGACGCCGGTGCAAACCGAGGCGGAGCCGGAGCAGTCACCGGAATTGTGGAAGTAAATATCGATCGCGGAGGCGGAGGCAAAGAAGCCCAAAAGAATTTGGGTGAAGTGCATGTTGGGCTGGCGATATTTGGGTTCAAAGTGTTGGGACGACGAGGCAGATGTAAATGGAAGTGGTGTTGGTGAAGAACCAGACCTAGCACTGGGGAAATACACCAGTTTATATACTTATCCAGGTCCCAAGACGAGTACTTTGGATAGACTTCCTCCGCCATAGAATGACTGAGATCAAGGCTCGTCCTTCAGCTACCTCACACTTGTTTAGACGGCCCCGGTTGGCCGGTTCGGTTCTTGGTATCGTAGAACGGAGAAAGTTCCGAGATGTGGGTTCCTGGCGCGCACAGAGCGAGCAGGTTCCGAGGTGTGGAGCGTCTGGTTACTCAGATGGAGACTGAAGTCAAGTCAGATGGCCTGTGACACTTAATCTACCAAAGCCGACCTGCCTTTTTTGGCTTAAGAGATGCCGATTGAACGGATCGAACGGACACAGTGGGCACTTACAGGGTACTGGGAAAAGCCCGCTGAGCAGAAGTTCTTTCACCGGCCTTTCGAGAAATGGCCTGGATTAGCCCTAGGAAAATATCTCGCAACATGTCGTCCCTGTTGGTCAGGGTCTCGACAAGTTTCGTCATTTGCGTGCACGGAAACCAATCAGCGCACCACTTATACCGCGAAAAGCAACCATGCTTTGACAGATATACAGTGGAGCAGAGAGATTTCTTCATTGGATGGCTCGGGGACGCCGTGTGAAAGACACCAGGGCGAGGACCTGCATCCTAGCAAGGGGTCAGCCAATGGATGCAGACTTAATCTATCTCTTGAACTAGACGCGGTAGCATTTCGAGGCGCGGGCTCTGCTTACCTCAGTGTGCTGCAATCTTTCTCCTCGGAATGGTGCATTCCATGTGACTCAAGTCCGAGAACTAGGATCAAGCCCACAAGAACTGGTTATATCAACGGTCGCAAATTCTTCCCTTGTCTTGGATTGCCAACCTGAACCCTGCTCACGGGCACTCGTACCGGCGCATCCGTTCGGCGCACCAAACTTGCTGGCGCGGTTGTAACCCTGTCGGTCCAGATACACTGACGGAGATTGCTTTGGGTCTAGATGATGGTGAAGACGCGGTGTTGCACCTCAACTTGGCATTGAGTGGATGGGCGGATTAACGGAAGGATGTTCGCCTGGGGAATAGCTGTATAGCTAGGTACGTCTAATAGATTGCGCTCTCCTCAGCTCACCACTTCTAGCCGCCCACCGCCTCTAAACACGGCAGATCCTTGATGCCCTTCTTTTGTCACAGCTTTTGCGTGTCCTCTAGACTTACCGGCCCCAACGTCGCCATGGCGGCACCCTACTTCGCTCGTCCCTTTGCCTCTCCGTTTTCCGCTCCTTCACCGCATCCCTCACGCTGAAACCTAAAGCTACTAGGCCACCCAGAGCTGCGATGACCTGGTCCAGTTCCAAAATATCCACGGGACTCTTCGGGATGAATCTCACGGAGTTGTAAGACACCAACTGTAGCCACCCATACTTGACCCAAACCGTTCCAATAGCCGCCACAAAGCCCGCAACTGTCGACATGCGACTTGTCAACCAACCCGGGGACAAAGCCTTCAGCCCGAGATCACGGCTGTTTCCCTGTTCTGCATCCGCACCAGCAACCCCCAGCCTCCCAGCTGTAGCTCTACAC
>FTEL01002633.1_pt1 | contig 15428 bp, 25 predicted proteins | sample 1658911 | NCBI WGS metagenome assembly FTEL01 (sample SAMEA3914869, study PRJEB12502) | metagenome | biome: forest; material: soil | place: USA | collected 2012-03-12 | depth 0.1 m
AAAGACATTTTGCCCCCCCCCCCCCCCAGACCATGAACCTGAGGGCCGAGTAATAACGAAATCAAAGTTAGAAACGACTCGCCTGGGATGCCATCCTGTTCAAGTTTACTACCATATCGAAAGCAATCCGAGATATCGGGACGTCCTCCCGTGAGCCGCTAAGGTAGCCAAGCCGGCTGTAGGGGAAAAAATAAACATGACCACAAGGATAACACACGAGAATCAAAAAGTTGTCTGTTGGGCATCCCCGCATCCGACCGCGGAGCTCAACGTGCATCGTGCATACCTGGCTGGCCCAGGAATGTGAAGCCAGAGTCCAATGCAACCAACATCTGTGTGGCACAGTGCATGCAGCTTACATCAACCAGGCGCTAAAATCCATTCACTGAGGGGCCAAACTCCCCTCTCGAGATCTTCCATCCCGTGCACTGTCAGTGGGCCGAACAGCAGGAACATCGTGGCCTCCTTGATCTCCCTTGCTTTCAATCTTGGTACTTCCACGTTGGTGGTACCCTAAAGTCAATGTCCAGAGGCCAAAAACGATGGTTTGGATTGATCCCGAGTTCGAAATCGCAACGATCCCTGAAGACGAGAAGTACGAAGGAACTGAAGTGGACGCAAATGTCTTGAAAGGTTGCGAACTAGAATCTCCTCCCTGATAGCTCCCCGCTTTCGAGTTTGACCGGACTCGGTGCCTTCAAGCTGTTCAAGACATCCGTCCCCCAATAAAACTAATTTTTGCTGCCTAGTCCTTCCCGCCGGCACCACCATCAAATGGTCATCCACATACTGCGCCAGCTTCTGGGCTATCAGCAGCAAGGTTGATACCATCTTGTTGGATGGCCAAGAGCGGTCGTACTTCTTGAAGGTCTACACAGCCTCGCACGCCCTCGAGATTGCACGAGGCGAGTTTGAAAGTACGCGGCGGCTGGCGGCAGCCTTGCCTGGAAATGTCCCCAGGGCTGTTGCGCATGGGCTATGTGCAAGCGACGCGAGCCGAGCCTTTTTCCTTGCCGAATTTCGCGACATGACCGACGAGCTGCCCAGCATCTCAAATATCGCCGCCATCGTCTCCAAAATCCACCAGCAGCCGTCTCCCAACGGCAAGTTCGGGTTTCATGTAACGACATTCAGCGGCAAACACGCTTCAGAAAACACCTGGTGCGAGACATGGGAGGAATTCTTCACCAGGGCTACAAAAGACACGATGGAGGGCGAGCTTGCCGTCCATGGCCCTGATGAGGAACTCGAGGAACTAAGCGAAAAGATTTTGACCAAGGTGATCCCCAGGCTCATCCGACCTATGGAGACCGAAGGCCGGCATATCCAACCTGTGTTGCTCCATGGAGACCTCTGGCATGGCAACGTGTCTGTCGACAACACGACCAAAGAGCCCGTTTTGTATGACCCGTGCTGCTTTTATGGGCACAATGAATGTGAGCTCTTCCCCAAGGCCAGTTTGCCCTCGCCAGCCATGTATACGATTTAACATAACAACATCGATAGACGACTTCGGCATGTGGAGAGCCTCCCGATACCTTCTTAATCGTTCCCATGTCCAGGCATACTGCGAACTTGCAAACCCGACCGAACCCTCCGAAGACCAGGATGACCGTCATGCCCTCTATGCTATGCATGTTAACGCCTTTGCCAATTCTTAAGCCGTCTGCTGACAACCCGTCAGGCGTTACGACTTATCGGTGTCCATTTGTTGGCCAGCCAACAAAAGGATGAGGGAACTGTGAGAACCCAGTCCTCCGACCTCTTATTCTTCTACCCAAACTAATCTTCTGTGTGCCCAGTGCCAAGGAGGAGATGAGGCGGCTGGTTGGCAAATATGGAGATGGATACGAGGGGTATTTGACCTTTAAGTAGTTGGCAACATAGACCGCGAAAACAAAGGCACTCCCATCCTTCTCTGCCTGAGCCCGCAACCTGCCTTTCCAGTTGTGATCACGGTCGACAACAGCAGGGTCCGGAAGTCCAATTCTCAAAGGGTCTCGGTTGTACAAAAGAATCGAAGATACTTGGTCAGTTGAGTGTAATGCACCCGTCATGGCATCTCTAGCGCATCTTGAGCAGAGACACAGTTCGATTCATAGGATGGACTGATGCTAGAGAGCGATCTACAACACATGGAAATACATCAAGAACTCCTACGTAGCCGTTGGTGGGCAGACCCCCATCCGAGACTGGAAAGCCATGCTTGGAAGCGTGTTTTATGAGGCAAGTTCGTTGGCCAGGTCGGGGCATAATACCTCCTGCGGGCTATGGCCGACTGGCAAACGGGGCCGGGTTTCTGCAACTCCCTCCGAGACATATGCGGATTCGGTCAAGGAGAACGAGTGAAGATAAGGCCCAGCCATTCCCTCGGTGAACATGACAGTGCGCAGCAAGTGGGCAGCCTCGGCGGCTCCAGAGTGCTGGGCGCCCATGGATGTCAACTGCAGCGATGCCACCATGACGAGGTCCACGGGCCGCGAGGTGAACGAGGGAAGAGTGTCCCGTCCCGGGTCACTGACGCTCTTGGGGGAGGGTGGCTCGCCCGTTTCGGATGTTGCGCTGGACACGAAGCTGCTGACACTTGGTCTCCAGCCTTGATCACTGACAGAAAAACAAGCCGAGGAGGTCGACAGAATCGAGTTCTTTCGCGTGGTGGATCGCGGCGTCCGCATCGCCGCGGGCGTAGTGGGAGATGAGGCTTCCGGCACATAAGCCCCTGACCCAGACACGCGCGGGGAGGGGACTGGGCGCGGGATGCCCGGCCGGGAGCTGGAGATGGAGTACGATGCGCCGCACAGTGGCTCTGGTGACAGCGGTGACGGAGATCCGAGCAGCTGGTCGGTCTGGAGGCGTTGCCATGGTAGTGGCACAACTAGGGCCAGTTGGTGAATTGCTGCCGCGAAGACCATGTAGGGCAGCAATGGTGGGAGGCATGCCAGTGAATAGAGTTTCTGGTACCTGCTGGTAAGAGCGATGATGGCCTCGGAAGCCTGCCGGCACACAGAATAGGGAGTCGAATATCCGGACAAGCTGGGTGGCAGGCCGTCCACCAGGCCGGTCGGGCTCGCGGCGAAGGGCTTCAGGAGACCAAGCAACGAAAAGTTGTACCATATCCTAAATACACAAATGGGGCCATCGTCAGGAACTTGTGTACTCAGTCTCAGTCGAGTTGGGGGAACCTGGCGATGTGCTGAGCTGTCGGGGTGGCGGAGAGTAACCGCAAGACTTACTGGGCGATGAGAACATCAGGGCCCCCATCGGGGTCGAATGTTCCCGACTCGATGGCCTGGCGATGGTAGGTGATGCATTTGTTGAATGCACCATCTAGGTCACCGGCCGTCGTGGCCTCAGAGTAGTGGTAGGTCGAGAACGTGTGGGCCGCCTCGGTGACTTCGAAGATGAATCGGGCGAGGGGTGGGCAGTACTGCAGCTCAACAAAGAATTGCACCTGAAGCGATATTCCTGCGGTCGGTAGGCCGGTCAGCTTAACTGGCTCGCCGGTGACGAAGTGAGACCGGGCCATGACTCCTGCTCCATGCTGCATGCTGGCCATTTAGAGGGTCGACCAACCTCTCTCGATGCGTGCTTCCGGGGTATCGTCGCCAATGTCACCGGCATCTGGATAGAGCCTCATGAACAGAGGCCCATTTTTCGGCTCGAGGTCTCGAGTCAGAAGCCGAAGCACCCTGTTGGTCATGTTACCTGTCAGGGGGGGGGTACTCGAGCAGTCATGGAGAGGGGGATAAACAACCATCAAAACGGTACTTACCGGAGCAACGAGAACCCACCGCAATATGCCAGTGCTCGTACTGTCCGGAAGCCGGCGTCGACACTGTGATTTCTATCCTGCGTCTGCAGCACGAAGCGGATACATGCCCGGACGGACTCGTGGGCAAGCTCCTCGGCCTCCTCCTCGTTACCCTGGGCCATCTCCGCCAAGGCCAGGACTGCGAGGGTCTGTATGCAGGGGAGGTTGACGTGATCTTGGTCTTGCGCCAAGAGCCCCTTTGCCTCGCCCATGAATGCGTCCCCAAAGCTGACCCGCGAAACAAGCTGGGAGGTCTCTGTGGCGAGTCTGCAAGCCATGGCCAAGATGGCGTTGACCAAAGCCTCGGAGCAGTAGCGCCGATTCCCTTCTCGAAAGTCGAGCATGAAGTGCCGATGCGAAATTAAGGAGAGGTGTGTGAGCGAGCTGGTAAAGAACCTGGTGAAGAGTCTGTGGACGAGGCCCCTATCGGACGTGACCCTGGTCCACGTATGCGGAAGCGGTCCCCCTAGCGAAACCTCCGGGGGTGGTGGCGGGAGGTTCTGGCGCCTCATCAAGCCGAGCCGAGGGGTGTACAACCCTGGAGTGGGTGGAGGGAACAGAGACGGCCGTCGAGTGTCGAGGGGCGCCGGAAGAGAGAATCTCCGGGTATGAGGCGCCTGGACCGACAGCCTGCCCATTCCCGCATCTGTGAACTCGTCGACGGATTGCTTTCTGAAAGTGGCGCTGCCATTGGCACTGAAGATGCGCCTGGTCTCGAGCCCATGTGGAAGCGCGTTTGTGTCGTCGGCAAAGCTCTGCGGTGACGCCCCAGGTGCGCCCACCCGGTCTTTGGACGAATGGGCAAGTATGGATTCGGCGATGGTCTCTGGAGGGTCGCCAGCACGCATCCGGTCCAATACTGTCTCCCAGCGATCGGTGTCGTTGTTGGTGAGGGCCCGGATGAGAGCATGCCCCTGCCGTTGCTCGGTCCGCAACCTCTCGATCTCGGACCTAAGGTGGTCTTTGGTCCTCCATTTCTTGTCCTCGTAAGCGCAATCCTCGCCTCGAGATCGGCACCGTCGGCAGGGTAGTTGGCCGTCACACTGGAGAGAAGGTATACGTCAGCCCTCTCGCCGTCGTTGCCCCTGGCGTCAAGCCTGGACGTCCGCGAGCCGAACGCAACGCGGGATCACCGGATATCAAGCCATACCTTGGTTCTCTTTCTTCGGCACACAAGACACGCGTTTGGCGTCAGGTGCTGTCTTGGCATGGTTGACGGCATACTCGAGTTTGGTGATCATGGCTCAAGCCAGGTCGCTCAAGTGTAGCCCCGGCAGTCCCAGTGCTGCTTTGTAGGCGGAAAGCTGCCCTAAATACACGTCTGCAGCAACGCCGCCACGTCCTTTGGAGGGGAAGAGGGGCCACATGGCTTGAGCTCGTAGGGCAGGGCAGGGGGTCGTTGCCATGGGGTTTCGAAGCACGACTTAGATCCTGGTGTCTCTAGGCCCAGGAATGGCCTGCTAGACTGGTGAACAAACATGCGTGAAGCACATGCCTCCCACCGGCCCCGTATCCAGGCACGGACATGCCCCACGAGCTTGACAGGTGGGCAGAAGTGGGATGTCCGCATGGAGCATAAGCCTGCGGCGACAATGTACCCCACTTCTTGAACACAGCTGTTCCCCTACGGCGGGCGATTGCCCATGGTCTTCTCTCCCACGGGCTCCTGAGCATCTGGCGAAGCCCCTGAGGGCGTTTCCATGCCGGGTAAGGGGACTAGCCAGAGACTCCATCAAGTTCCACGCGGCAGCAGAGCCCCCGACGATACAAGGGTGACGGAAAGAGCTGGTGGTTAGCCACTTGGGAGCTTGAGCTCGGTCCTCCGCGCCAAGTTGTTGGTGGGCGGGTGGAGGGGCTGGGTGACGACAGACGGCGTTCACAACCAGTGCAAACTTGAAAGGCGATGCAGGAAGTCCTTGCGCCGAGGCTGGGCAGTCCCAGCAGACGCAGCCGCCACTGGAAGAAAAGAGTTACTTGTATTATCTTCATCCATACCCCGAAGCAAGGCGGGTGGGCAAAGTAACTTTCAGTACAGCTCTGTGCCGAGGGAATAAGCGGTTTGCTTGTTAGGAGTCAAGTTGGCAACCGGCTAACGGAACGGGCCCGTGGAAGCCCGCCAACACGGTGTCTAGCACAATTACGCATGATGCCTTCCCAGTCCGAGACGGCACTCACCTGCCACGCGGCCTAAGAGGTGCAGTGGCCAGAGAGCTTCTGCTTGACTCTGCTTCACGGCCACCACAGATGGAGCACCGGTGGGATCGTCACTTGTGTGTGGACGTGGAAACCCCCGTTGCTCTTTGAGCTATCCTTCAGGTCCAAAAATGCCTGGTCTGAGTCGGCAACCACAGAAGACGACAATCGCCCCAATCAAACGCAAGATTAATTAGCGATGTCGTGGGGATGGAATGGGTCTGGGTGCCGAGGGGGATGGAGTGATAACGCTCCTCCCGCGGAATTGTCCCCTATACTGACTGCTCTCGGGGAAATAACCCACGGCATGCTGAATCTCAGCTCAAAGCGTTTTCTTCAGGACATCGATGCAAATGCCCCGACTAGCAACCAGCCATGATGGGGGTGAGCTGGGCGCAAAGGCTGGTGGGAGTTGGTGGTCTTGGCAGATGTGCAGGCAAACAAGCCCCCCGTTCCCCACAACCCACCAAGGCCCCCACGTGATGCAGAGCCCCACTGTTTTCAGCGGGCCAGCGATTTTCGCTCGGCTGGTCGTGGAGGGCCAGGTCGGCCATGAAACCGCCTTGCCCGCGACATCACGAACCTGGTGTGCTTGTGACGTGCCCATCATGCAGCCGACACGGTGTTTGTTGAAGCGGTCAGTCTGGAAAGGTAATGCGATTCCATACTCCTGTCCACTGCCTGCGCCCCCGTTTTCCCCCCCGGCCTCATGGCTCCTGCTGATCTGGCACGCGCTGCGTTGGCGGACTGCTTCTTGACCTGTCCGTTTTCTCGATCCTCACAACTGACCGAGTCTCTCCCTCCAGGGCCGCACATTGTGCCGTAAGAATTCCCTCAGGAAGCCCCGCAGCTTCCTGCCAGCCCTCCGACTCGCCAACCCCCCCCTTTCCCAACCCCTCCCAGCCTTGTCCGTCCGACCGTCGAACCGCTCTGACGAGTTGTCCCCTGCCTAGACTCCCAATCGTGCGGCCCGAGCCTGGGCAGAGGGTTGCGCCCATCCGGACCCAGGCCCGATCAGCAACCATCTTGCCCAACTTCGTTGGTCTCAAGTTCCAGGTGCACAATGGCAAGGTCTACCATGACGTGACCATTACCGAGCAGATGGTGGGCCACAAGCTCGGCGAGTTCTCTCCGTATGGCATACCCCCGTGCTACCTCCACAACCTCCCGGGAATACGCCAACTGATGATACCGTCATGGTAGGACACGAAAAGCATTCCTCTGGCGCAAGAAATAAAAAACACTGTGAGAAGACTCAAGATACCCGGAACCCAGGGTTCCCTGGGCACGAAAAGGAGGGGGCAGGGGCGGTGGGGGGAGGGGTCGCCGGCGCTGCCATGTACATCATTTTGTAACAATACGAGACCGGAGGGCGAGCATGTGCACTCGAGCGCAAGGCCTAATGCAGCTCACCCGTGGGTAGGTCTCGGGGCGGGAGTGTGGCAGAAGCGGGCGATCTCGATGGTGGTTGCCTCTGTGGGCAGAAACGAAGATAAGACAGCATTGGGACACCGCTGCCACACCCGAAAGGCGCGAGAAGAGGCACGCAAAAGAAGCAAAATGGACAAGAGTAGATGCCGTTTTCAGGGGAACTCGATCTGAACAAAACCAGCTGTCTGTTGCAAAAGACGAACTCCCGAGACGACCGAGCAGCCTCTCCTCGCTTGCCAACTGCCCTGCCGCTTTCCCTGAAACAAATGCCAAATGAACGCCCCCGAACGCCGTCGCAGCACCGAGGCTGGGAAAACACGCAGCCCACCGCCGACGCCAAACAACCTTCCCCGTTGCCCCCAGTGCGCGCCAGATGCCTGCCCTCCGCCCGATGATACCGTGAATCTCCCACCCCATCATGTCCGCCCTGCCGCAAAGAAAGAAGCACACTACTCCTCCGCCTCAACGATAAAACTCGCTCCGCTTCACGTTGACTCCGAACTCCCCCACCGCCATGCCGAGATCTTCCATCGTCAGCACCGTGCGGTTCTGGCTGCTGCCCTGCCCACCGCCGCCGTACCCGGGGCGCTGGATCCCTAATGGCCCACCGCGGCCCTGGTCCTTGTTGCCCGGTTGGTTGGCCGGCTGCCCGGGGATGGGGAACCCCGCCGCGGCTCCGAGGTTGCCCATCGGGTTGTTAGCGTTGGTGTTGCTCGCGCGGATCCGGCTGTATTGGTACGCATCGGCGGCGATGTCGGCAATGAACTTTTGTGTCGCCAGTGCAAGGAGCCGCGCGAGGCGCTGGTCGGTCTGCGGTGGCGGCGGGAGACCAGCGCGGGTCATGTAGTAGTTGGTCACGGCATCGGGAATCTAGAAGTCTCATGTCAATCAACGAACTGGGCCACAGCCAACCATGTCATCGGAGGAACGTACAATGGGCGCATAATCATCCATCTTGTTGAGGAACTCTTTGAGCGATGCATCTTTGCGCGTCGCCAGCCGGCCTTCGAGCGTCGCTGGCGCAGGGGCGTTGGCATCGGCGTTGGCCGCCTCGGTCGCCGGCTGGGTACCATTGGGGACCACTGCCGGTGCTGTCATCTGCTCGGGGTTCTCGGTCGGAGGATTGGCCGCCATTTGTGGTCGCAATTAAATTTCATGCACTGGGGATGCAAAAGTTGAAGGTTCAATGTCGTGCACGCGCTGTCATGGTGGTGGTCGGGCAAGTCCTCCAGGCAGGTGGGTCACGTGATTTGCGCCTTGGTCAGTTTCCTCAGGACACAGGACTTGGGGCACGCGCACAACCTGGACAAGACCGCGGATGACTATTGGGAGGAGAAGCATGCTGTTTATGTACCTAGGTAGGAAATCCGCAAGGAAGAAGAGTGGCCGGCCGCCTGGCCCTCGGCGGGTGCTGCAGTGGACAACGGCCACAGGCCCGCCACCTAAAGCCTCCCAAACACAGGGCACGTACCGAATGGACATTCATTCAACAACAGCAGGCACGGCAGTGGGGATCACGGGCTCAATTGCAATGCCAATTTGTGAGACATGACCGCCGCAAGCACCCAAGCGTCGCTGTTTACCGTCGCCTGCTCCGTGTCGCGGGCATCGACTCAAAAGCGTCATCCTCCGAGATCTCATCATCGCTAATTTCGATCGCCTTCTGCGATGCCTTTCCCTTTGGCGGTTGCGAGAAACTCAGCGTGGTTTGCCGAGTTTTGGCAGCGCCACGTGCCCGGGTCTCACGCGTCGACCTGGCTGGTGGTGCTCTCGCAGGAGGTGCCGGCTCAGCATCGTCGTCTTCCATGATCACATCTTCTTCCTCTTCTTCCTCGCTGTCCTGGAAAGGATTCGCTTTCTTCCGGCCCCGCGCTGGAGCCTTCTTGGGAGCGGCCACCTTCTTCGCCGGCGCAGCGGCTTTCTTGGCCGGCGCAACCTTCTTCGCGGTCCTCGTTGTTGCCGCCTCGCGCTTAGGCGGCGCCTTTTGGACGCCAGGTTCTTCGTCAAAGGGCTCGCCGTCATCATCGCTAAACGCAACCCCCGAGGTCGGCCCTGCACGGCCTCGTCCAGTGTTGGCGGGCTCAGGGGATACCGCAACCTCCTCAATCGCGTCCGGTTGCGCATTCCAATGGCCGTCCAAATCCGAGTCCCATCCGTCGGGCTTCTCTTTAAACCGTCTTTTGCGCTGGGCCTGCTTTTGCTGGCCTGAGACAAAGCTCTTTTCCATGACCTTGCGGAAATCCTCGATGTGGGCGTCAAGGCCCTCTGTGATCTTGTCATCGTCGAGCTGCAGCAAACCTTTGACTTGCGTGGTGAGCGAGTCGATCACAAACATCTCGACGGCGTGTTTGTCATCTTTGCTGACAAACTGGTTGACGGCGTCTCCGAATGGCGCCTGCGGGAGGATCTTGAGCGACTGCTGGGCAAAAAACTCTTGCACCAACGTGTCGACTTTGACGGTATCCAGCGATTCGATGGCGTCCACCACACCCTCTGGGATGCCTTTCACGTCCTTCGACTTCCCTGCGTGTTGTCAGCTTGGCTGCTTGTCGACTGATGAGAGAAATGCATGGGCACGTACTGGTCGGCGCTGTCTTCTTTCGGTAAAAGTAGATGACATCGTTTTGGTTCGCCACCTTGCCCGCAAACCTATTCGAGAAACGCTGTGGGTTCTCAACCTCGAACTTCGCACCCTCCGGAGCTGTGTATTCCACTTTGAGCCGAATCAGAGGTAGTGGCTGTCCCTCATCCTCGTCCATCTCATCCCCATTGTGAATCGACTGCCAGGTCGCGTTGGCCTGCTCGATCATCTCTTCCACAATCAACATGAGCCGCTTGGTGATGTCTTGCCGGTTGTCCTGCTTCTTCTCCAGGCCCTTGAAACGCTTGTCACTGGCCAAGGTGATCTCTTGCGCGACAAACGGTCGGACCGTCTTCAGCGGGATCTTCTCCACCTCAAAAGACTTGCCGGTAAGGCTGAGAATCGCAACTTGCTTTGCCACCGCCTCGCCGGGAACCAACGAGGTAGCCACTGAAGAGCCCGGTTGCATTACATGGAAGCCAGTCTCTGCGTTCCGCTGGGGGTCAATGAGGCATTCGTGTTCGTGGCCCCAGACGACCAGATCCAGGAAATCGGGCAGCATGTTTTCGGGGAGGTAACTGGTCGGAGTGTGGGCGTAATGGTTTTGGTGCACGGCCAGCAGGTTGAAGAAGTCGGCCTTCTGCTGGCTGGGCCGGAAGAACTTGACCTTGTTGTCCCTGAATGTGCGGTGCATACGCTCGTCCCGCACATTGCTCAGCCCATACAGAGCGAGCTTCGTCTTCCCCTTCTGCAACAAGATGGGTTTCACCTGGATGTTGTCGGCCTCCGGAACGCGACCAAAGTAGTTGATCAGCCCGGCCACCTGCAGCAGGTCGAGGGAGCAAAAGTGTCCGTCACCACTTGGGTCGTCGTGGTTTCCGTGGATCGAAAAGACGGGGATCGAGATATTGATGTCGGGGTCTTGGTAGTTAACGTAGGGGAAGGCACCCTCGAAGACTTCGGCGGCGTCGCTCAGAAACTCGAGCTCGCAGGGCTTCATGCCGAGACAATTTTGTCGGAGAGAGCGCATGACCTGGTACATGGACTTGCGCGACGGTTTGTTATCGTGAAACAGGTCGCCACCGAGGAGGACCATGTCGACATCCCGAGCGCGGGCAAGCTGCATGATCTCGTCGAAAGTGCGCCAACTGTCATCTTTCCGGATGGGGTCTCGCTCCTCAAATCCCACGTGGTTGTCGGTCGAGATCAGGATGCGAATCGTATCCGAGTCTGCAGCATATCAGTTACACGCTGGTCCCTTCGCCAGAGGGTGTTCGCGCGAGGTCGGCAGCATTGCCGCAGCGCAGCTTGAAGGAGAGCCGGGAGACTGGAGAACCCACCCGATTCCTGCGGCATCTTGGAATGCCACCAGAGGCAGCAAGTGGCTTAGTTGAAGTAATTTGGGAGTTGTTGTGGCTGACGACAGCCGTTTCCTTGGGAATGTCAGGATTGTCTGGCGGGCCTGGACTGCCTTGGAGTGGAAGATGTGGAGCTGCACCGCGTCCGAATCGACACGCGAGTTCAGCACGCAGTCACATGAGCCCCACAGCCCCACAACACCACAAATGGCAGAGGCCCCTGTCGGCGGCAAGTTTTGAGGTGGGTCCCGGCTTCCAGGGCGTCGGGCTCAGAGCCACCGCAGGCGAGGACAAGCCAGGGGTTTGTTTGGTTTACTCCTGTCAACACCTCGAGGGCGGCCAAGCTGTGAATCCCCCCTCCATCTTCGTCCACGCCCATACCCAATGTCCAAATCGCGAATTTTTAACATCTCCAGCAGTTCTTTCTGCCCCATAACTGGCTGAGCAAGCTCCAGTCCCCATCTTGTGCCTGCTCACCTCGCCCGCAAGCACGCCAAGTACTGCAGTCCGGCAGCAACTTGCGATCACGATGCCACGGTGTAAGTCCTCAGCCATACCGGCAACCTCTGCCAACCCCCGCCACAAGTGTGTTTCTTTTCAGTTCCTCAATTATCTGCCTTGGGCAGTCTCTTGCCTTTGTCTGGCCGTGTTAGCTATTGGGTTGCCTGTGTTTCGCTCTTCAAGCGCAATTCCCTGCGCCGCATCAAGCCGGCCTCCTCCCTTCATTTTGTTCGGGGCTTTGGGTGGCTGCATTTTCTTTCACCGACCTCGTTCCTTGACACTTTTTTTGACTTTTTCACTCTTTGCTTTGTTTTCGTCTTTACTTGGTTTCTTTTGTGGCTGTATTTGCCGCCAACATGAGCGCTGCTGTGGCTCGGGGCATGGTCCCGCAGCGGCGGATTCTGGGCGAGCTGGATCCCCAGAGAGATCTCAACACCCCACGTGGCCCATTCAAACGCGATCCCATTGTCTTCGAGCAAGAAAATGAGACCACTATCCTCGAGGGGTTGGAACTTGGCGTCTACGACCTCGACGAGGTGATGGTTGTGACTAACTATCTCGCCCCGCTGTTTACAGCTCCCACGAGAGACCACGTTAGCTCAGATGACGAGCACCTCCGGTTTGCGGGCCGCGGATTCGAGCGCCGCCAGATGAGCGACGAAGAACTGATGGAAGGACTTGAAGAGGACGATGACGAGCTGCTTGGCGACGCCATGACGGAGGAGTTGGCAGAAGAGATGGGCGACCCCGACGACGACCATTCGGTGTCCGAGGACGGACTGCAGGACCATGCGTTCAACCCCGCAGCTTTGGGCCTGAAGGAGATCAACAACCTTGCTCATTTTGGTGTCAGTAGCCACAGGCCCGGAAACGGCGTGGCCGAGTTGCTCAGCGACGACCTGGACAAGTACTGGCAGTAGGTTTTGCCTTCCTTGTTGCGCTCTGGGCCTCCCAGGCGTGTCGCTCACCAAACTCTCAGGTCTGACGGCCAGCAGCCGCATCTGCTCACGATACACTTTCTGCGGCGCGTCGAGATCCGAGCGATTCGCTTCTATGTGGATTACAGCCAGGACGAGTCATACACGCCCACCCTGATCGTTTTTTGCGCCGGCACCGGCCACCATGACCTGATCCAGTTCGCAGAGGTACCTCTCACCAATCCCGTCGGTTGGCAGGACGTCCCCATTGCCGACAGTGGCGGCGGCGCGGACGGCCACTCCCTCTGCTGCTGGATGGTGCAAATGCACATCAAGGAGAACCACCAGAATGGCAAGGACACGCACATCCGTGGCATCAAGATTTACGCGCTGGACGACCAATCGCTGGGTAGCGCCGCAGGCGAACCACCCCACGGCTTTGGCACGGGTCTCGACGACGACCATGCCCGTGTCCTGAATACGCAGAATATGGAGAGCGAGTCTTTCCAAGAGCTTCTGGATGCATTCGACCGTCACCCCATCACCTTCTCCGGCTATGGCGGTTCGATGCGCGAACCAGTTATCCGGTAACGGTGGCCTGCTGGGTTCCGGCGCAGATTACTCCCGGCCACGATGCATAACCGGAGGGAATATGGATGGGACGTTTACATGGGTCTGGCGTTTGGTCGGCAGGTACTGCTTGGGTTGGCTTGGTCGATTTGGCGGCATGATACCATCTGGTGAGAGGCGTTTGTTTTAGGAGAATGTTTGGTCCAGCACCGTTTCCGCTGTTTGCGGTGGTGTGTGGTTGAGCAGATATGCGTCGGAGGAGGACATGTGAATCGAACGACGGATAGTTAGCACCTCCAAACTCCATCCCACGGCCACTATGTGGCACCATTTGCAGCGATGGTGAATGAGTCTCGAGTGGCCCCTTGATGGATTGTGTCTGGCCTTGGCAATGACATCATCGCACGGGATCGGCTCCACTCGCTCAGCCCCCGGCTCCTCCAGCGCCAACTGTTGGGTGATCAACGACCAGTCATCCGTCCTTTGCAACCGCGATGCCTCAGGTCGAGGAGCCTCCTGTGGACGAGGGCTCGATGCTGCCTCAATTCTCAACAACCTCTCATTCTGTTACCGACTTCTTTGCCCGTGCTCTGTCATCATTCCAGAGCTCCCGCTCCAAGCTCCAAATCATCTGCACTACCCCTCCCAGGCTGCAACGCCCAGACGGACTCGACCATGGCGCACCGACGCCGCTCCCGCCCACCGTTCGGCCGCGGACTCTGATCGTGCTCGACTCATCCTTCAACCCTCCGACACGCGCCCATCTACGCATGGCCACGTCCGCGATTCTCCATCTTAAACACAGGGAAAGCCACGGGGGGTTGGGAGGCGGCTTGCGACTGCTGCTGCTGCTGTCGGTCAATAATGCCGACAAAAGTCCCAAGCCAGAGGCGTTTGGCCAGAGATTGGCTATGATGTGGGCGTTTGCCAACGATGTGCAGCGCAGTGTGGGTGTCGACGACGAGGACGGGGCGAGCCGATCCCCGCAGTCGGAATCCGGGGCACTCAGTGTCGACCTTGGCCTTGCGACGGTGCCGTATTTCCACGACAAGAGTGCCGCACTGGCTAGTACGGGGTTTTACAGTGGTCAGCTCAACGAGAACCATGACGGGGGCAAGACTGAGCAAGTCTTCCTCGTCGGTTACGACACGCTGATCCGCATCTTCAACCCCAAGTACTACGACGCCCCCGATCCAGCCACGCAGCCTGCCAGCCCTGAAACGACGCCCATGCAAGAGGCCCTCGACCCGTTCTTTGAGCGGGCCAAGCTGCGGGTGACAATGCGGACGGATGACGAGTGGGGGGGTGCAGCCGAGCAGTCGGCATATCTCGATACGCTGTCGCAGGCAGATGGGCTGAGCAGCGTAGGCGGGAACAAGGACTGGGGTCGCAGGATCGAAATGGTAGAAGGCCGCAAAGCTGGAGCGGACGTCATCAGCAGCACATACGCGCGCGCTGCGGCGAAGGCTCGAGACTGGGACAAGCTTGGCTCGATGGTCACCCCAGGAGTAAGATGGTGGATAGAGAAGGAAGGACTGTACAGTCAGTGAATGTCTGCGTGCTGTTTGTTTGGCTGAGGGCAGATCCCAACCACCACTCCCCTGCCGTTAGATCGCGCACAGTTGGTGCCACCACAGTCAGCTTCCTCCTCTGCTACGAAGGTCTCATGCCCAAAAAACCAGTTCTATGGACATGTATTTCGGTGACTGCGTGCTGGCAAAATTTTTCAGCAGGTATGGCGTCCTCACCCACGGAGATTGTGTTGTCTGGGGGAAAAGCTGTTGGCGACGAGAAATTTTGGCGGTCAAGAGCGGCAGAACGCTCCCGGCGCGTTTCCCACCAAAAAAATTTACAGGGTGGAGCCAAATGAAGGTGGGGCCTTGCACTTTTTGCAGACGAGCACAGGCCACCCACCTCTGCCTATAAATTCAGTGCTTCCCTCCCTCCATTTGGGTTTTCCTTTCTCTTTTTTTTCTTCATGTCGACAATACTTCAGAGAATCATTTCTATAGTATTCGTCCTTCTTTGTGTTCCCTAAAGGAGCCACAGATCCCACCCGGGTTGAT
>FTEL01004204.1_pt1 | contig 15420 bp, 24 predicted proteins | sample 1658911 | NCBI WGS metagenome assembly FTEL01 (sample SAMEA3914869, study PRJEB12502) | metagenome | biome: forest; material: soil | place: USA | collected 2012-03-12 | depth 0.1 m
CCCTTACCTACCCTCCTTCTCCACCTTATTTCCAAATCCTTCGGCAGGCACTCCGCGTCTGGCCTTGATTGCGCCTCTCCCTGCACACCCCCGCCCACCATACATCAAGCATCGTGCTTCCTCCCGCTGCTGCCTCCAAGTGGGACGACCGGGCTTGCGGCATGGACGCATCAACTCGAATAACCGCATAGCCACCACCCCGCCGCCCACGCCGTCATGGGCAACGCCCAGTCTCAGTCTGCTGAGGCGCCCCGGAGAGCATCCCACAGGTTGTCGAAGCCAAAGACTGGCAATCATGCGTCCGACGGTCTGCTGAGCCCAGGCCCCTTCTCAAATACCTCCCGCCGCCTCTCCAATGTCCCGCTGCCGAACCCTCCAGCACCACCATCGACAGTCGCCTCGACGCCCACCACCTCGTCCGCCCCCGAACCCTCCCCCAGCGGCTTTGGCTCGCGCGTCGAGAGCGTCACCTCCCTCCATTCCGCCCCGGGCTCGCAGAGAGAATCCGGTTCGAAACGACGGAGCTTCTTCCGCTCGAGGTCGTCATCTCGCCGGTCGGATCCCGTCCAGCTGGCTCACGGTGACGGCTCGGGCTCGCGGGCGGTGGACAGGATGACCCGAGCAACTTCCATGACATACGAGTCCGCAGTGGCGTACTATGGTCAAGCAAGTCTCGACAAGTAAGTAATTCGTTACCCTGGATTCTGTACGTGGCCGTCTGGCTGACAGCTTCCTGCGCGTGACAGCCCGCCGGCCCAGCTCGAACATCGCACCTCGTGGAACTACAACCTGAGCTCATACGAAGCAAAACGCTTGCTGAATCTGACCGAGGAACCGGGACTTGACCATGCGGGCGCCATGTCGGAGATCAGGACGACCGTCACCGAGACTGACGGCAGGAGTTCGAATCCAGCACACCCTCTGAGCGCCCCCATCACCCGCGCGAACTCGGACGTCTCGCTGTACATGCCTGTCCGGAGGCGGTCCATTATACAGACCCCCGGCGTTGCCACCCGGTCGAGCTCGACTCGCGAACTTCCGCCGTTACCACCGCTCAACTTCCGCCACAGCCACCCCCCAACTCCCAGCCTGTCCCGACAGCATTCCGTCGAGTCATACCGGAGCGGTATCGTGTCAATGCCGCCCCGGTTGCAAGATCCCGACCTGCCGCGAGTGGAGACGCCGTGTGAGGACAAGTACTTGTCCATCGGTGCTTTCAAGCTCGGCTCTCTGCGCATCACCAATGGTTCGCCGAGCCCGCGCACGCCCGAGACCGACAGGGTCCGTGGAACCGGCGAGCCGGGTGTAAGCCAGGTTGTCACACGGGACGGCTATTTCTTGGGATCCCAACCGCTTGGGTCTCCTCCAGTAACACTCACCCGATTGCTACCCGAGATCGGACGGAATCCGTCAACGTCACCAACGCAAACCCAACCCACAAGCCCGGCACTTCAGACGACCTCCAAGGTCACCGCTCAGGAGGACCAGCTCTTTGAGGATGAGGTGCAACCCGAATATTCTGGGGCTATCGAGGTGCTGGACTTCCGATTGGATCCCGAGGCCAAGGCGTCACACCTTCTGGCCGAACGCGACACGACCCCCGACGTTGCCAGGATAAACAGCGATTCTGTGTCAACCTCGGGCCCCGCGCCCGAGATTCAGTACAATTCCCTGGCGAAAGCGGATTCCGGATACAGCTCGGATGTCTCCTTGCGCTCCTTTCACGCCAAACCCGCGGTTGCTGATTACCAGGCCGTGCCCGTGTCTCAATGGATCGGCCCGACAACGAGCAGCCCAGAGCCCCTGGACTCTTCCAGTCAAGCTGACGTATACCCGGCCGTCCCCGAACGAGAGTCACCTCCGCCACCAGTTCCCCCGAAGGACATTGCTGGATACCCCCCAATTTCCCATACGAAGCAGGGCGGAGATGCCAAGACTAATATCCCGATGCACAATTTGGCTGAGAGGAGTCGAACCAGCTCCACTCTGGGCATGAGGCACATCGTGAGCGCCATCGCCACCTTCCCGGCTGGGGTCAGAGGGCCGGCGTCGCCGGTGTCTGAGCCCCTCAGCCCCGGGAGCGCCAGGTCCTCGGCATCGGCAACTTCTGGCTCCGGATTGAGCATCGGCGTGCCGCAAAAGACCAGCAGATTGCAACGACTCCTCGGCGGAGAGGCCCGGCTCAGTGCCGGCTCGCCGACAGTCCAAGGCACTCCCGGTGCTGAGCAAGAGGTGGTTCCGCCTGTGTCCCGGGAGACCGAGCACAAGGTGCAGGAGCATGCCGGCCGCCTCCCAACGGGGGGGAAGAGGCTGATGCCTAGGTCGCGATCCAGCCTGGATACGTTGAAAACGATATTCAGCGTCGGCAGCCTCGAAGCCAGCCTCGACGCCGTTAATACTCTGCAGACTGTGCCCAATGCGCCCAAACCCGAGAGCAAACCCACTCTCTGGAAGCAGACCTTGTCTGCTGTTCCCGTTTCCATTGCCAACGCTGCAGCCCACGTCATCCCAAGGAAACCGATCACGCGGAAACCAGTACCTGTCCGCCAGGAGCCCGCAGCGGAGGTGAACACGACCGGCAACGACAGCGATGCTCACAGTATTGTGCCCCCGCTGCTGAGGTCGACCCATCGGACAGCCAGCCTCACATTCCTCGGGGAAAAGAGAACGAAACTCAAACACCGCATGTCGGACCAAACCTTGACTCGCTCCACGGCAGACTATCCGTTCCCAGCGCCCCCCAGCCCCATCGCGAAAGCGCTGTCACTTGAGACCACGGACAAGACGACCAAGCCAGTCAACATGGCACGGCGGCCGCTATCGCTCCGTGTGCCGCCGCCGCTGCGGCCCCAGTCCGTCGTCAGCCTCAGCCGCAGGACCAGCCGCGAGAGCCTCCACAGCTACCCTGCCATGCATTCTCTTGCCAGTAAGACTAGCGTGGACAGTTTTCAGAGCTACTCCTCGAGCCAACCTGGTGCAGGAAGCGGCTCGGTGCCGTCGACGTCGCCCGGCGAGGGTTCCATGGACCCGCGCCGACTCCAATCCTTCCGGCAATACCACAGCCCCCAGTCCTCGCCGTACAGCTCTCCCGACTGGGAAGCACAAACCGATATTGGCACTTCCCACCGGCGCAACTCGATCTCCTCGGTCCAGAGCGAAGGCGGGTTCCACGCGGGCAGCGCCCAATGGCAGATCCGGACAGCGCAGCAAACCCTTCGACACCGGGCGAGCTACGACGGCTACAGCCAGCCGCCGCGGTTTTCGCAGTACGGCCACCCGCCATCTATGTCGAACGGTTACACCGCTCCAACGAAGCCGGGATATGGCCCACCCCCACGACGACAGCTCGATGCGGCCTCGACATGGAGCCGGAGCCAGGCTGATGCGGCGGCCGGCCAGCGCTACCAAGGCGGCGGGCAATATCACCTCCAAGTCCCCCGCGGCCATTACCGCAACCGCAGCATGGGGAACGGGAACGGGCTGAACCCGCCCTACCGCGTCCTCCACAGCTACAACTCTCCTGCGTACCGGAACGCCCCGATCTGGGGTTGAGCGGTCACCACCGGATTTCCTGACATCATCTTCTACTTTTCTTGATCAAGATATCCTGCATCATTGGCGTTTTGAGGGTTTGTGGTGTTCACTCCCGATCGTCGTTACGACCATCTTCTAATTCGCCATGCGCGATCTTTTTCCTTTGCGTCGAGTTGGATCTACATATCATTGCATACATACCTACTACTTTCTTGGCCCTGGAGTCTAGGCAGCCCGCGTGGAAGACTCCGGATTCTCGTCGTGGACGGGACCGGAGCCCCTCTCACTCGTTTTTCATCACATTTCGCATTCTCAGGGCTGGAGGGTCGTCACGGGACCACAGGACCACATTTTTGCGCTTGAGCGGGACAAGTTTGTCTCTTTTCCTTTTGTCTGTTTTTTCTTCTTTGGGTTGGTCTCATGTTTTTTGGGTCACGGAGAATTTGGATTGAAAACTGGCCGAACATCTTTTTGTTATCATTATTATATATATACCCGGGAGATAGTGACGGGCCAACGTCGTGTCTGGAGAGGCGGGTGCCCTGGGTTGGTTGGTTGGTTAGGGATGGGATGTGAATAGAATTGGAAAATGAACAAATAAACTGGAATGTACACAGACTTGGCGCGGCGGTTTGATGGTGGTTGGTGTTAAGTGAGGAGAAGAGAGGAGGTGAGACATTCCGTGGGGGAGATGTTGGTGGGTGTTGGCTGTCCCAACTCACACTCGAGGGAATGCTCGGTTCAACGTGTTGGAAGGGTCTGGTGAAATGGCCAGCGAGAGGCGCCAACACTGTGAACACGCGGTTTCGTGATCATCACTGGAGCTGGACATTTCGCTGCCGCCAGCCTTGGAGATGGGCTCCCAAAAGCTCAGTCCGCTAAGCCACAAGGCGGACTGGGAGGCACTTCTCGTGGCCTTGGGCTCGTTGGACCTTCTTCCTTCGCCCAACCGTTTGGGCCGGCGATCCATTTCAACCGCTCCCGACTCAGGCGGGATGTTGGGCGCTCAGCTCAGTTGTCGCGCAACACAATTCCATTCCACGGTGGCGAAAGACAGGAACCTGAAACGTTGGGCGAGGGGGAACAGCGACAGCGGGCGGTGTTGGTGGTGTGGCTGAGGCCTTGGGGTCACAGCGATCGTCGTCGGTGCCAGCTGTGTCTGGGCGGCACGCACAGGAGAGAAAGCGGGAGTGTGCCGCTCTGCCCAGCCAGAGCGGTCGCCACCTTGAACAGCCAGCAACGGCGCCGAGGCGGCGCAGCGCCATGCAACTGCCATCGCGCAGTCAGTCGTTGGCACGCTTGGACTGGCAAGACGTAACAGCCGGCAATTGGGTCGTGGGCTCCAACGTGGGCTTGGCAGCACAGCACCCCGCGCAGTGATGCTGGGAAATCAATCAGTGGTAGTGTCGGAATCAAATCAAATCTGTGTGTTGTCAAAACGCTCAACTCTGCGAGGCTCGGAACGGCGGCGGTCTGCAGCACAGCCACGGGATGCCCGTCTTGTGGATGGACGAGCGGGCCCGGCCGGCGCTGCCGAGCCCATCAAGAACTACGAGAAGAGCGTAGGGCTGATGGCGTCTGCAGCTGCCTGGTGTTCCAGGCGCGAGTCCAGCCCGGAGTGGAAAGGTTGGGGGGGGGGGGGAGACTCGCTGCCCCACATGGACCGGCTGGGGCCGCTGCACAGCCCTGTATCTGGGGTCGTGGCGGGCGGGCCCATCATTTTCGTGTTTTTCCGTCGTCGCAACTGCTGCTCTGGTTGAGATGAGATGAGATGAGTGAGATGGACCCTGGGGGGCTCCACTGTTGGGGTGTTGTTGGAGTTGGGGCAGGGTTTACTTGGGCGGGTCCATCTTTGGGTCGTTCTGGTAAACAAAGGGCGACTCGCTTCGACTCTGGCCTCGGAGAGGGCCTTTCATCTTGCCAGTCTCGAGAAAGAAAGAGGGCGCTGGCAGTGAACCACAGCCCCGGGCTACAGAGAACGGGCAGGGGGTGCCATTGGGGGTCGATTGGCAAATCGATTGGCCAGCAACCATGAAATGCGGAGACGACCGCTGAGCTTGCTGTCAGCGCGCCCCTGTCGACAGCTGCATTTTAGCGTGCGGCACGACAGCTTGGGGGGACTCGTCTTAAACCGTCGGGGTGCTCTCTTCCATTTTGCGCGTTCCTCTTGCCTCGTCTGACACAGCCTCTCGCACCAGGCTCGCCGTCAGGTCTTGCTCTGTGGCCGTCGTGCGACTCGGAAACAGACTTCTAGACATCTTTTGTTTTCTGGCACATTCAATGCACCGATAGCTGGAGTTGGTTGCGCGACCGCCCAACCCGCGAGGCTGCGGCCCCAACCGAAGGAGCTTGACCTGCCAATCGACACCAGTCCTCCAAGATGATGTGTCTCGAGGTATGAAATACCACCCCGAGCGTACCCTCCAGCCGAAACACCAGGATAAACACTGACCAAGCTTGGCCTCTTGCTAGTTCCGCCGGGAGAAGAAGAAGGAGAAGCCCAACTTCTTCCGCCGCATGACCAGCTTCGCTCGCGGCTCGCCCAGCCAGGGCAGGCATGTCATGCTGGATGTCGTCAGAGCAGCACTCGCCGGCAACCTCAAGTCCCTCGTCGGCGTCGATATCACATCCGGCTTCCACCCGTGCGTCAAGAAGCACGTCAGACATGTCTACGACACATCCAAGAGGGGGAACCTCCTGCTCACCCGGGAGAGCTACGACGCCTTTCTGGCGGGGACCCAGGCGGCTGGCACCAGCGGCCTCCAGAAGGACGAGAGTTACACGTTCGACGAGTTCTTTTGCCTCTGGAGCAACAACCCGTCAGCTTGGAATGTGGCCGGTGATATGAGGGAGGAGGCCCTCGACGCTACCCGCCCGCTCAGCAATTACTTCATCAGCAGCAGCCACAACACCTACCTCGAAGGGAATCAGCTGTTGTCGAAGAGCTCGGCCCAGGCGTACCGCGCTGTAAGTTTACTGCCCCTCCATCCTGATCTTGCGTGTGGACTATATGGCTAACAATGCTTCCCAGGTGCTGCGAAGCGGATGCCGCTGTATCGAGATCGATGTCTGGAACGGCCCCCTCCCCCGCACACCGTCAAAGTCGCCAAACCCAGGCCACCGAAGGCACTTCTCATCCGCCTCCCTCCCCCGCGTCGCCGGCGAGACGCTCGACGCCTTGATGAGCGTGAGAGCGAGCCGGCAGCACAGCCGTAGCCCCAGCGCCGTCCAGGCCGCCTTCCCACCTTTGGATCCTAAGGCCAGCGGGACCACCCTTGACCCGAAGGACTTGAGCGATAAGTTGGAGAAGTCGAGGGACTCGTCCAGGTCGAATGAGAAGGTCGAACCGGTTGTGCACCACCACGGCACCATGACCTCGACGGTTGGCTTCCGGGAGGTCTGCAAAGCCATCAAGGAGAGTGCTTTTGAGAAGAACCCTCTCCCAATCATTGTCAGCCTCGAGGTCGGTGCCGAAAAGGAGCAGCAGGAGGTCATGGTCGACATTATGAAGGAGGAGTGGGCCGGTTTACTACTCGATTCCCCGGTCGACTCTTGCAACCCTCACCAACGGCAGCCCCGACTGGACGAGCTCTTCAACAAGATCCTGATCAAGGTGAAGCGCTTGGACGAGAGCCGAGTCGAGAAGGACGTCGAGAGGGGACGAAGCCACGGGATAGCAGCGATACGCGGCCCCAAACCCCCCATCTGCGAAGCCCTCTCCCGCCTCGCCATCTACACCCACAGCGAGCACTACGAAGACGAATCCTCCCTCGGCTCCCGGACACCGAGCCACATCTTCAGCCTGAGCGAAGACAGCTTCCTCGCGCTCGCCGAGGACCAAGTCAAAATCCCCAAGGTCCTCAACCACAACCGCGACTACTTCATGCGCATCTACCCCAAGGGCCTGCGCGTCGACAGTAGCAACCCGGACCCCAGCTTCCACTGGCGGCGCGGCGTCCAGATGGTCGCCATGAACTGGCAGAAGACGGACGAGGGCATGATGCTCAACGACGGCATGTTCAACGGGACCAACGGCTGGGTTCTCAAGCCGCGCTCCATGCTCGGCGGCGGCGACGATGCCACCCAGGAGGAGTCGAGCACACCTCCCGCGCACCGGGGCATGGATCTGCGAATTACCGTGCTCGCGGGGCAGTATTTGCCCCTGCCCCAGGACCGGAAGACGGAGCGTGGGTTTGGGTTGTCGAGCGACGGGAAGGTCCGACCCAAGGTCAAGGTGGAATTGCATGTTGAGAAGCAGCGTCGGTCGCAGGACTATGCCGGGGAGACGGCGGCGGCGAGGACGGACAACCCCGACTGGGGGCTGTACCCGAAGAGCTTGGACTTTTTGGATGTGAGGAATGTGGTGGAGGAGCTTAGCTTTGTGAGGTAAGTTACGCTCACCTCACCGATTTACCTCGCGTGGGTGATGACACGGCTGCTGACAGTGGGAAACAGATTCAAGGTGGAAGACACCTCGAGGAAGTTCCGTGGCGAGCTCATCGCCTGGGCTTGTATCCGCCTGGACCGCCTCAAGCTCGGGTATCGGTGCGTCGATCTGCTCCACCCGCAGACGCGTCGGCCGTGCGAGGGGAAGTTGTTCATCAAGGTTGAGAAGGTTTTGAAGGATTGAGGAAAATCACACTAGAGTTTGGACCGGGGACTTTTGGCATTGGTTGGTTGGGGATGGTTTTGGGGAGTTTCTTTTCATTTCTTTCTTCTCGTTTTTCTTTCGGACTGCTGGTTTGTGCTGGACTCGGATCTTGGCTTTCTCATACCCCCGGAGTTCTTCGACATGGTCTATCTCTTTTGGCGATGGTTGCCCCGAGTTTTTGGATATTACAACGGATTTGCATGGGTCGGTTCACACCGTGGGAACAGGAAGGAGGAAGGAAGCGCTGGACCTGAGCTGAGATGCACAGACGGGCTTGGGTTTCGGCGTCAGAATGCAACTTGCCGCAGTGGTTTTTTGTCTTTGGTCGTCACTTCGGATGGATAGGGGCACGCTCCTTGGTTAGCGTAGTTAGATACCCAATATCGTGTTTTATTTTTGTTGTTTTCGTCACCAACTGGCGTTGTCTGTTTGCAAGTCCGTGTGGGAAGCCGCGCGTGTTATTGGTTGTGTTGGCTTGCAAGTATCCGGCGGTAGTTGGGGCGGCCATGTTGGCAGCCGCTTTTCTGTTTGTCCTGGATATGGCCTGACATGCCCAAGGGCCAAAAGGTCTGGGTCCTGCTGCACGTTGCAAGCCACATGATGCCACTATCCTCGTGTGCGACTGGGATGACGATGGGGGTGACCCACTCCGAATGTTGCCGGCCTCGCTGGGTTGGCGTTGACTTGGTGATGTGACATCTTGCAGGTGGGATTTAGCTTGTTATTGGATGATTGGGTGCGCTTGGCGATTGTACTACTTTGTAGATGTATAGAGACAAGTGCGCGTCCGAGACTGAAGTTGTCCATCCTGCCTGAACATAATGCCTGAGCAGGAAGCCGAGATATCTCTCGGTTTGTCAAGTGGATGACTCGCCGAAGAGAACCGAATGCAGTAGCTGTGAGGCCTGAGTAGGCACAGACAGTACCACAAATGACAGAAGCAGTCAGCCATCGGCTACCTGCCGACACTCGACTTCGTTCTCTTTGTTCTTAGTGTCCTGGGAGAAGGGAGGGTACTTCCAACACAATGAAAGGCCCCAACCCCGCCCATGCGCTGCCTCGGTACCCAATCATCGACAAAATCAGGCTTGTACTTTATGGAGTCGGTTTCTGACAAGTCAGAAAAGCTGTCCAAAACCGGTTTCGGGGCGCCTGTCAGTGACGGGCCATGGGTGGCCATCCCTTCTTCTACCACCTCTTTCCGGCGGATGTGATGCCCGTGTTGTTGGGACGTTCTGGATAAATACCTGGTCTTCGTCCCTTCCTTTCCTCGTCTCCTGTGTTCCATCACCTCATCATCCCATCGCTCAAGCTTACATCCAGATTCAAAACAACTTACAACAACCCGCCGGTATCAACTCTCCACTTACCCACCACCTGCCCATCCCGCATCAACTCTCCCTCCGTCACCCACAATCATCAACCATGCAGGCTCCGCCGAAGAAGACCACCGGGGTAGGTCAAGCTGGCCCCTCGCACAGGGTCCATCATCCACCCAGGTGCCTTACCTTGTGATGGAATACTGACGATGGAGCGTCCGACACAGATGATCCCCGGCGTCCGCTGCCCGACCTGTGCCAGCAACGGCGTCGAGGTTTGGGTGCTTGAGGGACGGCGGTGCCCGTGGTGTGATACGCCCTGCCTCTGATTGGGGCAGCCTTCTAGAGGATGAGGACAGGGGGAGGTGAGGGGTGTTCACCACCGGGCCGGGTGACAGGAGAGAACATGGAGGGGGAGTCGGCTCTGGGTTTACTGGGGGACATCCGGGATATATTGGGCCACTGTACGCTTGGGCGATGCTAGCTACCTAGCGTGCGGTTGAAGTTGAAAAAGACAAGTTTGTCGGGCGAATCAGAGTCTAGTTCGAGTTGCCTATGCAGAGGTCGACATCTTGATCCCAGATTCGGCCGGCCGTCCTGCCGTGGATCACGGGCCAGACTTGTTGACGCCAGGTCTTGTCGGAGCTGTGGCGGTGATCACATCACGGCCACTCGCTTTGGATTGATCAGTATGCATCTCAGCATCAATCGCACTCTTGTTCTCCCAATGGGGAGTTGCTTGGAGATGAACAGTCTGTGCCGTGGAGTCTGGTTGCTGCAAGAGCTTAAACGTTTGTCAGGTCAAACGGATCCATCTCGGGGGGGTGACGGGCCGACAGCAGCTGCGCGGACCCAAGGGACCCCTGTCTGGCTGATGGCATAAGACCCACCCAAAATTTGGGCGACATAAAAACTTCTTGCTGCCAAATTTTCCTTCTCCCAAAACACATCACAACATCGTGGGAAAAGCTTTCCTTGCCGCAGCTCATTGCTGCCTGACAGAACCAATCCATTGGATTGGTGACCCGTCCAATTGGATTCGCCATCCACACGCGCAAGGTAGGTAAGCCGCGCCCAACGCCAGCCGCTGGCAGAGCATCATCTGCTCATCCAGTCGGCTGGCACTGCAGACCGTCCACCCACTCGGTATGTTCCTCTCCCTTCTCTCATCTCCTCAACCCCCTCAAGCGCCTTCAACTTCACCTCTCCCCCGGTCGTCGTCGTTATGATGAGCGTAATTTGCGATTGATACCGTCAGGTGGCCCCCTTTCGCCGGGTGGGCTATACCTGGCGGACACGTGATAGTCATTCTTACATATTCTGAACACACACCACGACGACTCCTTGTTTACCGCATCTTCCTGCTTGGCCATGGATTATGCCAGAGGCTAATAAAGTTGTCAGTAATAGGGAAACTCCGCGAGAACTTTGGTTGTGTTGCGGTGGCCGCAGACCGCGGGTGTGTGGTGGAGGACGGGTTGGGTGCAGTGCTTTAGCCTGACGTCCAGGGGGCTGGCGGTCCGGCCAGAGTCTCGCATCAGTTTAGTAGCTCTGCAATGATATTCATGGTCTGTGCCGCTTTGCGACTCTGCCCTCATGTGAGGCTGTGTTACGTCTTGTCCTGATCATGACTGTGTCTTGCCCTGAGCCCCACGTTTCGCTGTCACGTTTGCGGCTTGTTTAGGAGCAAGATGGCCAAGTTGTGGATTACAATATGTGGTATTAGGTGGGAGAGAGGGTCTAATAGAAAATGAGGTCGATATGCTGGGCTGTCTCGTCCTCGTATCTCTCCTTCAGCGCCTTCCTGCACAACAGTTTCGCGAGGGGCATCATAGTCTCCCGCATGTCTGTGATGCCCCTCTTCTTCTGATCGATGTGGGACGCGTCCACGACGATCCTCTTGAGCTTCTCGAGGGACAGGGCGTCTGAGAACGGGTTAGCAACAGCAGCAGAGATTTCCAGTGGGCTCGAGGCATTGCTGTACCATTCTCGATCAGGTCGATCAGCCGTTGTGGCGTGCCAACGGCTATCCCTGTCCGTGTCTTCTGAAGGAACGAAACCTGCTCCTCGACTTTGAAGTGTTTGGCAAACTGTGAGTCGTCGGTCAGCATTCATCGTGGCCTTCGATCCAGCAAGCTCTTGGTTGCTTACCAACTTGGCCACAGAGCAGTTTTTCCCTTGGAATTTCCTGACGGCTCTGCAGATGGTTGTTAGTCCTCTGGAAAACTCTTCTACCCACGTCTCGTGGCAGTTCTCCGACTGCTTGATCGTACCTGACAAGGTTTGCGGCGCGGAGACCGGCGCCCGCAACGATAATGGTGTGTGGCGAGCCGCACTTCTTGGGTGCTTGATCAAGCTTCTCATTTTCCCCGGCGAAGGCCTCCAAGAAGGCTGGCAGATTGTCCGTAGACCGCGGCTCCTTCCACGATGTGCTGTCTCGGATGGTGTTTGCTTCATCACCGTTAGCATCCACTGGCCTAATTTCCGGTCGCGTGATGAGGCTCACCTGAGATGTACAGGTCGGACAACTCGACCGGGCTCAGGTCCGTCCCGAAGCGTCGTGTCTTCTGGGCGATGTGATCTGCGAGGAGCTGGCCATCCATCCGCTCGAACCCCCGGTTCAGGCCGGCTTCCATGTCGAGGTCGCCTTCATCCTCCCGCACCTTCTTCTGCTTCTTCTGCTTCTTCAGGGGCTGGCTATCGTCCTGGGCCTTTCTCTTCTTGGTGTGCTCCTCGGTTGCCATGGTTGTGAGGACAGGTGTGGACTTTGGTGCTGGTCAAGTGGTGAGAATGATGGGTGGCAGGTTCTTGGCCGTCAGGACAAGGGTATCCGTTCTAGGATTCGGCAATTTGAACCTGATGTTGGTTGAGACGGTGGAGATGGTCTTCGCAGAATTTGAAGTGAGTTCTCCTTGGTTCCTCGATTGCTGTGATGCTTTTGCCTGGTCTTGGGGGTGGATGCCTGTGTTGTTTAATGGGCACAGAAAAATTCTGGGTTGGGACCAGGGGAGTGGAAGTAACACTCCGGGGAAATGCACTGTGTTTTGAGACCCAGTTGGTGGATGGGCTGGCGCCCTTGGCGTCTGGGCCGCGCAAACAGCGGCTGAGATCTAAGTTTTCAGCGGGTGGTTGCACAGTGCGAACCAAACCGACCCTGAATCAGCGCTTTGGGTTGTGTCACCCCATGTCTGGCAGTTCAGCCTCCTCAACGTCGACGTCCAAACTGCTAGGCTGTGGAACATGTCATGCAGAGGATTCCCTCTGTACTATATCGAGAAAATACTCGAAAGGGACAATGTCCTTGTTTTGGAAAGTTTTCACCGATAAGCCAGCGCTGAACTCATGTCCATTGAAGTCCAGGATGTGACATAATGCTTCCAAACCCAAACTGGGCTGGCGGGTTGCGTGGGGGAGAAGGATGGACCAACTCACCGCGGGAAATCCTGCTCTCCATCCCGCGGACGACTTCCATGGCTTTCAAATTCTTGGGTTGCTTCACCACCAAACCCCTTTGCCCTCCGAGGTTCCCAACCGACTGTCCCCTTTGCCTTCACAGCAATGGCGCCACAAACGGAGATCCCCGTCGTGAGTCCAAACTTCTACAGCCCACCACACCGTCTGTTCATGTTGCTGATCCTGCCTCAGGCTGCTAATGTCTTGGGTGTGAGTGTGGAATTAACACCCCAGCCCCTTTTTGATGACCAGGAAGGTGACCGCAAAATTGTTAAATAGACTATTGGCACAGGTGAGGATCTGGATTACAACCCAATGAGACATACCAGAATTGCTAACACGTTGAAGTGTGAGGATCCCCTTCCAGAACCGAAGCGACATGGAACCATCTAATCCGTCATATTGCCATAGATTTTGGTGCATCCAGGTTAGTTTTACTCGGTAATACCGACAGACTCGCATCCAGAAAGCTCATTCCCCTCTAGCTTATCCCCCAAATATGGACCAACTGGCGGGCAAAGACGACGGAGGGCCTACCCGGCTTGATGATGTTTCTCTGGGCACTATGTGAGTAACCCCCAGTGTCGAGGGGTCATGGTCATATGTCTGGTTGCAAGCCTAACAATGGCCCAGGCGGCGTCCCGTTCGGCGTGTATGCGATTGCCCAGAACTTCAACATCCCGATTCAAGTGCAGCCCCAGATCTTCATGACGCTGTGTCTCATCTCCTGGGCCCAGACTTTGCGGTATCATAGGTACGCAAGGGGATTTGTGAAGCTCATACGAGAGACAGGGACTGAACATCTCGTAGGAAATGGGCCGCCTGGAAGGCTACCCTTCTTGCGGTCGTAGTAGCCGCAGTGTTCGCAGGTGTCGAAGCTGCACTGATTCTCACTCTGACTGTGAGTCTCCCCCAACGGGGTGCCGTCCCGTGAAGAGCACTTGCTGACTCGGGAGCGGCAGCCCATTTATAACAGGGGCAATGAGGTCCCTGTGACGGTTGTGGGCATCATTGCTGCCATCTTCCTGGCTGCGGGCTTACTTCCGCCGTATGGCGAGATTTGGAAGCGCAGAGGGAGAGTGATAGGCATCAACTGGGTGAGTCAAACACAGGACCTGTCCGGTGAGTCTCTTCTAACAGTTTGCTGGCAGATCTTCCTCGCGATGGACTGGTCCGGCGCCTTCTTTTCCCTCCTAGCACTTGGTAAGCTGAACCCCTTGACTCCTCTTACGCCTGGTCCGTTGCTGAACAAGTCCTCCAGTTGTCCAGAACACTTTCGATGTTCTGGGCGGTGTTCTCTACATCATCTGGTGAGTTCTCACGACCCCGACTCCACATCCCCGAGGCTCACACCATGGACATTCTAGCTGCATCCTTGAGATTGGCATCTTCGCCTCGCATCTGATCTGGCTTTTCCGCACACGAGAGATCCGAAAAGCAGCAGCGGCCGAGGGAAAGACCTTCGATGACATTGCAGCTGAGCACGAAGCGCAAGGAACCCCGTTCAAGTTTGCCGAAAGGAAGGGCTGGCGCCGTGGTGGGCGTTCAGAAGAGAAGGACGGTTCTGGGGCAGAGGATAGCAGGGACGTTGCTGTCGTCCCCCCCCACGAGCCTCAAGGAGAAGGAGGCCCAAGTTTGCCCCTGAGCGCCTAGACAACAGCATCGATCTTGCCTTGGATTACACCTCGATTTACATCAGCGCATAAATAGAAAAGGGGTCACCCGCAAGCTGGAGGACGAAGCTCTGGGCTGGTACTTCGTATCTAAGAGATCCCCAGGATGCCCAAGCTCGTGAACTGCACAGCTATCGATGACGTGACGTCGGCGAGATGGAGCAAACGTCGAGATGAGTGCATAGCGAGATGCCGACCCTGCCGGCCGGGAAGAGGTGGTGCCGACGTGGTGGCTTCGGATGGATTGGCAATCTAGATCTGGATCGGGCCATGATTTGTCGTATGCCTTCTCCATCGAGTGCCGCATCTGAAGTACTGGATCTGTATTCCGTACTGTAGCAGAACAGTTATTTTGAGCCCGGCAAGGCGGTGTGGCTCCCATCTGGCTTGCATCCCCCAGCCATGTCTTGGTTGGGGAGACAGCTTGTCGCGGCATGACTGGCTGGCGGTCCGGGGCCATGGACCACGCCTGGGGGATGGGAATCAGCCCCGAAAAGAGGCGGCTACGAGGCCAGAGGAAAAAGCACAACAAGAGAAGCGCGAGGCCCCTCCGAGACACCGTCGAGACCGGCACGGCTGGCGCCTTGCCCATGGTGCGTTGTTGCGGTGATGACAATGATCGCCCGAAGTTGCGGTCGAGGCAAGCAGCAGCATTGCTTGCTTACTCGATCAGGATCTTTGTTCACTCAGCAAGCTCTCAGGACAGGACAGGAGAGGACGCATATCAAGCAAGTGTGCCGGCCCGGAGGCGGTCGGGGACGCTGTCATCACATCGTGAGCTCTCATCAAC
>FTEL01008490.1_pt1 | contig 15411 bp, 11 predicted proteins | sample 1658911 | NCBI WGS metagenome assembly FTEL01 (sample SAMEA3914869, study PRJEB12502) | metagenome | biome: forest; material: soil | place: USA | collected 2012-03-12 | depth 0.1 m
GGGTTGGTGTCGGGGGGGGGGGGGCGGGGGGTGGTTACGAACAACAAGTGTTCTCACTTTCGACACATTTTAGACCTTAACCAACTCAAGCAACTCTAACCCAACCCGCTGTCCAAAGCACTCCTAGTCAAGCCTCTCCTTCTCGGAAACCAAGGATTAACTACGGCCGTCAGCGTGTGACATTCACGTGGAACTCATATATAGAGAGACCCGATTCATGATTCTAAAATGAGGACAGCTCAGCAAGAGGCAGAGCCCGTCTGGTTCACCTCCCTCTCCCTATACGAGTCGCCAAACAGACTCTTAAGATCCACCACCTTCTCCTCAAACTCGACCCCTCCGGGCGGCTCAAAAAGTCCGCGCTCCCTCGAGTACTCGTAGACCGACAACTCCGGGCCCATAAACACAACCGCCACGCAGCCCTCCAGCGCCTCCCCCATCGGCCCCACCCCGCTGAACTCACCCGCCTGCGGCCCGACGTCCTGCAGCTCCCGCATCAACCCGAGCAGCGCCTCCTCCGCGGCGCGCATCGCGGCAGCCGCCTGCGTCCCCGCCGTCTCCGCGAGCGGCTGCACCACCAGGGCGAGGCACGCGTAGCCCGTCTGCTTCCTGCCGTCCGCCGTGCGCGGGAGGCTCGGGTCGCCCTGGCTGCCGAAAAGCCAGAGCTCTGTGTCGGCCTGCGGGATCGTCGTCTTCTCCTTCCCCTCCCCGGCGGCGGCGGGGTATTCGATGTCCCGCGGAAACGCCCCCATGACCCAGTAGATATATCCATCTGCGGACTCGCCTTGCCGTTGAGGGAAGTTGGCTAGCAGCCAAGTGAGGGAATAGAAGGAGACTGCGATCCGGAGGGCGGCGGGCGAGTCCGGGGGATTTGGGTGGTCTTCAGAGGCGAGGTGGCGCAGCATCTCCTGGCGTGCGGACCGGATCGTTGTGGCGGCAGTAAGGGGGAACCATCTGGGTTCGATGAGGCGGAGTGGAGGCCTGGAGGCGTCGGCTGTTCTGGGATAGTTGGGAGAGGAGTCTGTCGAGACCGACTTGCGTCCGCAGGTGAGGAGTCGGAGGAGGGGACACATTGGTACTGCTGGTCGTGGAAGTGGCGGCTTGGAGACGGTGAGGTTGCGGTGGTGGTGGTGGTGCAAGCCGAGTCTTGTGATGAGCTGGAGGTGAGTCGTCGGATGGAACAAATGTCGGTTTGGCGTGTGCCGCAGGACGCGACTGGCGAGGGGCATTTTGATTTTAAGGAGAGAGATGGGTGATGGTGGTTGACCTCCTCTGGGTTGTTTGGGTTTTGTCTTCTGGGTTCGGACAGCCACCAGAGTCACGTCAAAAAGAGATGAAGAGGAAGAGGTTGATTCGAAATTACCAACGCTACCGACGCTACGGAGGGGAAAGGCCCGGGCTGGGCGCCGGTTAGGGGATCCACTGGAGCGAGATGAGACTTTTGGCGGTAAATCCTCATCGAAGAAGGCTCGGAAGGTTTGGACACGGTCCCAACACCCGGGGGGCTGCCCATCCGTCATCCATCTCGGTAAGGGACACGGAGACATGCAGAACCCCCAACGATCAAGTGAATGGCCCAGAACAACGTTATCTGCTCGTTCTGGACGACAGAGGAGGGGGAAACAGTGAGGAGGGCCCTGCCACGCCACCACAGCCACGGGGAGCTGTGGCGGGCCACCCACGCTGCCGGACGGCGGAGGAAATGACGACCATGAGCCAGCCGGCGCCAGCCCACCCATGCAGCCACCCGCCGGCCGATACCAGGCCAATCTGCAGCACACTGCTGGCCGCGGTGAAGCAACGAATGCGCCTCTTCATGGGCGGGTTATTGTAGATACTGGGGGGTGGTGGAACAATATGATGTGGTGAGGGAAACACGCTCCTTTGCCGACAACAACTTCGCTGTGGTTCGCCAGACGTTGTCACGGGGACCCGGGTGTTGAGTCACTGCCTCCTCGCCGAAGCTATTGAGCCTGTCGGGGCCAGCGCCAAGTGGTTCGGGGCCATCTGGCCGCCCAAGATGGCCGCCCCTGGTCTACGGGGTGTTTTAGCATGTATGCAGTTGGCTGTCATCGATTGGCTCGGCCGGCTCAGAACGCGAATTTTGCTCGCCAACACACGGTGCTGCCCCTGCCGGCAGGCGTGGCCGCCGCGTTGGCAAGGCGGACTGCGGACTGGGCCGCCTACCGTTCTCGGAGGAATTCCGCCGTGTCCTCGCTGTTGGAATGTGGTTGTTATTGCTCTGTGGGTTGGCCCTGCCACAGCAGCCCCTCTCCGTGTCCACCTCGGTCGCGGGACAGGTCCAGGCAGCGGTACCTGGGTCAGGGAGGGTGGTTCAAAAGGGCGAGGGGGGGGGGAAGGGGTACGCTCCGGCGCGCTGCCCTGACCCGCGGTGCCCTGCACTCGGGCAGGTCTGAGGGGCAGCAGTCCGGCCGGTCCAGGGCCGTCAACTATCGGGCGAGTCAACCATAACGGCGGCCACCGACTTGACATTCCACGATGACCCCCCGAGACCTGGGCACCCAGAGTATGCCGTCGTGCCGTGGGTCGCACGGGGCCCTAAAGGTCTCTTTTCCTTGTGGTGGCTGGCCATGATGGCAACGCATGGTCCCACTCACATCGACTACGAGTATCCTGGGCTGAACACCTGGCAGCTCACATCCAGCGGCCGACGGTACATTCACAGCACATCCGGTACTACCGAACGGAAGCTTCCTAGGGGGGCCAAGCTGTACTCCCCGGCGTCCCCGCAACGCAACCCTGGCGTCGAGCCGAGTGGGAAGGCCGCGGGCCAGGCGACGGCGGCCAGCAGCACCCCGAGGCTGCTAGAACTCCTTCAACCACATCCTCACCAAATATCCTGACGGCGGTGCCTTCCAAGAGCTAACCCGAAGCAGCAAGCCGGATTTGCTCCTCTATCGCTTCTTGAACTGGCGTAATCGTAATCGACCGCGTCTGCCCAAGAGATGAGTGACAGCAAAAGAACGAGGCACCCAAGAGCTGGGATGCCCTTTCTCTCACACGGCGACACGCCAGCTGACCTCGGGTGTTCTCGGAGTGGCGTCTTCGTTGCGAGATCTGATCGTTGGAGGAGATCGTCCGGGAAAAGTACAAAGACAGAGCGGATCCCCAGGGAGACCAGCTCTTGATTCTTGCCATCTCCATCCTCTCCCAGTGTCAGAGAGGGTTTCAGCATCTCGCCGCCATTAAACCAGTCTCCTGTCTTCTTGAGTCCTTGGCCAACCATGAAGAATATTTTGTTTGTTGTCCTCTGGGGCACTGCCCTGGCGCAATCCGCCAACGCACGCTTCTTCTGCTGTCGCACCAACCCGTGCTGGGGAGGCAAGCCCTCAAGACCCTGAGAAATACCGGAGCCTTGCACTGACCAGCATTCTCGAACGCAGCGTTGGGCATTGTTGGAGGCTTGCTCGACTGCCTGGGCAACCTGGTCGTTACTGTGACCCCGCCGGCGGTGTAAGACCTCGTCCTCCCATCAGACAAAGCTTCAAGTTGATGTGAAACATTAGAACCCAAACCAACACCCTCACTGTCACCACTTCCACGGCTGCAACGGTAGCGACCACGACCGAGTTGTTCACCCTGTTCACCACACTTCGGTATTGACAGCCTGTAATACCATCCTGCAAACCACCACTGCCGTGACTACCTCGACCGACGTCCAAACGGCACGCACCGTCACCACAACTACGATTGTGTATGGCGCGCCCGGCGCCAAGATGGTGGCCCGAGACATCGAAGTGGTGGCCCGCGGAACGAAGCCAGAGCGCATGCCTACGCCTGGCCTGCATGCCTGGACTGGGGCCACTACGTTGACGCCTGCAAATGCTTCGGCATCGTGCCCCTCACCGTCACGAAGCAACCAGCCACAACGACCGTCACCGTGACAGCCTCCGACGCCATTACCACGACCGTGTCCACCGTCACCACCACCACGACCTCCACCACGACCTCCACCGTGCCCGTGACCGCAACGACCTCGGCCACCTTTACCGCCGTCGTCGACGACGTCGCCAGCACCACTATCACTCAGCTCGTCACCGAGACCACCACCGCCGTCGTGGCCACGACCACGACGCCCACCGCCACCTCGACGAAATTCTGCAAAGCCACCGGCGTCCCCTTCCGCGCGACCGCCCAACTCTAGGGTGGCACATCCCACCTGCTCGACTCGGGCAGCGTCGCGATCTGGGCCAACCTCGGCGGCGCCCCGGACGTGCCGAGAACCGTGGCCATCACAACCTTTGTGCTGGACAGCGACGGGTGCATCGAGCGGGCGGCGCCGAACACGGGCCGCGTCCTGTTCGGCAAGCTGACGGGCAGCCCCCCGGTCGAAAGCCAGCAGGTCTTTATTGGCGACTTGGCGACGGTCGAGGCTAATGCGCCCGTGTGGGCGCGGGTCAAGGGCTGCATCGACCCGACGACGAATCTGCTTGAGTTGGAGTTGGAAGGCAGGACGACCATCCTGTCGTGCAACAGCGCGCTGTATCTGTCGAGGGGTGAGGTGGGACGGGGTTGCGTGCTTGCTGTGCCCGTTACGGTAGATCCTCCGGCCAGTCCTTGAGAAGTTGACGGTGGAGGTGCGGATTTGCAGTTGGAGGAGGGTTTATGATGTGGCAGGGTGCTGGTATGATACATGCCAGGCAAAGATAGCAACCTCTGCTAAATAGTATAGTCAACTCCAATGCCATTGTCACCATGGAATTCTCTTCATTCGAAGCAATGGAGTCATTCCTCTCACATTTTGTGCCTTCATTTTAGCCACCGCGTGGCCTGTTACAGGTTCGAGCTTAGAAGTACATCCTCATCCACTTCACCGGCTACTTCCATAATGGGATGGAATCAGGGCCGCCTAGACATAAGTACCTAGGTTATGCTCCTCCACCTTCCCCCCGACCTTCGATGTTTTCCCTTCCGGCCCAATGATGGTCGACTTCGTTCGTGGGGGGTCAACCCAACTCCGAGCTACACTATCTGAAGCTACCTAGATGTAGATACTCTGGCTCGGGGCAAGTTTCCCAAGCACGGAAAGCTCAAAATACGGCGATGGGCAACCTAAGGTATGCATGCACGTCATGTCATGCGCTTACACGGACGACAGTGGAACCAGAGTTGGAGCTTTCTGTCTACACCTCAAGACGCGTGCAAGTCGTTTGGAGCATTACAGTGATGTCCCGACATTTGCTCCTTGTCCGATCATCTCTGGGTCTGACCCACGAGACCCACCCCTGAACGCTGTCATCTCCGTCAGCTCCCCTGCCCCTGCAGCCTTCAAGCCAATGCTCTCCAGCCTCATCACCTCCCTCACAAGCCGTGCCGGATACAGCACTAAAAACCCCACCACCACAACCAGCATCGGCACCGCATCAAACACATAGACAAACACCTCATACCTCGCCACCACCCCTCCCACCCCTCCCAGATACTCGGCCCCGCGCACGACGCTCCTAACCACCAACATGGCCGCCGCAATTTCCATCACGACAAAATACCCCAGCCAGTTGACCGTCGGATCCGTCAGCATAACCCGCGAGGCAGACGGATCACGGCGCAGGTGGCCGTGCAGGCGGCCACAGGCGACGAGGAATACGCCCAGGGCGAGGAGCTGCACGAGCAGGCCGACCAACACGACGATTGTGCTCAGGCGCTGGGCCTCGGCGGTGCCGCTAGCGGGCAGGACCGTGCCGATCAGCTGCGTGAAGAGCGCGGCGATGTCGGCGAGTACGTAGGCCCGCGTCGGGGTGCAGGTGCAGAAGCTGGTGCGGGACGAGCGGGGGTTAGTATGGAATATTTTATTTTTGTTTTATGGGCCAGGCTGTAGGACGGAAGTACATACCACGTGTAGCAGCATCGAGCGCAGCAGCTGCGGTCACGACGCGAGGCGGGCCTGTAGGTGCCGTGGAGGAGTGCCGTGGCGAGGCGTCCGTACGACATGTACAGGCTGGCGGCGAGGAGGGGCGGCGCGACGAGGAGGAGCATATTCTGCAGTAGCCAGGGGTCGAGGGCCGTGGGGTCAGTGTGGGCGCGGCCGCGTTCAAGGAACCCGAAGACTTCGCCTGGTTGTTCGAGAGTGTGATGGTTAGCTAAAAAGTGCAGGTAGCTGGGTAGGCGGGGCGAGATAAAGGGCCCTCACAGATTCCGCCGAGGAGAAGCGGGATGAACGTCCACGCCCGGAACCACACAAGGTATATGAGGTGTCCGAGGGTGGCTAGGGCGAATAAGGCGAGGAAGAGGTATGCAGCAGCATTGCTAGGGCGGTATTCCCAAAAGACCACCACCATGGTCCCATTGACCACGGGCCCAAAGGGCGGGCCATCGTTCAGAGGCATCTTTGGTATGGGCAGACTGCCTAGTCGAGGAGCATAAATATCGGATCAGGACAATGCCGTCGGCAGAAAGGCTGAGCGGCAGGAAAGCAAGCAACGATCATATATGAGGCACGAAAACAAGACTCGCAGTTCTTGACCCCGTCCACACGGGATTTATAAGATTTCATGTACCTAAGATAACGTACATATATATGCGGCAAATACCAGTCCTCTTCACTCACTGAAGCGACCGGTGGGAAGCAATCCCTGTGACAAAGTCGCGTTCCGAAAATTCTCCTTTTTTCGCTCTGCGTTCTGCACAGGTGAAGGTGATGTTCACAGCCCCTGAGGGGTGTGGGGCGCGCGGCGGGGCTTCACTTGGGAGTGGGGTCAGGGGCTGCGTCGTCGCTCTGTCTTTCTTTTTCGCATTTCAATCCGAAAAAAAAAGAACCGGGTCACCCTATCCGCCCCCCCGTTCCAGCCCAGCTTCCGCTCGACAGCCCCAGGACATGACGCCGGCGTCGTCATCATCAGCCAGAAGGTCCATTCGGCCACACCGCAAATCACGTACCGGTTGCAACAGCTGCAAACGTCGTAAAGTCAAGGTCGGTCTTATGCCTAGTTCAGGTAATTAACTCCATGTTCAAAATAGCTGATCGCTCCCCAGTGCGACGAGGAGAAGCCGTGTAGCAACTGCATCAGCTTCGGACTGCCCTGCAATCTCGTCTCGGAGAGCCCTCGTGTCCAATGTGCCGCGGCTACTACACCCCCGGCCGCTCGGCGCGGTCGGGGGCGGCCTCGGAAGACGTGGACTGGCGAGTGTCTTCGCCCCTGACCCCCGCCCCAGTGTCGTCTCTGACCGCAGACGCAGTTAACATCGACTCCCCAAGCACAACATCACTTCCAGCCACCCCAGCCGTAGCGGACGTCCACCCGGCACCGATCAATGTCGACCACGCCGAGCTTCTCCTCCACTTCACCGCCACTACCGCCGCGACCCTCGCGGGCTGCGAGTGCCCCGATATGCTCGGCTTCTGGACGCGCAACGTGCCGCAGATCGGTCTGGGCCGGCCCTTCGTCCTGCATCTCGTGCTCGCCTTGGCCGCGCTCCACCTCGCCTACCAAACCGCCGACGTAAAGCGAGAGAGGGGCGCAGACAACGACGATGACAACGACGAGGACGAGGAGGAAGAGGAAGAGGAGGAGGAGGCTGCAGGTACTGCCGCGAAGAGCGCCAGCGCCACATCGCTGTGCTCGCCGCGTCGGAACCACAACCACTACCTCTCCCTCGCCCGGCAACACCTCGCCGCGGGCGTGTCGGGCTTCTCGGCGCAGCTTTCCCAGCCCTCGCCCGACAACTGCGGCGCGCTGTACCTGGGTGCGGTCCTGACCAGCTACTGCACGTTTGCGGCGGGGCCGACGAGCCGCGACGATCTGCTGGTGTGCGCCACGGTGGCCGAAAACGGAAACGGAACGGCGGACTGCAACTGGCACGATGGAGGAGGGAGCGCTGGCGGCGGTAGAGGTGGTGGTGGTGGTACGAGCACAGCGCCCATCGTCGCCCCCGCTTCTCCCCCATCGTCTGCCTCGTGGATGCCCTTCGTCTCTGGCGTGCGGCTCATGCACGAGTCCTTCAGCCCAGACATCCTGTTTGCCGGGCTCATGGCGCCCCTCCGGCAAGGCCCGCCGCCGCCGCCTCTGGAGAAGCCAGTCTACGCGCGCAACGGCTTCCCACGACTGGACTGGGAAGCGGCGCTGGATGGGTTGAGAGAGTTCATCGCGGGTGCTGCGGCTGCCTCCGGGGGCGGGGGTGAAGGTGAGGACGGCGCTGCGGCCACATCCATTTCCGCGGTCGCTCTGCGGCGTGAGCAGCACGCAGGAGAAGCGCCCACGTCCAGGACAGCAGCAGCCGCAGCTGCGGTCTCCCTCAAAGCACTGGACGCCCTGATTGGGATTTACGCCGCCATATACGGCCGTCGCGGTCCCGACGGCGAGGTTACGTACGACGGCCCGCCCCACAACCAGTTCGTTTTCGGCTGGCTTTACCGCTTGGAGCCCGGGTTCGTGGCGTGCGTGAGGAGGTGTGAGCCGTGGGCCCTGCTGGTGCTGGCGCACTACGCGGTGCTCTTGCATCCGGACGCGATTCAAAGGGGGTGGTATGTGGAGGGCTGGAGGGGGCATGTTGTGGCCAGGGTCGGCCAGCTGTTGGGGAAAAACAAGTGGATGAGCTGGCCGATGGCGCAGGTGGCGCCGACAGAACTTAGGACCGTGTAGAGAAGTTGTGGTACTAGCAGTTGCGCTGTTCTGCGCGTCAATTCAGGGCGGTGGCTTGTGCTTAGTTACATATTCACCTAGGCCGGATAGCAATCGAGCAAACAGATCCTGGACATGTATTTTGATCATGCAATGGACTTTAGCATTCGAAGTCAATTTTAGGTCTCATCATTTCAGAGCTTTGACTTAAGATACCTATCAGAGCAGGACAAGACTGCGTTCGGCAATTTGATTGCTCATCTTCAACGGACGACGCCGCAAGGGCAGAAGGTCGAGGCCATGTCAGTCAAGGCGGGTCAATAGTCCCAATATCCACACAGGGCTGAGCGGGGAGCTGAACGCATCGATATTCTCTCCAAATTAGGAAAGGTTCTTTGTCGTGTCAGATCCAGCCAATCATCGTCACGTACCTTGCACATTGGCGTCTTCTGCGGTTGGTCAAGCTGGAGATGTGGTGGAGAAGCGATTTCAATACACATCAACAACCCCAGATTCTGAGGGCCTGGATCGATCTTCGAACTGCGCTATTGAACAAGCTAGAAACTTGATCGATTCCTGCCGCTGCAAACAAACACGCGCGCCCGAGCTCAAACAGGATGGCTGTAAAGATCAAAAAGGGCCGAGGCCCCGACATCATCAGGTGCCTCCTCCTCATTCCAATCTGTCACTTGGGAGGAGGTTTCGGCATCGTCCAGTCACTCATTTCCCTCCTTGTCGCTCGTTTGAACACTGCCATTGATTTCAACCATGAAGGGCCTGGGAATTGTTGCTTTATCGGGCGCTGCCCTGTTGCAGCTCGCCTCCGCTGCTTGTTGCCGTCCCAACACGTGCTTGCAGGGTAAGAAAGAAGCATTGCTGCATTAGATAGTGCTGGTGGAAATTGACGCGCTTGGACTAACACTTGTGGTATGCTGCAGCCGTTGTCTCTGGCGATGCTGGACTTGCCGACTGCTCGGCCAACCTAGCAGTCACTGTGACGCCACCTGCTGTGTAAGTGGGCAGTTTTTGACACCCGCAAATGGCCTCTCTGGGTAATTAACACAAAGATACAGCACCTTGACCCAGACCCTGACGGTAGTTGAGAGCGCCGTGGAAACTGCCTTGTTCACCGAGATCTCGACCGAAACGGCGGCAACCGAGACAGTGTTGTTTACCGAAGTTGCGACCATCACCGCCACTACAAAGACCGATGTCGTCAGCGAGACCGTCAGCGTTCTTGTAACCGCAACCGTCGTCGAGTCAGCCGGCCCCGTCACCACGACGACTGCATTCGTCTACCCGCAGACGCTCAAGGTCCGCCAAGTCGAGTCCGCCATTCCCGAGTATGCAACCGCGGTGTGCGCAGACTGGGAGAAATACGTCAAGGCTTGTGGTTGTGCCGGCGTTAAGCCCGTTACGGTCACCGCCTCCGCCGTCACCGAGATCATTACCGTGACGGCCAGTGATGCCATCACCACGACCGTGTCGACCATTTCCTCGACTCAAACCGACGTCGCCACCGTAACCGAGACAGTTTCGAGCACCGCCACTGACATCGTTTCGCTCACCGAGACCGTCACTGCTACGGAGACCGTCACTGCTTCGCAAACCACCACCGTCTCGACAACAACGACTCCCACTGCGATCGTTTCGATCCAGTGCCAGGCACCCGGTGCTAGCTTCCGCGCTTCTACCCCCTTTTTTGACGGCACAACTCGCTGGATGAACGTCGTCAACAGCAACATTGTCGCATGGCAGAGCTTCGCCGGCGGTCAGCCGGCCGTCGACGCTCCCACAGCAACCTGGGTCGTGGACAACGACGGCTACCTGGAGCTGAGAAACGTCAACGCCGGCCAAAGCGAAGTCTTGGTTGCCATCATGGCAACGCAGCCAACTGGCGAATCGGCGCAGGTGACCGTGAAGGCCAAGTCCGTTGCCAATACCGCAATTGCAGCTGGTACCCATGTCAGAGTCCAGGCATGCATCACCCAAGCGAACGAGCTGAGGATGCAGGCAAGGGAAAGGGGCAACATCCTCGAGTGCGGCAATGGGCTTTATTTGTCGAGGGGCGTCACCGGTAAGGATATTCGGTCCGACTGCCATTTGCTCACGCCAGCGGCCATCTAAGCCGATTCCGAGTAGGGGTGGGTGGTCGCCGTGACTTGGGGAGAGGTATGGTACGACAAAGCAGCATACGAGCTGGACATAGGAATATGCGTAATACACTGCCTTGCCTGATCCTTTCTTCACCGTATCACATGTTTTCTCGTGGGCAATATTGTATTGGAGTCACCGAGATGTTTAGTACCATCTATCCATGCGGGTCCGAGCCGTCGGCGTCTCACGCACCCGCGTCGAGAAGAGCCCGGCAGCCCAGCTGCGGGATGTGGGCCATCTGGAGCTGTTGCTTCCGGCTGCGACGGCCACGAACCGCGTCTACTTTGAGACGTCTGGCTGGCTGTCGACGCCCGTGTACGGGCTCAAGACCCTGCCCGTGGACGCCTTCTTGGGTTGGATATTCATAGCCGCTCTCGCCATACCGACCAAGTGCAAGACGAGTAGAGCATAGATAATGCACAGCTTTAGACTATATTGCCATTCCTACCCCCTGCTAATTAATCTTTCTTCTCGCCGTCTTTCGCCTTCTTCCTCTGCACCAAGTCCCATATCTTGTCGAGCATCTCGTCGTCCCCGGGGTTTGACTTCATTATCTCCTCCATGTCCTCGGCGTTCTCCTCGAAGAAGCTGCGTGCCGCCTCTTCCAAGGGATTTTTCAGAGGACGCACTGGTTTGCCCTGCCGTCCATCCGCCACGTCATCATCGTCACCCGCCGGAACCGGCTTGCGCTGCACCGTTTCCCACATCCTGTCTAGCGCCCCCTGCGCCTCCGGGTTGTTCTTGGCCATTGCGTCCAAATCCATCGGCAACGAGTCCATGAAGATTTTCAGCAAATGGGCCATCATGTTGTCGGCTTGGTGTTTTCCATCCTCCTCCTGCTTCTCCTTCGACCTTTCGTGCAGCCACTCGAGAAGCTCTTCGCCCTTGTTCTTGCCCCAGTACCGCTTGCGCAGTTCCGTGCCCTGCACCTTGACAAACTCCCAGACTCGCTCCAGACCCTGTGTTGCAGCAGAGGATAGGGCCATTGCGGGGAGGCGTGCAACGCCGGGCCAGGGCGAATCCTCGAGGCCGAGCTTGTTTTGAATCCAAGTCTCCAACCGGTAGAGCCGACCGTACGTCTGCGCGTACGTCTTCTCTGCCTCGTCGCACCTGTCGTCGAGGCGTCCCATAACCTGGGCCATCTTGTTGAACGGCCGATAGAGTTGCCACACCTGCGGCTGCGACGTCACGCTCCGCAGCTGGTTGAAAGGGCTGGGGAATTGGCCGGGCGGCAGCGCAAGGTCATCAGAGTCCGTCAAGGGGAACTCTATGATCCGGACCGCCACGGGGAGGTAACCCGGGATCTGCTGCCTCGTCTCTAGTTCGTCGAACTCATCGAGGGAGGCTGGCGACTCGGTGGTGAAATGCAGCAACGCCGGTCCCCGCGTGGCCCAGATATCACAGAGAAAGCTTCCCGGGCAAGACAAGTAGTGGAACTTGGCGCCGGCCAGCGCTGGGTTGGCGTAATGATACTGTAAAAGCACATTAAATGCACTATCCCACTCGTTGAGCCACAAGCCTTCCATGTGAAGGTTGCTGGGAGAAGCGTAGACAAAGTGGTGCCACGGCTGGGTCTGCCCGTGGCGCGGTGCTCTGCGGTACAGCACCTCGAGGCTGGCAAACCAGTCGATGGGATAGTCGCGCATGGCGACGTCGTCAGTGACGTCTATGTCGAAACGCCAGAGGCCGAGTTTCTCCCACCAGCTCTGAGGATCGCGCAGCTGGACGACGTGGAAGGGCGCGAAGCCGAGATCGTGGATCCCCGGGGCGCCGGGCACCGAGTACCAGTCCATCCTTTGCGCGCGCTCGACATTGGACGCGAAGTTGTCCAGAGATGCGAAATAGGCCTCGGTGACCAGATTGGAGAGGAAGACGCCTTCGATCAAGCCATTTAGGAAGGGGAGGAAATGGAAGGGCAGCGTGATCAGGAAGCTCCACCAGAGGAGGCGCCGCAAGAGGCGCACGCAGGCGAACAGCCCGCCAAACATGGCGCCGACCTACCCAAATGAATAAGTAGCAGGAATCAGGAGCACTCTGTGGCTTATGGTGGGGAGAAGTTGTTGAACGTCGTGGGTTAATTAGGGGATCTAGATTTTCAGAATCCAGAGATGAGGAGATGCAACCATCCATGTCGATAGTCCCACAGCCCCCCCGTCAGCCCCACGCTGGGATGAGCAGGGCGAGCCATGGCAAGGCACCTGCTCGCCCTGCTCACCCTGCTCACGTGATCACCCTGGCTCGCTTCAAGCGGCCGGAGCATGGCCGGAGCTAATCCCGGGAATACCGGGGGTGGTCGCAGCGATCCACCCGGCCCCCGACGCCGATGCTGATTTAGCCAGGTTTTTGCTAAACTGAGTCGGTATGCGCCCCAATCACCTAAAAGACCGTCTCCGGGGTGGCTTCAATGTGCAGCTGTTTTGCATCACGATGGGGTCTTGAATGGTTGACCATGGCGGAAACCTCGCATGCATCCAGCCCCTCCTTTTCCTCGTCCTGACAGCGGGGCGGGGAAAGAAAGGACTGCCTATTACCAAGGGCAAGTATTTATACTTCTCTTTTCCCTCGAATTCGCCAGGGGTTCCAGGGTTTGTAGGGACAAAGAGGGAGAGAGCGAAAAGGAGAGAGAGAAACCTTCACGAGACCAACCTCCACCATGAGACTCTCGGCCCCCTTGTTCAGCCTCGGGCTGCTCGCCCAGTCAGTAGCGGCGAACGACTCACCATCAAGAAACTCGACATACTACAACCCGGTCCTCCCTGGCTGGCACTCGGACCCGTCTTGCGTACAGGTGGACGGCACCTTCTACTGCGTCACTTCGACCTTCATCTCGTTCCCCGGCCTGCCCATCTACGCCTCCCGGGACCTTCTCAACTGGAAGCACGTCAGCCACGTGTGGAACCGCGAGTCCCAGCTCCCAGGCTACAGCTGGGCGACCAACGGCCAGCAGGAGGGCATGTTCGCCGCCAGCATCCGCCACCGCAGCGGCGTCTTCTACGTCATCTGCGAGTATCTCGGCGTGCCCGGCAAGAACTCCGGGGTGCTCTTCACAACCACCAACCCGCTCAACGACGACGCCTGGAGCAACCCAGTCACTTTCGTGGCGCCCAAGATCGACCCGGACCTCTTCTGGGACGACGACGACGGCGGCAAGACCTACGTCGCAACCCAGGGCATCCAGCTGCAGGAATTCGACACACTTACCGGCCGTACGGGCCCAGCCATCCCCCTCTGGAACGGCACGGGCGGCGTCTGGCCCGAGGGCCCGCACCTCTACAAGCACGGCGCGTACTACTACCTGCTCATCGCCGAGGGCGGCACCGCCATGGACCACTCCATCACCATCGCGCGCGCCCGCAACCTCACGGGCCCGTACACGCCGCACCCGCGCAACCCCATCCTCACCAACCGCGGCTCGGCCGAGTACTTCCAGACGGTCGGCCACGGCGACCTGTTCCGCGACGCGCGCGGCAGCTGGTGGGGCATGGCGCTGGCCACGCGCTCCGGGCCCGAGTACACGTCGTACCCGATGGGCCGCGAGGCGGTGCTGTTCCCCGTGACGTGGGAGGACGGCGACGACGGTGATGCGTGGCCGGTGCTGCAGCCCGTGAGGGGCAGGATGGAGGGGTGGCCGCTGCCGGAGGCGACGCGGGACGTGCCGGGCGAGGGGCCGTTCAATGGGGATCCGGACGTGTATGACTTTGGGGAGGGTCACGGCGGCGGCAGCATCCCGCGGAACCTGGTGCATTGGCGGGTGCCGCGGCCTGGGGCGTTTAGTGTGACGAAAAAGGGACTGCAGGTGGTGCTGGGACGGAATCGCCTGGATGGGTTGCCGGGTGGGACGGAGGACGGCGCGAGGGCCATCTCGTTTGTTGGGCGGCGGCAGACGCACAGTCTGTTTTCTTTCAGTGTCGACTTGGACTTTACACCGCGCGCCGACGGCCACGAGGCGGGTATCACGGCATTCTTGACCCAGGCGGCGAATATCCAGCTCGGGGTGATCTTGGTAGGGGAGCAGCTGAGCTTCCGGTTCAACGCTTCGGGGGTGATCAAGACGAGCCCGGTGCCGGACAAGTGGGCAGGCAAGCTCCTGAGGTTGAAGATCGACATGACGACGCCGGCCGAGTACACGTTCGCGGCCATGCCGGCCGGGGACGAGAAGTCGAGGGTGGTCCTGGGGACGGCGTCGGCGGAGCTGCTGAGCGGCGGGACGGGCTCATTTGTTGGAACGCTGATTGGGGTGTACGCGACGTGCAATGGGGCTGGATCAGGGCTGGACTGCCCGGCCGGGACGCCAAATGCGTACTTTAAGAGATGGAGGTACACGGGCGAGGCGCAGTATGTCTCGGCGACCGACAAGATTCCCGTGAAGAAGGGAAACCAGACGCCGGGCTGGTAGTCAAGTAACCTAGCCTCAAACGTCTCACAAAGCTACGAGTTTTGGGTGCCTCGGACAGCTCACCTTGTAGTTATTGATGCCGTGGGTCCATTAATCCAGAAAAATAAGTGGCTGTCGTGTCAAACATGTCTTTGAACATGAAACTAAACCCAAAGTTGTCCCAACGGAGCACCATCATCCACCTCAACCGGTGCGCCTAAGCACCATCTTCACAGATCCAGCAACCGACATCATCGGCAAAGATATCCCTGTGATCCCCGCCCGCCCCAGCCTGCGCGA
>FTEL01007851.1_pt1 | contig 15410 bp, 18 predicted proteins | sample 1658911 | NCBI WGS metagenome assembly FTEL01 (sample SAMEA3914869, study PRJEB12502) | metagenome | biome: forest; material: soil | place: USA | collected 2012-03-12 | depth 0.1 m
ATTCAACGCCAACCGCCTCCCAATATTCCCAAAGCAAACACAACTACAAAACAACACGCTCAACATCCATATACTCGTCTCGATCGTCTCCTGGCTCGCCAGCCCATAAAACCCCCCACCACCGACAACCCCCTCAACCTCAAACCCCCTTCCCGTCGCATTCCCCCCACCGACCACCCCGGCCATCCCACTCGCAGACGCAGCGCTCGCAGGCGCGGGCATAACATCCGGGTTGAGGCCCATCAACACCGCCGACCCGGCCAGGCCTACCGCAGCGGACAACAAAAAACCGGGTTTGGAGCGGTCGATGAGATACCACAGGAAGGGGTTGGCGAGGGCCAGGGTGAGGGAGACCTGCATGGTGGAGGCCCAGGGGAGTTTGCGGAGGGCGAAGACGATGCCGACAAAGGCGCCGATGCCGCGGACGACGAGGGCCCAGTCTGTTTGGGCGGTCGCGGAGGAGGTGGTGGGTTTGTTGGGGGATTCGGTGGTGGTCGTGGTGGAGGAGGGTTTGGAGGCGGTTGGAGTTTTGGATGCGCGTCGGGGGGTGGTCTTCTCCTCCCAGAAGCGGTCAAACCACGGCAACAAGCTCCCCAGCGCGACGCCGGCCACGCCCCAAAAGACAAGGTACCGCCACTCGTAATGCGACTCGTACGCGGCCAGGTGGCGGCGGTGCGGGGTCAGGCTGCGGTGCTGCTGCGGCAGGCGGGTGACGAGCACGCCGTAGCCGACGCCGAGGACGAAGAGCAGCGCAGCGCGGAGGGCCAGCTGCAGGGCGACCTCGCGCTTCCTCCGCCGCGACGGCGGGCCAGCGGACTCCACGCCCGCAGTAGCTGCCGCTCCCGCTGCGAGGGTGGCCGGCGACGCGGAGAGAGAGGACGGGTAGTGGGATGCCGAGGCGCGCTCGCGCATGAGCGAGTACGTGGCATCGTCGAGGCCCGGGGGGGGCGCGGGGGAGTCGAGCGGGGTGTCAGCGGCGCTGGGGTTGGGGTCGTCGTCGTCCTTAGTGAAGGCGCCGCCTGTGGTGGAGGGCGAGTAGATGCCGAAGAGGGTCGGGGAGGTCAGGTTAAGATAGGAGGCGGTGTGGCTGAGGGGGGTGCTGCCGTCGCGCAGCCCCGGGGTGTGGACGGCATGCTGGTGCGGGTTGAGGAACTGGAGGTCGCTGGCCGAGATCTGGGGCCGCGGCGAGGACACGTCGTCGTCCTCGTCCGGCGGGGTCGGGGCCGAGAAGTTGAGGTTGAAGGGCCGGCGCGGGACGGGGCGGAATATCCGGGGCCCGTCGTCCCCTGGGTCGGTGTCGGCCATTGTGTGTGGTGTGATGTGATGTGGCGTATGCGAGGTCGCGGAAGGATGCTGTCTATAACATAAAAAAGTGTGGTGTGGTGTTGTTGGTGGCTTGCACTGTGCCTTGAGACCGCAGGTGAGGCCAACGATCTGACAACCTGACACTGGCGCAGCAGCAGCAGCTAGCCGGTTCCTGGACGACACGCGGCACGCGACAGGACACCGTGATGGGGTCGAGGGGACGGGTGTTGAAACGGGACGATGACTCGCGCCTGCTGGGGTCGTGCGCGAAACAAGGGCAAGGGAGGAATGACGGGAGAGAAACAGGACAAAACAGCCAGATCTCAGTCCGTGGCAACCATGTTCCGGCCGGGTTGCTACCCGGACGTGACCCTCTCTTTGAACTGCTCGCTCGTGCACCCCCGGTTTCCTGATCGGTTCAATCCCCTGCTTGGCCGAGGGGAGAGACAGAGAGATGGATGGGCAAGACACAGACGGGTCCTTCCTGGTCGTGTCCGTGCCAACGTCGAAGCGGGTGAGAGAGCGTCGTCGGTGCCGCGGCAAGTCGTCAATGTGTGTCTGTGATGAGATGAGGGAGAGCAGCGGCGCGGGGACTGGGTTTTCAAGACGACGGCGCGAGAGACGGCATGCCCGGCCGCCGATCAAGGGTTGGCAGTGTAACCGTGCAGCCGTGTAACCAAGGCGTGTGAGCAGAGGGCGAGTGGCCTGAGCACACACAAGGTCCAAGGTCCAACTCAATGGCACCCGAGGGATGGGATGGGATGGGATGGGATGTTGGATGGAGGATGGTGCAGATGCAAGCAGCAAGAAGCGGCAGTGGTGGTACCAGTGGTAGTTTATGCCGTGCTACAGCTGGCGCGGTGGGATACGAATGGCGTCGTCTCAGTCGTCAGTCAGTCGGTCTGTCTGCAGCAGTGGGCAACTCCAAGCCCATGGGACACGGGATGTTGTCTGTCCGGCTGCCCGTCTGTCGTGCAGCTCTAGCTGCTGTGGGTGGTGCGCTTTACCAACCCAGAAATGGACGAGCCGAGCATGGGAGATGGAACCGCGTCTCGTGTCCTTCGCCAGAAGGAGAGCCCTTCAGAACCACACACCCGTCTAGGGGACCAGCTCCCAGTTCCCACCCGCTGAATTCCCAGCGGGGCCTGGCGCGCCGAGAACCGCAGTGGCGTCAACCCCTGGGCGTGCACCTCTCCCAGGTGGAGCTGAACGGCAATCCTTGCCCGCACCAACCCACTCCCACGGCACTCCACTTCCACTCCTACCACAACCCGCCCGCTCTTGGTGCTTGGTTGCTCGCTCTGGGTTTTCAACTTCGCATGTGATCAGCACAAAAATCCCCGGGGCGCCATCCGTTTTGCAAACCGACGCGTCTGACTGGCCAGCCCCGAAATTACCCCACACTCTAACTGCAGCGCTTGGCAGAATCCATCCATTCTCTCTGTCTGTTTCCTGCAACCTGAGGCCGTCGTGCTCTTGTTCCCTGCCCTGCCTGCCGTGGCCCCTGCTGGAAGTGAGAGACAGGCATGCAGCATGTGCATCATACGCAAGAATCAGGCGACCAGCTGCATCCATCCCCCAGTCCGATTTCTTCGGGGCGGGCTCGGATTGCTCGGCCGGTCTCGTCGTTGATGAGGGAATGGAGACGACAGGCAAGTCGCATGCTCGAATAATCAAAACCCACTTTGCCTCCTCCTGTGCGGAGAACGAACGGCAACGGACGGACCCCGCCGGTTCTTGAGAGGGGGACCGTTCGTCACCAGCCTGGCCCAATGCAGGGGCCGTCCATGCAAGCAAGGCAAATACCAAACGCCGGGCGCGTGAGGGGGAAGACATGGATGAGGGGAGTCCGGATACGGAGGACATGGTAGGTCCCGTCGGTCGGGGTTTGTTGACGGGATGGTCCGTCTTGGCTCTATTAGTTGGCTGGAATACTGTCAACACCATCGACGATGTTATTCCCATACGGATATGGTATCAGGAAATCGACCGCCGTCAGACCCCCTACTCCTCATCCTCACTATCCTCCTCCTCGTCCGACTCAAACTCGTACTCGCTCTCCTCCGCCCCCGCCGGCCGCGGAATCATCACAAACGCCGCCATGCAGGTGATCCGGTTCTGCGTCTCGTACGTCCCCAGCAGCGCGCCCACCTGCCGCGGCGTCTTGCCTGTGCCGCCCAGCTCCGTCGCCCCGACCCGCCACAGCCGGATCCGCCCGTCGCTGCCCGCCGTGACGACGAAGAACGTCCTCTTCCCTTCCTCGTCCACCACCGGCAGCACGGTAAAGTCCTTGATCCGCCCCGACACGCCCGCCTCCTTCCCGCCGAGCTGCCCGATCAGCGTGGCAACCGGCAACGTCTTGCCCTCAGCTGGCGCGGCCAAGTCCTCCGTGGCCGTCGAGAAAAACATGACGCGCCCGTCCTCGGTCGACACGGCCAGCACCGTCTCCTCGCCGTCCTCCCCGTCCGTCGCGACATACCCAAACTGATGCACCTTCGTCTTGACCTCCCCCATCACCCGGCACTTAGGCACGCAGTCCATCCCAAAAACCATCACGTCCCGATCAAACCCAACCGCAAACTCATCCTCCCCGCCCCTCGCCGTGCCCCAAACGATCCGCCTCGCTTCCCCAGTCGAATGCCTCCCCTCCCCCACCTCCGTCAGCGGGCCCCTCTCAAAATTCAACACCCGGCTTTTCTTCCCCGTCTCCAAATTCCACAACCGCATGCACCTCTCCCCCTTACTAACACTAATCATGATCCGATTGCTCGGATGCACCGCAAAGTCATTCACCCCGCTCGGCGCGCCCCCCTGCGCCGCCGTGTCCCCGCTCGGCCTTCCATACGCCTTGGGAATCGGGCACTTGAAGGTATGCAGCAAGTTCCAGTCCCGCACGCGCGTGACCGCCACCGTCGAGTCCTCCGCGGCCGAAAGCAGCTTGCTGCGGTTCGGAAACACCAGCCGCGTGACGTTGGACGAGTGGTGCAGCAGGGTCCCGAGCTCGCGGTTCTTGGGGTTCTCCAGGATCGGGCGGGGCGCCAGCGTCGCGAGGAGCTTCTCGTCGTCCTGCGCCGCCTCGCCGCGCGTGGCAGACGGCGGGTGCGCCGACAGGTTGTAGATGTTGATGCGCTCGTCCGTGCTGCCCGTCGCGAGGAGCACCTTCTGCGACTGGCCCGGTGTGGGCTCCGACGGCGGCGACAGCGCGAGGCAGCGGATGGCACTGTTGTGCGCGTTGAAGAGGAAGGTGTCGGCGAAGGAGGCGGTGGGTGTTGACTGCTGCGGCGCGGTGGCGGCGGTGTCCTTGGATTTCTTGGACTTCGCAGTGGGAATCGCCGCCGGGGCGGGAGCCGGCTTGACGGTGGCGGTCACGCCGTGGAGGACTCGATCGTAGGACCCCGCGACGATCTGGATCGTCAAGGGGCTGTTGTCGGTGAGCTTGAAGGCCGTAGACTTGGGCGTCTTGGGCGTCTTGGTAGGTGCCTTGGCCTTCTTTGATGAGGACTTGGCCTCGGCCTCGGCGGCTGCTTCTCTTTTCCTTTTCGCCATGGTGTGTGTGTATGTGTGCGGTCAGCTGTGGTGTGGTGTTGTGGTAAAGGTCAACAGGCATGGAGCACAAGCAAGCTGTTGTTGGGTGGACGGCCGATTTTTTGAAAATTAAGTGGGGCGGCGTTATCTTATCGCCTGCAAGAGGTCTCAGGGATGGCTACTCTCACTCTCTTCTCACCACCACGACAACCAGGCAAAGGTGATCACAATTCGGGACAGGTGGTAGTGGTATGTACTCTGATTAAACCGTGGCACCCCAATCATCAAGATATTTACATGAATACATCATCATCACACTCCCCTTCCAGGACTGGCAGATAAGCTCTGGCTCGAACCAACCAAAGCACCGCCGTCCGCTCCGCCAGGTCCAGGTCGCACAGCTCTTCGCTGTTGATCGCAGCCGCGAAATTTCAACCCTGATCCAAGTAATCCGACAATAATGCGACATCGCATGTCAATGCCCAGGCCTGTGCCCCGATAACTCTTATTTTCCCGGCGCCGGGGTTGCGCTGCCGCTCGCCGGCCTCTGAATCTGGCTGGCTTGTTGCTGTGCGGCCTGTTGCGCCGCCGCTTGCTGGGCAGCCGCCTGTTGGGCTTGCGCCTGTTGCTGCGCTCGTAGAAGCGAGGCATATTGATGAGGGCTGTTCATCGACTGTTGAGCGACCGCCCCTGCCGCGGCATTCATGGCTGCCTGCTGCTGGCTCTGGACAATCATCCTACCGAGATGCTCAGTGGCCAGCTGCCGCACCATCTCGGGCGCGAGGCTCGGGTTCTTAGCCCGGTAGTGCCCTTCCAGTTCGGCAAGCCGTTGTGTGATGTGTTGGCTGAGCCCGATTCCGCCAGGAGATCGGCCCGGCATCGAGGGCATGCTCAAGCCTGCACCAGGCGAGCCTGCCAGACCAGCGCCATTAGCCGCATTGAAAGACGCCATCATCGCTTGCGCGTTGGTCAAGAACGCCCCTTGGTTGATGCCATTGACCACATTGCGCATCGGCGTCGGCGATCCTTGTGTTCCGTTTGCCTGGGGCAGCTGCTGAATCTGCTGAGGAGTCTGCACCTGCTGCTGCTGCTGTTGCTGCGCCAGCTGTTGTTGTACGTGTTGTTGGGCAACCTGCTGCTGCTGCTGCTGCTGCTGCTGTTGTTGCTGCTGTTGGTGCTGTTGTTGTTGTTGTTGTTGTTGCTGCTGCTGTTGTTGCTGTTGTTGCTGAAGCAGTTGTTGCTGTTGCTGTGTTTGCGCTTGCTGCTGCCCCTGTGCCTGCTGCTGCGCTTGTTGCTGTTGCTGCTGCAGTTGTTGAATAGCCGCCCGTTGCTGGTTCTGAATCGACCGTGCCTGAAGCATCAGGGTGATATCTGGTTGCGGGTTCACCATCGGCAGTCTCTGTTGTGCCGCCTGCATTGCCTGAAGCTGGGCCTGGGGTATGCCCGCCATCTGGACAGGTGGGACAAGGCCACCGGCAGCAATTCGTACTTGTGCGGCATTGGGGACGCCTCCCGGGGTCGCGGGGATCGAAACGCGTCCAGGGGTACGGCCTTGTCCGGCCACCCCAAGCTGTCCTGGCACGTTGAGGCGAGCAGCGTTGTGCAGCGAGTTGGCCGCAGCCATCTGTGCCGCCGTTTGTGGTACCGGTATGACGCCAGGCGTGCCTGGGACTTGACCCGGATGGGGTTGCTTCTGCTGCTGCTGTGGAAAGTTAGCTCTCTGCTTCATGTTTCGTGGCCGTCACATGGAAACTCACTAGTCGCCTTGCGTTCGCGTCGGCCTGTCGAAGGGCATACGCAGCCATCCTCTCTGCCAGGGCCTGGTCGCGTTCCCACCTCATGATGCTGTAGTCCCGCGGCGTCTTGTTCTGGATCTGCTGCCTCGGCGCCTCGTTGGCCTTGCGCATGGCTGCCAGGTTGGCTGCCTGCTGGGCTTTCTGGGCCGTCGCTTCTCGCTTCTTGGCCAGCTTCCGCATGGCGTCGATCAATGCCAGGTGCTTCTGGTTGCGTCGTCGTTCGACGCGTATGCTGGTGGTCGGCCTGCGCCTGGGAACAGGGGTAACTGCGCCATTTGGCCCAACTTGCTGCTGCGCATTTTGGTTCTGCTGCGCGATCGTTCGCTGGGCTGCGTCGATCCTGGCTTGATATGCTTTGAAGTAGGGTGTCCGAGCCATGTCGTTGGGCAGACCGTCCAAGCTGCCGAGGCTCACCCACCGCTCAAAACACTCCCAAGGCGTGCGACGCTCGGCTCCGGAGGCAAATGCAGACGGCGTCGATGCCATCGCAGATATCAGTGACCAATTATACGAGCATTCGCGCACGAGGGATTTCAGCTGCTCGTCCTCCGCCCCTGTCCACTGGGATGCAGTTCGGCTTTCAAAGAAGCTCTGGGGTGGCATAGGATGCTCGGTAGGCGGCCGGAATTGGTGGCCAGCATGCAGCCGGTCTCGAATCGCTTTCATCTCTGGGCTGAAGAGCGCCACTGCTGTGTTTTCGGCCCGGAGTTCGGCTCCATTGTTGGCGACGTTGCCGAAAATTGTCTCGTCGTCGTCGTCATCATCCTCTTCCTCCGCGAGATAGTCGTATCGTCGGCGCCTGCGGGGCGGCCCTTTGCTCGCCAAGGCCATGTCGCCCTCAACATACTTGCTCAGAGGCACTGCCGGCCGTTTCCACCTCGCGTCGGGGTCTTGATCCGGGCTTGCTAGGTCGAATTTGGGAATCTTCAGAGGCGAACCATGCATTGGAAGATTCTCCAAGAGCAGGTCAGCTGTCTTGGAGGGTTGGAGGCTGAACACCACCTCGTCGTCCGGCAGGGCGAAAATGGCGGATGGCGCCACGCAGTCAACCAACATTTCGGGGAGCTCATCGTCGTCCATCGGGGAGTCCGTGTGAATCAAATCGGGCAATTCGTCCACGAGATCGAAGCGGCCAGCATTTGCATCCCCCGTGCCCCCGACCGCCTGCTGCGGGGGGATCACGGCATTGACCTGAAGCGCCAAGCGTTCAGCTGGGGTAGAATGAACCCAGTTCGCACAAGAGCGCGCAAGATTCAGTGCAAGTGCTCGTTTCCACTTGCGTTCCTCGCGGAAATCGGTTCGCATCCACCTCATCTCCTGAAGGAGTACGTCCCAATGGGCAGGCGGCCTGGTCGGTTCTGGGCATCGAACCGGCTGTCTCAACGACCACTTGTCGTGTTGCTGCAAGTGGTAGACCCTCCGCAAGATCTTACATGCTTGGTGGTCAAGGATTGAGATGTACTGGTCTGACGTCGAGATGGTCTTGTGCGCTTGGTTGAGCAGCTTTTCGATCGGCTTCATCCACGTCGACTGCCTTGTGAATCCTTCGATGAAGAGAGGCGTAAAGTAGTCGTCCGAGGGGATTTGTCCGGCGCGCTGCCGACTCACAACGAGAGTGCCGTCATCGATTGACTTGGTCTTCTTATGTTGCTTGCCGAAAATCACGGTCGGGACGCTTCGTCGCCGTTTGTCGCGAGCCTTGTTAAGCAACTTGAGCTGAACAGAAGAGCGTCGAGAGGCGGCGGCATCATCCTCGCCAATGCCAGGACCACCTTCATCCCCCAAACCTACCCCCGAGGGCCCGGATGCGACGGCAGGGGAGCTGACCAGGGCGGGTGGCTGCGGTTTCGATGGTAGGGTATTAGGCAGACCTTTGTCGGTGGCTGCTGGACGAGGACCCGAACCGGGCCGTTCCGAGACGCGCGTTGCAGCAATTCGAGATTCTTCAGGTGCCACTGGCTTCGTGGGCGCAAGAGCATCCGGTTCATCAATGTCCATTGGGCCTGAGCTGCCCTCATCCGGCTTGCCCTGGACCTTCGAGCCAACTGTTCCCGGAGTCGCCGCCCGGGCAAGTTGTTCACTGCCAACTTGCGCAACTGTTGACCCAGTCTGCTGTCCCTGCACAGCGTCGGCCACCGATGCAGGCTTCGAAGCCTGTGTGGCTTTCTCCAAGACGGACGGCCCGGCGAGCGGTGCCGTGCCGGCGAGCTGGGAGGACTGGGCAGCCGCGGATTCCTGGAGCAGCTGAGCTTCAACGCCGCTGATTGGGGTCGGCAGAGGGGCGTCTGATGCGGAGGACGTCTCTGGCATAGCAGGCTGGACTGTTCCACCATGCTTCCCATCCCTCGCCTTGCCAGCATCCTCCTGTTTGCCTTTCTGGGCTTCCTCGCCCTTCTCCAAGTATTGCGGCCCTTCATTGTCGGGGCTGGTGATCGCCGACGCGTCATGCACAGCCGGAGTCAGCGTCGACTGGGCAGTAGAGCCTGGAGATGATAGCGCATCGGGGCAGCGGAAAGAATCGGTAGCTGGCGGTCGTTGGCTGGGAACAGCTGCTTCGGGGCCCTTGGGAGGGTGCGTCTCGACTCGTTCGATCGGGAGAGGTTGGCCGGCTCGGGACACTTGCACGTTGATACGAGGGACCTGCGGGATGGTCGACGAGCCCTCCAGAGGTGGCATCGACGGTTTGCCCTCCGTAACCGCCTGGACGCGAGAGACGCCATTAACCTGGCTGCGGTCGGCCGGAGGCGCCACAGCATCCTTCCCCTCGGGTCGGCCTCGAGCGCCATCCTGTGTCGTAGCAGTCGCAGTCGGCAACAAGAAAGCCTGAAGACCATCCCGGCTCGTCGGCAAGGGCTTCGACGAGGTTTGTGGTGATATGTGCGCGCCTGTCGATGCTGGGCCTCGTGTGGCATCTGCTGTCGAAGACAATCCACCCTCCACTAATTGTTTCGACGGAGAAGGGTGTCGGTTCTCAGTCGACGCCCGTTTGTATTCCACGATCCGTCGTTGTGCATCGAACAAGGGTTTCCGGCGCGCCGGGATGTTGAGCTCGTCAAGTCGGCGTCCACTGCAAATGCACGGCAATGAATTAGACCAGTCCGGCGTGACGCGACGCGACCAAGTCACTAAGGAACATGCACGGAAGGGTTTAGGGCAAGGGGACATACCGGAGAATGTCGGATTCAATTAGAAATGTTTTCTCGGCGGGAGTGGTTGTTGGCGCGTCCGGATCGCTAAAGTCGTAGTTGGGAATGCCATCTTCGTCGGTCGTAACCGCGAACAGCTCGCGCAGCTTTCGTTTCCGCGACGACGTAATTGACCTGCAACGAGTTAATACCGATTATCGCACATCAAAATGATCGGAAAATTGAGCTCTATCGATCAGAGCAATTCGCACCTCAACTCTGCCTGCTTTGATCGCAAGAGCTTCAAGCGGTCGGCGAGCGCGAGCTCAGTCATGACATCGGCGACAGCGACATCCGTTTTCAATCAAACGGATGGCGATGTCGGCTTGATCAGAGCAAGAGGAACCCAAAACGACGTTGGTAGGTGATGGAAAATGTTGGCGTTGCGACTTTTCGACGCCCGTTTGATTGAATGGGCGGGCTCGGACAGGGCATAAATCTCTGTCGTGCCGTGTTGAGGGGGTTGTGATGATGGGGCGTATCAGCAAACGGCCGACCGCGCTGGGCGCTGGGTCCGGAATATTAAGCGGGGGCGCATCAGCACCTGAAGAACCTGGGCGCGTGGGCAGGAACGGGTTGGTGGTGACGCTGACGACAGCCTGGGGGCTGGCTTTCAGCAGGCAACAGGCCTAAAACCCCGCTGGGCTCAAAGGGCCTCAGCGCCCCAGGGCAAGGCAGGCGCAAGAAACACCGTGCCAAAAATCCAAGAAAACCAGCTCCCATACTGTGGGCATTGACTGGGTGGGAGCTGTGCCCCACGTGCCCACCGCCTGCGCGCCGAGCACCACCATGGCATGGGTGCCATCCCAGCGCAAAGGAGCCAGGACCGGACTGGGAGCCAAGGGGAGGGAGTCGACAGTACAGGAGGGAGTCCATCTGCGCCGTTTTCCCAGTTCGTCGCCCCGACGAGGGCTGCGGCGTGCCTGTCGCCCATCGATCCTACCCGGCCAGGGGCACCGAGCCTGGATCCTGGCGGGGGTCAGGCCTCCCCCGAGTCCCCGAGCCATTGTTCGCCTCCCAGGTCACCCAAAGTCCGAGAAGGGCAAGGAGCGGTTGGGGAGCCGTCTGCGGCTGGTCGTCTGATGGGCGGCGTGCGCTGTCGCGAAGCCAGGGAGCGGCCGGGGCGGGCATTGGGCTGGTTCGGCGGGAGGTGTTTTGGAGGACGGACAGCTGCTTGCGTGATGTCGGGGAGGAGATGGGCAACGGATGTCTGTCTTATGCTGCGGATAATATTCCGTGCCTTTAATGTTAGCTAAGGACGATGTTTCCTGGGGCCCCACTCTGGGGCTGCAGGTCACAAGCAGGGCCCCGCTTTTGCCAGGTAGCCGTGTTGCAGGGTCAGCCATCCAGTCATCATCGACTTTCGCTCAAGTCGCAGCCAGTTGTTAGTCGAATCTGAATCTGTTGATCGTCCATTGCTTCAGTCGCATTTTTCGCCATCGACGAAAAGACTGCCACCACCAAGATGTCGGACAACGACAACAAGTCCTCCCGAGTAGCAATCCAGATGGGGAAGTCATCTGCCTCCTCGTCGCACGGGATCAAGCAACGCGCCCGCCCCGCGCATACCAAACGCCACCGAGCGCAAGCACTCCACGACGAGTCCGAATCAGGCAGCGACAGCGACGACGGCCAGCAGGCGAGCTACGGCCGCCTCGAGACTATCACCTCCTACAATTTCCGTGGCGTGGTTTTAGAAGAAGAAGAAGAAACAACGCGGGCATCGGGTGGTGCCTTGACACAACACGGCCCGGGAAGAGCGCGCGACAAGGAGGATTCGCCACCCGGCCGGAAGGGCGAAAGCAGGACAGACCGGCGCAAGGACGATGCTTCGGGATCCCATCAGAATGGCGGCGCAGACAACTCTGAAGCTCAAGGCGACAAGCCGGTCAAATGGGGCCTGACCATCAACATGAAGGGGAAGGGAAGCAAAGCAGACGGAAACAAAAGCCAGTCCAAGTCGCGCAGCGACCACTCCGACTCGGAGGACGACCAAAGGGCGAAGAAACAACCCCCAAAGAGCATCGACGATGAAGCACTCGATGCTCTCATGGGAACGGCCACACCAAAACGCAAACGCGTCGACTCGGATGATCCGGATCGGGAACCGGGCCCAGACGACTACAAGGCCGTCCCCATCGATGACTTTGGCGCCCACCTTCTTCGCAGCTTTGGCTGGGACGGCAAGATGAGGGGCAAGGTGAGGGAGGTGACAAGGCACGCGAACCTCACAGGGCTCGGCGCCAAGGATGCGAAAGGCGCTGAGGACCTCGGCGCATGGAATCAAAAAACTACCAAGGACTCCCGGCCGATGCGGCTCGACGACTATCGGAGAGAGGAGAGCAAGAAGCGCCAGCGGACCGACGACCGACACCGCGATAGCTACAAGCGGGAACGGGAGCGGGAACGGGAGCGGGAGCGGGAACGGGGCCATGGCCGAGACAGGTAGCTGGAGAACGTACGACGACGGCCCCCGCGGTTGTGCTCGAGTATCATGGTCTCGGTTGTTATTGCTCGGAATGGAAGTCAGCCGTCTCAAATGAACGTACTGTCGCGTATGTATCCGTGGTTCCATTTGCAGGGCCGGCATGGATGTCGCATCCGTGGCACGGCGCGTTGCTCAGCTATGCTAACACCCGCCGAAGAGAGGAAGACCCAACACCAGGTTCAGCATCTGGCTAGCGGTCCGCGTCGGCTTGAATTCTTGGAGCCCGAAACACGCCACGACGGTAACTTGCCACGCCCGAGAGCGTCGTCCCAACGCACCCGCCAGAACAGCGAGGGCCCAGCAGCAACGGCCTGGCCAAGCTCACTCGGCTGGCTCACGCTTTTACTGGTCTGACTACACACTGCCCGATCTCCTGGCCTCCTGGCTATACTAATGCTAACAGGCCGCTCCCGGGAAGCACGGTTCCTAGTCCGATGCCATGCCATGGGTGGAGTAAACAGAATGACTGCACCCAGATGCTGTGGTAAGCATAACGCCCATGGCCATGACGGCTTTGCAATTTTGGTATGCGGGCGCCAACAACCACCAACCATCCAGCCCACCTCCCGTGTTCCCGTAAATGCGATGTACAAGTAAGCATTCGACAAGTAACGCATGGGCAACCTTGCGAATGTGATATGTCGGGGTCACCACAGCTTCATTCTAGGCCTCATGAAGCCGAAAGCACCCCCGCCGCTATCTAAGTCGACCGCACTGCGTGGCCGGGCACGGGGCCAAGATGGACCGAAAGCACCACCGAAAAGTGCCTCACCTCCTCACCCCGTGGATTCCAACCCTGAATCGATTGGCTGCTTACGCCCCATCGGATGTGCTCCGAGTGGGCTGCTCCTGCAAAGCCCAACATGGTAGACCGATCCTGCTGCCCGCCTTATCTGCAGGCTTCGCTGACTTGGCCGTTTGTGTCAAGGCAACCTCCAAGCTGGCAGAGCATGGAGCGCTGCTACCCTGCGTGCGTTGGGCTGGTCTGGAGCCCGGTGTTTCCGTAGGATGACAATTACTGTTGGAGGGCTCATTGAGTCACTCACTTTTCCACGCTCTCGTTTTGTCTCGTCGTGCTCAACCTCACACCTCCCGAGTTCGAGACATTCCCAGCAAAACAACGTTCAAAAATGGCGAACTCAACGGCGAAACCTTGGTGGAAAGACGCCGTCTGCTACCAGATCTATCCGGCGTCCTTCAAGGACTCGAACGGGGATGGACTCGGCGATATCCCCGGCATCTTGAGCAAGATTGACTATTTGAAGGACCTGGGTATTGATGTTGTTTGGGTCTCTCCCATGTGAGCATTTCTCTGTGTTGGTTCTATGTAGTGTTTGATATTAATTGTTCGTGGTCATGAATCAGGTTCGACAGCCCTCAGGTAAGCACATGCCTCGCCGCGAGGAACCAGAGGAATGTTTGAGTCAAAACTGCTCGCCTCCCCTGGCATTCCTGACGAGGATACTCAAGAATGTAAAAGGGCTAAAATAAGTCCAGGTTGATATGGGATATGACATCTCCGACTATGAGAAGGTCTACCCACCCTATGGCACCGTCAAGGACATGGAGGACTTGATCGAGGCATGCCACAAACGGTGAGAGTCCGCCTCAGGATGCCAGTCAATATTTTGTTGTAACTAACACCCAAAAAGGGGCATGAAACTCATCCTGGACCTCGTAATCAACCACACATCTGACCAACACGCCTGGTTCAAGGAGTCGAGGTCCTCGAAGGACAGCCCGAAGCGTGACTGGTAAGTCGTCACCCGCGGTTACATTCCTGGCACCGCAAGGCTGACTACTTGACCAGGTACATCTGGAAGCCGCCTCGCTACGCCGAGGACGGCACGCGGCTGCCGCCTACCAACTGGAGGAGCTACTTTTCTGGACAAACCTGGGAGTATGACGAGCATACTGGGGAGTATTACCTGCATTTGTTTGCTAAAGAGCAGCCGGACCTGAACTGGGAGAATGAGGAGGCGAGGAAGGCCATCTATGACAGCGCCATGCGCTTTTGGCTTGAAAAGGGGGTTGACGGGTTCCGAGTGGATGTGGTGAACATGTCGGTAGCCCTCGCTTGCTCTGTTCAAGGCCATGGACTAACACCATCCTGCCAGGTACTCCAAAGGAGTCGAGTTCAAGGACGCCCCCATCGTCGACGCCCGGTTCTACGAGCAGCCCGCGTGGCTCTACTACGCCAACGGCCCGCGGATGCACGAGTTCCTCCGGGAGATGAACCAGACGGTGCTCGACGAGTACGACACGGTGACGGTGGGCGAGCTGCCGCACACGCCCGACACGAAGAAGGTGCTCGACTACGTCAGCGCGCGCGACAAGCAGCTGAGCATGGTGTTCCAGTTCGACATTGTCGACCTGGGCCAGGGCCGCGAGCACAAGTACCACTTTGAGGAGTGGAAGCTGTCGCAGCTCAAGGCCATCGTGGCCAAGTGGCAGCAGTTTATCGAAGGCACCGACGGGTGGACGACGGTCTTTTGCGAGAACCACGGTGAGTACCTCGCCTTACCGTCTCCTACACTTGATACTTACTCACCCAACCAGACCAAGGCCGCTCCGTCTCTCGCTACGCCTCCGACTCCCCCCCGGAACGCGCCCCCTCAGCCAAGCTCCTCGCGCTCATGCTCTGCGCCCTCACGGGCACGCTCTTCCTCTACCAGGGCCAAGAGATCGGCATGATCAACCTCCCCCCCTCCTGGCCCATCACCTCCTACCGCGACATCGAGTCCGTCAACTTCTACCACGCCATGGCGGCGCAGACCAACAACGACCCGGCCGAGCTCGCCTACGTCATGCGCAGCCTGCAGATCCTCGGCCGCGACAACGCGCGCCTGCCGATGCAGTGGAGCGGGGCCGCGCACGCCGGGTTCACGGAATCCCCCGCGGGGCCGTGGATGCGCGTGCATGACCTGTATGGGGAGATTAATGTGGCCAGGCAGGTTGAGGAGGGGGAGGGATCGGTGCTGGGGTTCTGGAGGAGGATGATCGGGTTTAGGAAGCGGCATGCGGATGTGCTGGTGCATGGTGCGTTTGAGGCGTTTGGGATGGAGGATGAGAGGACGTTTGTGTTTGGGAAGAGGGCGGGGGGAGGAGGGG